>Ga0315282_10002537_pt1 | contig 33469 bp, 21 predicted proteins | sample YL17G07_20_MG_FD_203693 | JGI IMG/M metagenome (GOLD analysis project Ga0315282, IMG submission 203693) | Sediment microbial communities from Yellowstone Lake, YNP, Wyoming, USA - YL17G07_20 | ecosystem: Environmental > Aquatic > Freshwater > Lake > Sediment | place: USA: Wyoming | collected...
GCACTGACCCTCCCCGCTCATTGTACTACCTCTGAACTGAAAATTCGAGGCTCCAAGGCCTCTGGAGCTGGAGGCCGATATCCCAAAGAACTGTGCGGCCGATACCCTTATCTCCCTCTCCTCCTTTCCCATAATTCAATCACCCGCCCGCCGCCATTGCCACTTCCTCGTTTTCCCCTCCTTGCTTATTGTGCTCTAAAACCACATCTAGAAATCGATATTCAGCCGCCGGCGCATCTCCCCTTTCCTCTCGACGGCTTGCCCAGGAGGCACTTATTCCGCGTTTAGAAATCAAAAATCACCCGCCCGGTACCGCTTTTCCACGAGACGAGTTTCCCTCGCTTTTTTCTTGTAAAAGGAAGGCCTTTAGCCGTGGGTGAGTATTGGCCAGCGCGAAATCTCCCAATAAGCCATCAAAAAGCTCTGCTTTTGGCTGGATCATTTTTTGCGGGAGGCTGAATGCTTGATAATTTCATTTCAAAGGCAGTATATTTAGCACGGGCAGGACATTGGATCTAAGCCATTCCCGATCTTATCCGGGCCGGCAAAGAGGTAGGATGAACAACAACAACAAACCGGCAGCAGTCATCCTTATAGTTCTTCTTGCGGCAGGGATAACATCAGCCTCCTCATGGAAAGAGGCCACCAGGGGTCCGCTTGTACTGAAAACCCTTGATTACGTCCTTGACCTCAGAGTGGACTATGATCATGAGAAACTATTCGGGGATTGCCGGCTGACGGTCTTAAACTCGTCCTCTCAGCCGGTCGGGCGCATCCCCCTCATCCTTTATCGATTGCTCAAGGTGAAATCGGTCGCGGATTCCGTTGGTTCGGCGCTGCCGTTCTCGCAGGGCGTCACAGAGTACGAAGACTGGGACCGGATCCAATTCAATTTCATCGAAGTCTCGTTGCCTTCCTCGATCCTCCCCGGCGCAAAAGGAACGATCGCCCTTCACTACGAAGGTTATCTCGGCGGCTATCAGGAAGCCGGAGTGCGCTACGTGCGGGATAAGGTGGACAAGGATTTCACTATCATCCGCATGGACGGTTTGGCCTATCCGATCGTCGGGGTTCCATCCGAAGCGGTCAATCGTGCCGCCGGCTTGCAGTCGTATGATTATCGCATCAATGTCACGGTGCCGGATTCCTACCAGGCGGCCAACGGCGGGCGTCTCCTCGGCAAGGTTTCGCGCAACGGTCAAACGACGTTCTCCTTCCGGAATAACAAACCCGCTTGGCGCATGGACGTCGCGATCGCCCAGTATCGGGTGCTCGAGGACGCGCCGAACTGCCTGACTGTTTATCATTTTCCCCAGGACGCGGCGGGCGGCGCTTCCGTGTTGAAAGCAATGAAGGATTCGATGATGCTGTATTCCGGATGGTTCGGCGTTTTGACTGGGGGACAAGGGCTCACCACCATCGAGGTCCCCGAGGGCTACGGCTCGCAGGCCGACGTGACGGCGATCCTTCTGACGCGCGACGTGTTCAATGACCGGACTCGGCTGACCGACCTCTATCATGAAATCTCCCATCTTTGGTTCGTCAAACCGCTCGACCCCGCCCCGAGCCGGCTCGAAAGCGAAGGCCTGGCCGTGTTTCTCCAATACCTGGTGCAGGAAAAGCTCGAGGCCAAGGCGGATGCCCTCGAAAGGGGGGCGAACCGGGTGCGCTCTCGCTTCCTCGAGCAGTGCAAAGCAAAGCCCGAATACACGGATATTGCGATCGCCGATTATGGCAAGAAAGATGTGACGGACCTATCGTACACGAAGGGAATGTTGTTCTTCTATTTCTTGTACCGGATGGCTGGCGAGAAGGCGTTGCTCGACGCCGTCGCCGCATACTATCAGAAATATCACGAGACCGGGGCCACTCTCTCCGATTTCCTGAACATTATGAAAAAGTCCCTCGATAAGGACCTCTCGGCATTTTACCGGGACTGGATCTACGGAGCCGACTCCTCGAAACTCCTTGTGGCCGGTGTGCCCTTTGACGATATCGTCAAGAAGTACCGGTAGAAACGAAGGCCGTCCCGCCCACCGCCGCCCCTCTCTTGCCCCGAGACGACTTGCCATTAATTCAATCAGCCGCCGTTCACTTGCCTTACGCATCCCCCGAATTCACAGGACACCTTGCGCTTATTTATTTTGACATTCAGAGCGCAGAATTTTTTCCCTCCTCTTTCCTTTCCCGCCCTTGCCAACTTGCTTTTATTTCATTCAGCCGCCCGGCACCGCTCTCCCCCCGAGACGACTTGCCAAAAATGTTTTGAAAACAAATTTAAAAATCGAAAATCAGCCGCCGACGCCACTCTCTTGCTCCTCGACGACTTGCCCGGCATGTCCTGAACCTATGTCCAGAAATCAATAATCAGCCGCTGGTGCCCTTTAATCCCTCCTTCTCCCTCTCTCCCTGCCAGCGGTCTTTTTAGACCATTTCCTGAAATCAATATTCAGCCACCAGCATCGCTTTTCCCTTGTTTTCTCGCGACGAATTGCCCTTGATGCTGGTCGAAAAATGATTCACCCTCTCAGTCCTCAACTTCGGGCATGAGTATTGACGATGATGGTTAATCCTAAAATAATTGATTTGCGCGCGGTATGAAAAAAAGTATACACGCCTTATAAAAAATGAATATTGATTGGTCAATAGAATTCCCGTTTGAAAGAAAATCACTGCAATATGTTCCAGGTCGTTTATTATTCCTTCCCGTCCCCCAAAATAGAAAAGCTCTAGCCTATAACCGAGATATCGAACGATTACGATTACGATCAGCCATAATCGAAATCGAAAGCGTCATAATTATGAACGATTATGACCCGAATCATAATAGTCATAATGGTTATGAAGGCAGGAATTCTGATTCCGAATTGGAGCAGTCGAAATGTCAAAGAGCCGGACCGAGGGATCATCTCTGGATAAATTGAACAACTGTCAACATAATCTATTTTGCGACTAAAATGCCTCTTTCCCTCATTATTTTGAAGATAGAAGACCTAAGCCTCACAAATCATTCAGACTCCCACTTTGGGTTGCATATCAAATAGGATGGATATTTATCTCAAGAGATGTGCTTAATGCCTATCTATATATATGTTTTGAAATAGCATAAACATTGAGCTGGTCGTTAAAATTCAGCATGGTGAAACGACCAGCGTTTTTGGTGACTTGAATATTTTCATTTTCAATGCTGGGGATATACAGTTTGCCGTCCATAATCTGGGCCATGTTATGTCTGACCGAATTGAAATAGCAGCTCCGGCATTTCCTTTTGAATCTCATATCGTACACATCGATAATGAACCTTTTCATTTCGTCCTGCTTCGAGGTCCAGACATATATAGTATCGCCATCGATGTTGACGCCAAAAATCGCCGGAAAATATTGAGAAGGACCGCGTAGAGCTTCCATTATTTCCTTATATTGAGGGAATCGAATGATCTTGAAGTCTGAGTCTGCGAACACATTGAAGTCCTCTTCAACAATGCGCTCTTTCTTGAATTCCGGCATATCAAACGTGAACAACAAATTTCCATCCTTCGTGTATTTATAAATTCGATAATCAATGGAATCGATGATATAGATATTTCCCTCCGCATCGAGCGTGAAATCCGACCTAAAATTAGCTAGCCCCACCTTTATCCGCCTCGAATCACTGTGGATCAACTGGCATTGGTTTTTTCTATAATCGAATCTATATAAAGAAACCGTATTTCCAATAAAGGAACACAATAAAAACAAATCGTCACTCGCATTAAAGACCATTTTTTGAATATAAGATACGGCGAATTCCTTAGGAAGAAGGATTTCTTCCTTGTATTCGCCCCGCTCTGAATATACTTTCAGAGACTTCATGTTTCCGCTGCTTATCCAGTTATTCCCTTTAGTATCGATAGCCAGAGTGCCCACCGCTCGAAACTCACCGGGCCCTTCCCCTTTCCTGCCAAATTGATATAGGAACTGCCCCTGATCGTCATACACGTCGATATTGTCACTGGATGTAGAATCCCAAAGAAAGATTTTGCCGTTCCGATCAACTGCATACGTATCTATGGCCTTATAAAAATGCCCCGAATTTTCCGCTCCATAGGTATAAAGCGGTCGCTTATTTTCTAACAACGGAAATATTGGCTCGGTTTTTCTATGGCAATATACAGATAAGTAAACAAAAAGAATAATAAATACAAAGTATTTCGCTCTCATAGCGGCTGTCTATATTGTACCAGCTGCAATGCTAAAGCCAAGACAATCTTTCACACTCTAGGGGGCTATAATGGATAAGGCAGGTTATTCATGCTGACCCGAGATAAGCAGCATTCGGTGAAAGCTCTTCCTCACTTTGCCCAGCATCTTGAAGAATTTGGGGTTCAGAAAATAGTAATAATTCATTATGTAAATTGAGCGCTTATATCGTCTCTGAAACCTGATAACTTCATTCTCGGCCAAACTATGGAGGGATTTATGCATCGTGCTTTTGGCTATATTATGTTCTCGCCTGAATTTTGCTATATCTTTTCCTTCCAATACGCTTCCCTTTTGGCCAAGAAAAGGTCAAAAAACGCGGCCAAAACCTTCTTCTCTTTATCGTTTGAAGCAAGGAATCTCGTTGCCGCCATGTCCGTCTTGGCAAGTCTCACATTTCGGCTGCGGATTTTTATCATGATTTTCAATCCTCTCCTGATCGGCGCTAATTTTTAGCATAAAATTCCTATTCATGTGAAACTTTAAATGCTTATGGTTCACGAAATCGGAAACCTCATCTGTTTTTAATAGAATTATGCCAAATGCCCCTGCTGCCACAGCAAGAGATGTGTTTCGCAAATTATTGATTTTAGAGGGCAATAAGGGGAAAAAAGGAGCGTGCCTGAGAGGATTCGAACCTCCGACCTACGGATCCGGAGTCCGTCGCTCTATCCGCTGAGCTACAGGCACGCAGTCGATTTCGTCCGCGTCATTTTATATCGTCTTTGGCCGCAAAGGCAAGAAAAAGAAAGCCCGGTCCGGGCACGAATGGCAGCCCCCGGCGACGCTTAGGAAGCTGAGATCATTTTATATATCGCCGATAAGCTTCCTGGACGCCGCCCGAAGCCGCGTCGCCGCGATGGATGTAAAGCCGATAACGTAAAACAATAGGCTTTCCGGGCTGAAGGATCGCCGGCTTGAGACCGGGCCATGACGGATTGAGAACTCCCCCGTAGCTCGTACGAATGAGCCAAGCGACCGGGAAGCCGGGGTGATCGGGCGAAACGAAAATGCTCACCCCGAGCTCGCGGTTCGAGAGGTCCGCCCAGCGGAACGATGTGTTGACGGCATCTTCTTTCTGGACGCCCTGCTCGGTCGCGAGCGTCGCGCCCGTAAACATTTCTGCGCCGCGCAGACACAAACCGCCGTAGCCCTTGTTCTGGTCCGGCGTACCCTGCAGTTCGAGGGGGCCGCCGACGGCCTCCAGCCGGAGTTCGATATCGATTGTCCGGCTGATGTTGTCCGCGGGTTGGATATCGAGTTTGACGATTTCACTCGCAACAATCTCCCGGCCGTCCAGCTTCCAGACGCTTTCGACGCTCAGCTCGGCCGCGTCCCCCCTCGCTTCACGTTTCAGCCATCGGACGAAATGCTGCCGCAAGGAGGGCGAAGCCGGGTGCCATGTCTGGGTCGTCTGGCCTCGTGTCCTGACGACTGGCCAGGTCCAGAAGAGGCCGTGGTGATGGAAATGATCTTTGGGAAAGTCATCGGTCAGCATCCGGCCGTCCAGAGAAAAGAGTGGATGGATGTAGCCCGAACGGATATATTTGGGATCGACGCCTTCTTTGAGCTGATCGCCAAAACGAAAGGTCAGCACCTCGAGCCGTCCGTCCCGGAGCGTCAATGTGCCCCGGCCGCTGTCCTCGACAAAAGTCATCTGGGCCGTTCCGGCTATAGTCATAACGCCAATCAAGAGAATAACAAGACCCGTTGTTTTCACGTCCACACTCCTTGTCTATTCAGATCCGGAGGAGCTTGTCGCCGCCGCTTCGTTTCATGAGCTCAACGACCTTATTCTAATCAACTTCGACACCCAAGCTCGGTCCCTCTAGGGCACGAGCGCAACTGTTATCAATGGGCTGCGGCTTCAAACGGTCCACGGCTCGCGATGCGGATAATCCAGCCTGCGGTTGGCTTCGTCATCGCCGACGAACCGCTCGGCCTTGGCATCCCACCTCAGCTTGCGGCCGAGTTTCATGGCGATGTGAGCTATGAGGCAGACGGTGTTCGAGCGGTGCCCGACTTCCACGGGCGCGACCGGCTCCTTCCGGCTGCGCATGCACTCCAGGAAGTTCCTCATGTGGTTCGTGCTGCGGTAGAGTTTGATTTCGCCCGAGCCTGCCTCCTGGCGGAGGATCTCCCGGTCGGAGGCTTGGATCCCGTCCCTCGTGACGAAGATCCAGCCCCGAGCTCCCTCGAAACGAACGCCCGCCGGTTCGCCCGTTTCCATGAGGAGACGGACCCCGTTGGCGTAGAGCGCCTCGGCCTTAAAAGCCGTGTGCACGTCAAACAGGCCCCGCTGGGGAAACTCGCCCTTGGCCTCGACTTCGACCGGGCCGGTATCATCCGTCCCGTTCCCCCATTGGGCGATATCATTCATGTGGGAGCCCCAGCCGGTGATCATGCCCCAGCAGGTGGCCTCGACCTGGAGCCATCCTGGCCGGTCATAGCCGACCTGCGGATGGACACGGTCCTCCGTGAACGGCGCTTCCGGCGCAGGGCCCAGCCAAAAGTTATAATCGAGATATTTCGGCACGGGCATCGGCCGCGGGTCGCCGCTGCCCTGGTCCTGGGGCAGCCAGACGCGGATCGTGTTCAACCTGCCGATCCGCCCGTTGCGCGCCAGCTCGCAGGCTTTGAAGAAATACACGGATGAGCGCTGCTGGGATCCCACCTGGCAGACGCGTTTGTTGCGGCGCACGGCCTCGACGACTTTCCGGCCTTCGGCGATCGTGTTGGTCAGAGGCTTTTCCAGGTAGATGTCCTTGCCGGCGTTGGCGGCGGCGACGGCGAGCGACGCGTGCCAGTGGTCGGGCGCAACGATCAGCACCCCGTCGATTTCCCGGCGGGCCAGAAGCTCGCGGAAATCGGCGTAGGCGTCACAGCCTTTATAGCCGTCCTTTTCGAGCTCCACGGCGTAGGTCTTGTCCGCCAGCCATTGGCCGTCCTCGCGGCGGTGGGCGTCAACGTCGCACACGGCCGCGACGCGAGCCCCGGCCTCCAGGCCGCGATGGATGAGCTCCTGCATGTCGGCGCGGCCCTGTCTGCCGAGACCGATGCATCCCAGATTCATCGTCTCGCTCGGCGCTGCAGGCCCGAAGAGGACCCTTGCAGGGACGATCGCCGGCGCCAGGGCTACGCCTGCCGCGGCCTCAAGAAATTTTCGGCGCGTGATGCCAGTCCGCTGAATCGATCGAAGCATGTCTCTCTCCTCTTTTATTCTTCGGATTCGTTATCTTCTTTGTTCGGCGTTTTTTCCCGTTCCGTCGATTTTGCCCAGATATTTTTCGAAAAATGCGGCGAGACTTGACAGGTCGATCTCGTGCCCGCCGCGATGCACGGCCAGGCCGACATCTTCGGCCCGGCCCAGATCCGTATAGATCAGGCGGATGTCCTTCATGGCCTGTCGGGCCAAGGGGACGATGAACTGGCTGGGCGGTTCCGCAAGTCCGTTCTGGCATACGAGTGGCCGCGGCGCGATGAGCGAATAGATGTCCGCGAAGTCCGCCAGCTCTCTCAATCCGTCGAATTTCCAACACAAGCAGTGATCGTGCTCCATCTGGTCCATGACGGTCAAAAAGCCGGCGCTGAGGCAGGCGGCGATTCGTTCATCCATGGCCGCCAGCCACATGGACATTTCGCCGCCCAGAGACAGACCCGCACAGCCGATCGAGGCCGGCTTCACCTCCATCATCGATTCGAGGTAATCGACCGAGCGCTTAAGGTCCCAGAGCCGCTCCCCCATGAGCGTCCGGCCGGCCTCGTAAACCTCGTGCTGTCCGACATCGACAGCGATGGTCACATAGCCGCTCTCCGCCAAACGAGCGGCGAAACCTTTATAAGCGGTTGACCGGTCGTAAACGACTTGGCGGCTGCCGCCGTGGCCATGGATGCAGACGACCGCCGGATAGGGCGGCAGGCCGAGGTTGGGGATGGTGACGATTGCTTTGATCCGCCGGCCCGCGGTCGAGTTGAATTCGACCTCCTGGAATGAATATCCCGGCCGCTTGCCCGAAGAAAGGACGCTCGGAGCGAGCGGAATTTTTGCCCGGACGAGATCATCCAGCTTCAAGAGCTTTAGCAGCTTGGCCCGCAATTGTCTCTGCCAGGCCGCAGCCTGACGGCGCGGCCGCGGCGTGTATTTCATGGCCCGCAATTTTGAGGCCGCCGGCTCCTCATGGATTTTCACGCTGAGCCGCAGCGGCTCGCCGGGCTTGAGAGTCACCCCGTAGTCATAAAGAGCCGTGCCTTCCACGATTTCGGCCGGCTTCTCGCCGGTCGAGATTTCATATTTCCTGTTGGCGCTCGCGGTGAACCATTCGGGGAATTGGTTGATGCGAGGATAATCGAGCGGCAGGTGGAGGTTGTCGCGATGCCGCGGCCTATCAAAGCGCAAGCGGCCGGACCAGGGCCAGTCGCAGGCCAGAAAAATCTGGATTGTCCCGTCCTGCCGGCGCACGGCGCCCAGCCGCAGGTCGTCGCGCCAGGGGGAAGCGCTGATCCCCTGGGTCTTCCACAGGGCGTACATGAGGGCCGTCCGCGCCGAATTGCCGTCGCCGTGCCAGCCCTCGATGATGCCGTCGTATCGCTGTTTGTTGAAAATAGCGTTCATGGAATAGTCGGCCCAGCGCTGGGCCGAATCACTCGGCAGACGGTTGAAGAGGTTGATCGCGCTTTCGATCGAGTCGGCATAGCCGTCCGCGCTGCCGTTTTCCCAGTCGTAGTCCCTGTATTTGTCGATATTGGACAGCGCCCGCGCCGCAGCCTCCCGGTAGCGCTTCTCAGGATCGATGAGCGAGATCGTATAATAAGCGTTATAGACATAGCCCCACGTATCGGCCAGGCCTTTATTCGAGACCTGTCCCGTTTTGGGATTGACGGCGTTGTACAAGAGGCCGTCTTCGTTCGTCCCGATCTCCAGAACACGGTCCAGGATGGCGCGGATTTTCGGCCGATAAGCCTGCCAGCGTCGAGGGTCTTCCTGGAAGGCGATAAAGCAAGCTTCGGACAGGCCGCCGATGATTTCCGAGCCGTGATCCCGGAGAACGATCGTCTCCCGCTCCAAGAGATTGACATGGAGCAGATAATAATCCGCCAGCCGGAAAGCCCACGTCCTGAAGTCTTCGTCGCCGGTCAGCCAGTACAGGCGGCTCGCCGCCTGCAGCAGATCGCCGCTCACCTCGACATCGAGTGAAGGGATTTTGCCGGCGGGCGTGTCGTAGGGCGCCCGCTCGAAGACGTCCCGAACAAGCTGTTGGAGGCGGTCCAGCCAGGGCGATCGGCCGCTCCATTCGACGATGGGCAGCAGGCCGTCTTTGGCGTACTCTGCCGCGCCGAAAATGATATCGTCCATATTGATTTTTTCAACCCTGAAAGCTTGGCTCGAAAACAGGAAATCATCCGGCAGCGAGCCCACGCGACTTGTCAGTCTCTGTTCCTGGGCCAGCATGGTTTGAGCGATCTCCTGGAGATAGTGGTCGTCGGTGACAAGCGCCGTCAGGACAATGAACGGGTAGTTGTCCGCGGCGCAATCCTTGGCGTTCCAGAAGGCGTCAGCGGTCAGGTTGCGAGGGATGAGGCCGGACCGGGGATCGGCCTGCGCCAGCCAGCCGTGGGCGTAGTGCCGGCAGAATTGGACGACCCGCTGGCTCAGCGCCGCGTTTTCTTCCGCGAGTTTCCAGGACGGATCGGAGGCCGTGGGAGCTTGCGCCAACAGAAAACAGGCAAGGACCAATGCCTGCATCGCCTTCCTCCTGTCCTAAAAAATTACGCCTTCCTGACGCTTCGATTTTCTATTGAATCGTCACAGAAGCGGGATCGCCTTCCCGGCCCTCATTATTGACGGCCACGACAGAATATGTGGCGGCCTTATTTTTGTCGACTTTCCTCAGCTCGAATTTATAGGGTGAGCCGGTGATTTCGGCCAGGAGTTTGCGGTTCGTTCCTTCGATTTGGCAAACTCTATACTTGACGATATTCTCATTGTCCGGGTTTGGATTCCAGGTCAGGACATCGACGTATTCAGCCTGAGAAAGAGAGCGATTTAAAACTCTTTGTCCCGTCAATTGAAGAGGGGCATGGATGAGCCTCAAAAAGCTCGCGGCCAATGATTTATCGGCGTTCATGATGATGTTCAGGGGATTATCGTTTTCGTGTCCGGCGGGCACGTTTCCGGTCCAGCCGATGAAGGCATAGTTCGTGTTGGGAACGGCCCTGACGCTCACACTCGAATTATGGTCGTAACTATGGCTTCCCGGAGAAGGATCTGTTGAGCCACCGGATCCGGCACTCATCGTCAGTGTGTGTTGGATCATGGAAGCCGAGTAATCTTCGTTCGCCCGATCCGAAGCGACATGGGAATAGCTCCGGCTCTCCGGAGAAAAAATGTATCCTTCTTTGGCGGGAGTCACGCTTCCCGACCAGTCAAGGTTGACCTGACAATGATAATATCCCGAACTATCCGTCGTCGGATTCCCGGGAAGCCCGGCCATGACCACTCCGCCGAGGCCCTGCGTGCCCTTTTTGACCGTGCCCGAAATTGTATATTCCTGCCCTGCGGTCAGGATGCCCCAAATTTGGAAACCCGGGACGTCAATTGTCAGGGTGTTGCCTTGGACCGCAACCGGGAGTTCCAGGTTCTGGCCCTCCGGCGTATAAAACCGGGCGACCAGATTTTGCCGGGGAAACGCGGGCGGAGGTTCAAACGACACCTGGCGCGAAGAGACCGGAGTGGCCTGGTCGGTCTGAGGCGCATAATCGTAGTTGACGAAATGGACAACGAAGCGGTTCTTCTGGGCACGAACATAGGCGCTGACTTTGGTCCCGGTCATCTGAACTTCAGGACCGAAACCTTCGTTCAACAGGATATTTTTGAGAGTCTCCAGCAGTTGCGGCTGAGGGTTATCGAGATACGAAGCGCCCAATATCTGGTTTACGGGAATGATCTTCCCGTTTCCGACGGCGCCGGGCCCGGCGTTGATATAATTGATGAGCCGGGTGATGTTGCCGTCCGTTCCGCGCTGAAAGCCCAAATTGAGCAGCGCCTCGGGAGTGTAGAAAACGACCAGTCGGCCGCCGTCTTCCATATAGCGCAACAGCAAATGGGCATGGCTCTCGGTTATGTCCTGGAGTTTCGGAAGAATGAGGAGAGGATAAAGGGCCATTGTCTCCAGGTCCAACGGATAATTCGGGGCGGGCACCATTCGTTTTTCGGTCCAGAATAAATATTCTTCCGCCCCGAAAACCAAACTGAATTGGTATCCGCTATCGGCCAACATCTGGGAAAGGCCGCGCAGGTCGCTCGGATCATAGAAGAAGACCGTTTCCCAGAGATGCAGCAGAGCGATGCGGCCGGGATCGGGAGCGTAATCGTCGAACAGCTCGCCGTGATCGCGGGAAAAACGATAGTAGGGCGCCAGGGCATCGAAATCCTGTTTGATCCCGTGCAGGTCTTCTTCCACCTGAAAGGCGGAACCCGTGGCATAGGCTTCGGCGATCATGATTTTGAACAGGTTGGTGCTGAGCGCCGGGCCTCGGGCAACGATATCACCGTCCGTATCGGCAGTGGCCGTCACGAGTAAATTCGGCTTTTTCAAAGCCTGGGCCAGCCGGACGGAGGTGACCGCTCGGAATTTGGGAAAATATCCGTTGTCTTTATAGAAACATTCCATATCGACATAATCGAGAAGGTCTGTCATGTAGAGGCCCTCGGGCGAGGTCAGGTCGTTGATGTTGGCGCTGAATGGAATTTCATGGCCGAGGCGCTGTTGAGCATAGGCTTTGTATTCATCAATCAGATGGGCGGCGAATTGTTTGTTTCGAATTCGCAAGAACCGTCCAAACTCGTTGTAGAGCGGGAGCCCTGACACGAGGTTCCAATCGGCCCAATCGCTCGAGGTCAAACTTGTCCGGCCCGCGGGGAGACGGCTGCGGATGAGGGCGGCGTAGTCCAGGGTCGTGAAATCCTGGATATTGTATCTTTGACCAAGGGCTTGAAGCTCCGCCGCCGTGAAGTCGTCGAGCAAATATTGTCGAAACTCCGTGACGGTGTTGGAGTTAAAATCGGGCATGAAGACCGAGCAGTAGGCGAGTTCATCGACCATGATGCCGTCGACGCCCATGTCGATATAGGTTTTAACCGAATTTTGGACATATTTTTGCCATGCCGGGTGCAGGCTGGAGAGATGGTAAAAAGATTGTTGAACGAAGGGAAAATTGTCCTCCAGAAGATTCCCATAAGGGTCACGGATGACGGCTGGCATCAGCTCCTGAGGGATCGTGTTTTTATCGTAAGCCGCGATCATCGAAAGAGTCCCGACGACCGCCAGGCCGCGACTGTGGCAGTCCTGCAGATAATTCGCATAAGCTTCGCTCCAGTTGGGAACATAGCGGATGTCGGCCCAATCGGCCAGCGTCACGCCGGTGCGGTCGATTATTCCGAAATAATAATCACGCTTTGCCTGCGTCCCCCAGGGAGCATATTCTCCGGCCAGCATCGAGCCGAAGATGGGAACGTGCGTCTTTTTCCACCAATCGGCAATGAAGGTCCAGGGAGTGGAAGGTTTTGTCAAGGGTTGGCTGGAGACGAAATGGATGGCCAGCAAAGTCAAAGCGGCCAAACATATGCGTCTTTTCATGACCGTTCTCATCGATACCCTGCTTCCATTTATTTTACCACCTGCTTTGTTAGAGTTCTAGCCCCAAATATGATATCATGTCTCGAATCGTAACCGCAGGCCGCAAAATTGACTCGAGGAGAGTCATGCGTCAGGAAGTAGCCGATAAAAGCTCCCCCACTTTGAAGGGACCCTCTGTACCGGCCAAGAACTTCGCCTTCCGAGCCGAAAACGCCCTGCCGCCTGTGGTTTCCACTACCTTGCCCAGGGCGGCGCCCGTTTTTTTCTGGATGCTCGTCGTCCTCGCCGGGGGGCTCGGACTGAGATGCATCCACATCGGACCTGCGGATTTCGGCAGGCTCGATGCGCTGCTTCTGGCCGGCGCCGGAGCAATGGCCGCGGCGGTCTTCCTCCACGCCTCTCTGACGTTTTCGATCCGCGCTGCCGTCGTGCTCCTGGCCATCTCGCTTCTCTTCTCCTTCGCCGCGGAATGCTCCGGCGTCCTGTGGGGCGTTCCATTTGGAGCGCGCTACGTCTACAACGCCGAGTTCACGCCGAAGGTCGCCGGCCTGGTGCCCGTCTTTGTCTGTCTGGCGTGGTTCGTTCTCTCCTACGGGCCGCTTGTCCTTCTCCGGGAGTTCGCCTTGGCTTGGCGCGGCGCGCGGTGGAGCCGCCTTTTGGCCAAGGCACTGCTCTTGTCCGTAGTCCTAGCCTCGGCCGACCTCTACCTCGATCCCCTGGCCGTCTCCTTGGGAGCATGGCGCTGGGAAGGAGGCGGGATCTACTTCGGCGTTCCCTTGTCAAATTTCCTGGGATGGTTCGCCACAGCTTGCGCCATCTACGTGCCGTTTTTGGCGCTTGGGCTGGACTCTACACCCGGAGCGGCCACCCGAAGCCGTCTCGATCCGATGCTGGCTTCAGCGGGTCTCGTTTTTAAGGCCATGGCTTTGGCGGCCGCAGTCAAGGCGACGCAAAGCTGCGTGCCCGCCGTGCTCACTCTCGCCGCAATGGCTCCGTATGCGAAGTTCTGGTTGTCCGCGTTGCGGGGCGCACCCGGCATCCCGAAGGCGAGGGTTCGCGGCGAGCTATCCAAGGATTATAAAAAATCGGCGACTTTATCCGACGTTTAAATAGCGCTTCCGGACAGCGAAGGCCGTCACCGCCTGGAAACCGACGCCGCGCGCCAGCGCGGGAAAGTCGATTTGGCCGGCGGCAGGAATTGGCTGATTTCCGGTGATTTCATAAGAATCGCTCTGGACGACAAAGAGCACCAAGTTAGTTGCCCGGGCCGCGATCACGGTGGCCAGAGTGCCCAGCGTCATCAGGATTTGCCCGCTAATGCGGCTTTGATCCTTTCCGGCGTCAGGGGAAGCTCGAAAAGCCTTGCTCCGACGGCGTCATGGATCGCATTCGCCACCACGGCCCCCATGCAGATAATCGCAGGCTCTCCGCCTCCCTGGGGCGGCGAATTTTTGGCCTCAACCAAGACTGTTTCAATCTCCGGCGTCCAGGAAAATCGGGTGATTTTATATGTATCAAAATTCAGGTCGAAGATTTCTCCGTTTCTGAAGCGAATCTCTTCGGCCAGCGCATAGCCCAATCCCATCGTGATGCATCCTTCCATCTGGAGTTTCGCCCCCTCGGGATTGACCGCTAAACCCATATCTTGAGCGCAGACGACTCGTTTGACTTGAACCCGGCCGCTGTTTTTATCCACGTCCACCTCGGCGATGTGGGCGACGTAGGTCCCAGCATCCATGCCGCAGGCGACGCCGAAACCCCGTCCGCTCGGTGTTTTCGCCGGCTTCCATCCGATTTTCTCCGCAGCTGCTCGGAGAACTCCAATCATTTTTTTGTCTTTCAAATTCAGCCAGCGGAATTCCACCGGATCTATTCCGGCCAGCGAAGCCATAATATCGATTTGGGATTCCCTGGCAAAGGTATTCGTGTTGTTGGATGGGGCGCGCCAGGCTCCGGTGCTGAAAGGATGGGACCCCGGAGAGCCCTGCCATCCCGACCCATAAACCATCGTCCGGTGATGGGGGATGTCATAAAACTGCTCGGAGCCTCTTTGCCCGGCGAAATAGACGCCATAATCCCATAAAGTCAGCTTCCCGGAACGCGTGATTCCCGATTTGATTTTGACAATGGCCGCCGGCCGGAAAGTATCATAGAAGAATTCCTCGCGGCGGCTCCAGGCCACCTGGACGGGCTTTCCGGTCAACTTGGCCAGCCGGGCCGCCTCGACGGCCTGCCGGTTGCTCGTTTTTCCTCCGAACCCTCCTCCGACAAAAGGGGAGATGACGCGGACATTCTGAGGTTGAAGTCCCAGGGCACGCACGATTTCATCCTTATCCCCGAACGGCCTCTGAGACGACACCCAGACCAAAATTCTATCGCCCTCGATTGCGGCCGTGGCCGCATGGGGTTCTATGGGTGCGTGGGCGACGTAGCTGTTCAGATAAGTTTTTTCCGCGATCAAATCGGCGATTTTTTGTCCCTCGTTCAGGTCTCCTCCCTGGACGGCGATTTCTCCCTTGGGGGCAACCTTGAGGAGGTGGTCGAAAATATTCTTATCATCCAGGTTCGTTTCCGGCCGATCATACTCGGCCTTGATTTTGGCCAGCGCTCTCTCCGCAACGTCCGGATACTTATGGAGAACGGCGATTAAATCTTCCTCCTTAACGATTCGGACATCTTTGATTTTTTCCGCCTCCGAGAAGTCCAGACTTTTCAATTTTGCGCCGTGGGCGGGGGGCCTGAGAATCTTGGCATGCAGCATACCGGGAAAGGCCATGTCGCCGGCATATTTTGCCTGGCCCGTGACTTTCTCGCGGGCGTCCCGGCGCAGCAGCGGTTTGCCGACGACAATAAACTCGGAAGGATTTTTTACGGGAGGTTTTTTTTCGAGGTGTCTCTCAATCTTCTTCCCTTGGGTGAGCTGGGCATAGGTCACCCGGCTGTTTCTATTGTTGACATCAAATATGACTCCGTCCTTGACTGCTAGCCGGTCTGCCGGCAGTTTGAGGCGCTGGGAAGCCAATTCGACCAGGACGGCCCGCGCTTCAGCCGCGGCGGCTCGGAGCAACGGTCCAAAGATGCGGGTGGTCATGGAGCCGAACGTGCCCATGTCCCACGGGCAGAGGTCTGTGTCGCCCATGACCATTTCAACCGAGTCCAAAGACACATCCAGTTCATCAGCCAGCATCTGGGCGAGGGAGGTCATGACTCCCTGCCCCAACTCAACCTTTCCCGTCAGACAGGCGACTTGGCCGTTTTCTTTGACGAGCAGAAAAGCGTTGAAATCCGTCGGCATGCCCTGGCCAAATCCCGTTCCGCGTCTTTGTTCTTGAAAAGCTAAAGAATCGTCTACAGAAAAAACGACAACGACCCCGCCGCCGAAGAGCTTAAGAAATTCCCGCCGGCTGAGAGGAAAGCGGACGTTTGTGTCATGAAAATCCAGCTGGAGATGCTCTTTGTTCTTCATGTCACTTTTCTCCTCTCATTTCTTTGGCGGCGGTTTGGATGGCGGCAATAATACGGGCGTATGTGCCGCAGCGACAAAAATTGCCGTCCATCGCTTCCAGGATCTTAGTCTTGACCGGATTCGTGTCTTTAAGAAGAAGGCTGTAGGCAGTGAGGATCATTCCGGGAGTGCAGTACCCGCACTGCAGCGCATCGTGCTCGATAAACGCCTTTTGGAGGGGATGGAGAACACCGTTTTTGCCGAGTCCTTCAATGGTGACTACGTTTTTCCCCCCGACATCTTTTATCGGAAACTGACAGGAACGCACGGCCTCATTGTCCACAAGGACCGTACATGCGCCGCAAAATCCTTCGCCGCATCCGTATTTTGTTCCCCTGAGTCCGAGGTCATACCGTAGGACCGAGAGGAGCATTCTGTCTCCATCGACCGTCAAGCTCACGGATTTATCATTGAGCTTAAACCTGATGTTTTCTTCCATGGGAGTCTCCTTTCCGGCGGATCTTTCTTCTTTGCTTTTTCAAATTTCCATTTGTGGCCACTGGCTCAAAATCTCGCCCACCTCTGCCCACCGGGTCAAAGCGGTGAGAACAAAGCTCAATAAAAATATTTTTCCTCTTCCCGCCTTCTGACCGGGACTTTTTTTATAAATTATATTTTTTTTCTCTTCTCAAGACAACAGATGTAGTTAAAATTTTGTGGTTCTCTTCCATTTGGTGTGGGTGAGGAATCCTTCGGGAGACGATCCGGAGACAGCCGCGCTCCCGATCCGGGTTTTTCACGCCGTTCTCGAACCGTCCTTCTCGGCGGCGAAGAACTCGCTTCCCGGCCTTGATTTTACGGATGATCGCCGGGAAGCTCAGACATCTTCGCCGTCCGGCTTCTTCCGAGCCGGATGCCCTTGAAGGACGGCTCGAGAAGGCTAAACCCTCCATGGTCGCTTTGGCCGTCTCCGGATCGTTCCCACTCTCTGCCCACACAAAATGGAAGAATTCCACAAAGAAATCCTGTTTTCGCATGTCTAAGATATTGATCGCTTCTGTAGGGAGGAGCAAGGACAAAACTCGGATCCGGGCTTGACGATGAAGAGAACATGGATTTTGGGGCTCATGCTCTTAACGGTCCTGGTCCAAAGTGTCAAGCCCCAGACGGCGCTCAGCCCTTTTGAAAGCTCTGCCGCCTTGACGGCTCGGAACAAAATCGACGAACTGGTTTTCGGCAGGTTGAAGCGGTTGGACCTTCAGCCCGCCAATCTCTGTTCGGACGCCGTGTTTGTCCGCCGCGCCTATTTGGACGTGATCGGCACGCTCCCTACGGCGCAGGAGGCGAGAGCGTTTCTTGCGGACCAGGATCCGAACAAACGCAGCTCCCTCGTCGACCGTCTGCTCGAGCGGGAGGAGTTTGCGGATTACTGGGCGATGAAGTGGAGCGATCTGCTGCGGGTCAAGTCCGAGTTCCCCATCAATTTGTGGCCGAATGCGGTCCAAACGTATCACCGCTGGATTCGGACATCCATCAAGGAGAACCTCCCCTATGACCGGTTCGTCCGGGAGATGCTCACGGCGAGCGGCAGCAATTTCCGCGTGCCCCAGGTCAATTTCTACCGCGCCGTCCAAAGCAAGGAACCCCGGGCCATCGCCCAAGCCGCGGCCTTGACCTTCATGGGAGAGCGGGCGGAAAACTGGCCGCAAGACCGGCTGGCGGGCATGGCCGCCTTTTTCTCACAGATCGGTTACAAGTCGACGCGGGAATGGAAAGAAGAAATTGTCTTCTTCGATCCCGCCAAGGCGGCGGAGCGGTTGGATGCCGGAGGAGCGGAAGCGGCCGTGTTTCCCGACGGAAAGCCGGCTCGTTTGTCCCCGAACCGGGACCCGCGTGAGGTTTTTGCCGAGTGGCTCATCGCTCCGGAGAATCCGTGGTTCGCTCGCAACATCGTGAACCGAGTCTGGTCCTGGCTGCTGGGGTACGGCATCATTCATGAACCGGACGACATTCGCCCGGATAACCCAGCCAGCAATCCCGAACTGCTGGCCATGTTCGAGCGGGAACTGGTCGTTTCGCGCTGCGACCTGAAGCATATCTACAGGCTCATTCTGAACTCGCAGACATACCAGCTCTCCCCCATTCCGCGGACCGATCGTCCCGAGGGCGCGGTTAACTTTGCCTATTACCCGCTGCGCCGCCTGGAGGCAGAGGTTTTGATTGACGCCATCTGCCAGATCACCGGCACAACGGAGCAATATTCCAGCCCCATCCCGGAGCCGTTCACCTTCATCCCGGAAGACCGGCGCTCGATCGCCCTGGCGGACGGCAGCATCACCAGTTCCTTCCTCGAAACGTTCGGCCGGCCGCCGCGAGACACCGGTCTGGAGTCAGAGCGCAACAACCGCCCCACGGCTAACCAGAGGCTGCATCTGCTGAATTCGAGCCATATCCAGCTCAAGATCCAGCAGAGCGGCAAGCTCAGATCCATGGTTCAACCCAGAGGCAGGCCGCGAGATCCCATAGATGCAGTCTACCTGACAGTCCTTTCGCGTTTGCCGACGGATGAGGAGTTGAAAATCGTCGGGGCCTATTTCCAGCCCATCGCCGGCAATAAGTGGCCGGGCGTAGTGGATCTCGTCTGGGCTCTTATCAACAGCGCGGAATTTCTCTACAGGCATTGAGGAAGGAATCTTCAATCATGGGCATGAAACGAAGCTTTAAGGCCCAATGGCTGAAAAATGATTCAAGGGGGCTCGTCTCAGGCTTGTACGGCCCGTCTATCTCGAGGCGTGAAGCGATACGCCTCGGCCTCTTCAGCGCGGCCGGCATGCTGTTTGCCGGCGGCTCGCGTTTTCGCGCCCAGGCCTCCGGACAACCGGCCAAAGCCAAATCGGTCATTCAAATCTGGATGTGGGGCGGACCATCGCACCTGGACACTTTCGATCCGAAACCGGCTGCGGGCTACGATTACTGCGGTCCGCTGAACAAGCCGATCCCGACCAATGTCGATGGGATTGTGATCGGCGAACTCCTTCCCCTGCTGGCTCAGCAGGCGGACAAGTATTCCATCATCCGCAGCCTGACCCACGGCATCAACGCCCACGAAACGGCCTCTTATATAGTTCAGACCGGGCGGAAGCCCGGGGAGCGGCTGGTCTATCCGTGCGTCGGAGCCGTCGTTTCTCTGTTCAAGGGCTTCAATGCCGGATACAGCGGATTGATTCCCCCCTACATCGTGTTGACCGAGCCGCAGGGGCGCTTTGACGAAGCGGGATTTCTGGGAGTGCGCTACAAACCCTTTGCCACGGGGGGAGATCCGGCTCAGGCCCGCTTCGCCGTAGAAGGCATCGTCGCCCAGGGCATCTCCGACGAGCGGCAAAAGGCGCGGCGCGAATTGCTCCATCAACTGAACACGTTGGGGCACGCGATGAAAGATGACTCTTCATTGAAGGCTTTGGACGAAACCGAGCAGCGGGCCTATGAACTGATCCTCGGCGACGCGGGAAAGGTGTTCGATCTTTCCCAGGAAAAGGACGCGGCGAGAGACCGCTATGGCCGGAACACGTTCGGGCAGTCCTGCCTGGCCGCCCGGCGGCTGGTCGAGCGCGGCGTCCCCTATGTCACCATCAACTATCAGGGTTGGGATACGCACAGGCAGCATTTTCAGATTATGCGTCAAAGATTGCCTCAGATGGATAAAGGCCTGGCGACCCTTCTCCAGGACTTGTCGGAGCGGGGCCTCCTGGAGAGCACCATCATCTGGTGGAGCGGCGAATTCGGCAGAACGCCGAAGATCCAGTGGGAAGCGCCTTGGAACGGCGGGCGCGGCCATTATGGTCAAGTATTTTCCGCCGTCGTGGCCGGAGGCGGATTCAAGGGCGGCCGCGTCGTCGGGGCATCGGATGCCAAAGGCGAAGAGGTGAAGGACCGCCCCGTGTATCCGTGCGATCTCATCGGCAGCCTGTATGAACTGCTCGGCATCGATCCCGACGGAAAGCTGCCCAATCCCCAGGGCCTCGACGTCCGCGTGACGCCCACGGCTGCGGACGGCGTGGCCATGGCCGGCCGCTTGAAAGAAATTATGTAGCGAGCGGAGCATCCCATGAACACATCACCGTGGCGAGTGACATTGTGGCTGGCGGCATATCTTGCGGCCGTCCCGACCGTGCGGGCGCAACAGAACGCTCCGCATCTCGCCTATGTCCTTCCCGCCGGGGGCAGGCAGGGAACGACGTTCGAGGTCAAGGTCGGCGGTCAGTTTTTGACCAACGTCACCGGCGTGTTTGTCTCCGGCAGCGGCCTTCAAACCGAGGTGGGCGAATATGCCAGGCCCATGAACGGGATGCAGGCGACGCAGCTCAGAGAAAAACTGCAGGAGCTTCAGAAAAAGGCGACGGATCCCGCCGTCCAGAAGGAAATCATCGACATCCGGGTGAAGCTTCTGATCTTCAACAGCAACAGGAACGCCAGTCCCGTCCTAGCCGAGACCGTCTCGCTCCGGATCACGATCGCGCCAGACGCGGAAGCAGGCCCGCACGAGCTAAGGCTGGGAACTCCGCAGGGATTGTCGAATCCACTCGTCTTCTGCGTCGGCCGGCTGCCTGAATTCTGCGAAAAGGAATCGATAAACGTCGGCACCCCGCCGGGCGCCAATCAACCGCAAATCAGCCAGCCCGCGACGGATATGGCCATCACCCTGCCGGCCACCGTGAACGGACGGATCAAACCCCGTTTGGCCAGGCCTCAGATCCCGGCCCGGCCGGGTCAGCCGTTCACGCCCGGCGACGTGGACCGGTATCGGTTCCAGGCACGCCGGGGCGAGCAGTTGGTCATCACCGCCAGCGCCCGGGAATTGATCCCCTACCTGGCCGACGCTGTGCCCGGCTGGTTTCAAGCCTCCCTGGCGCTTTATGATGCCGAGAGCAAGGAACTGGCTTATGATGACGACTATCGTTTCAATCCCGATCCGGTTCTCCATTATGAGATCCCCAAGGACGGAGAATACGTGGTTGAGATCCAGGACGCTCTCAGCCGCGGCCGCGAGGACTTCGTCTATCGCCTCACTTTGGGCGAACTGCCGTTTGTCACGAGCATCTTCCCGCTGGGCGGCCGGTCCGCCGATCAAACCGACGTCAAGCTCACGGGCTGGAACCTGGCGGCGGACAGAATAAAAATGGAGACCAAAGACAAAGGCCCGGGAATCTATCCTCTTTCCGTGGACGCTGGGGAACTCGTCTCGAACGCCGTGCCGTTTGCCATGGACACACTTCCGGAAGTCCTGGAAAAGGAGCCCAATAACTCGCCGCAGGGCGCCCAGCGGTTCAAGCTTCCCATCATCATTAATGGGCGCATCGATCAGCCGGGCGATAGGGATGTGTTCAGCTTCGAAGGCCGAGCCGGCGAAGAGATCGTCGCCGAAGTTCAGGCGCGCAGGCTCGATTCCCCGCTGGATTCGACGCTCAAGCTGACCGATGCTGCAGGCCGGCAACTGGCCTTCAACGATGATTATGAAGACAAGGGAGCGGGATTGGAAACGCACCATGCGGATTCCCTGATCATGGCCGTCTTGCCCGCGAAGGGAATTTATTATCTTCACCTGGGCGATGCCCAACAGAAGGGCGGCGCGGAGTATGCCTACCGTCTGCGGATCAGCCCGCCGCGACCGGACTTCGACCTGCGGGTTACGCCCTCGAACCTCAACGCCGCAGGCGGCATGACGGTTCCGATGACCGTCCATGCCCTGCGCAAGGATGGATTTTCAGGCGACATCGCGCTCGATTTGAAGAACGCCCCGAGAGGATTCATATTGAGCGGCGGACTGCTGCCGGCCGGCCAAGACCGCGTGCGGCTCACGCTGACGGTCCCGCCGCAGCCGCTCAAGGAACCCCTCAGCCTGAGCTTGGAAGGGCGGGCGATCATTCGAGGACGCGAGATTCGCCGGCCGGCCGTGCCGGCCGAGGACATGATGCAGGCCTTCGTCTACCGGCATCTGGTCCCGGCCAAAGACCTGAGAGTCGCGGTTAGAAGAGGCGCTGCGTTCAGATCCCCGGTCAAAGTCCTCGGCGAACAACCCCTGAAAATCCCCGCCGGCGAGGAAGCCCGGTTTCAAGTCCAATTTCAAATGCCCCCCAATAATCTCTTCGACAAGGTCCAGTTCGAGCTGAGCGAACCGCCGGAAGGAATCGAGCTCCGGGAAACGTCGCCCATTCAGGGAGGCATCGAGATCGTTCTCAAAGGCGATGCCGCCAAAGCCAAACCCGGCCTGAAAGGAAACCTGATCATCGCCATCTCCGCGGAGAGAATACTGCCTCCGGCAAATCAAAGGCCGCAGGCGACGAGACAGCGCGTCCCTCTGGGCACGTTGCCGGCCATCCCCTTCGAAATCGTCAATCGTTAGCGGAGTTGACCGTATATCACTTTTCGGGGACATGATTCCCTGTCCCTGGCGCTCAGGTAAGCTCTGTAAATGACCCAATTTTCGATCAGGCGGGGACAGGGTATCGTGTCCCCCTGTCTTGAAAAGTGATATACGGTCAGTTAGCGGAGCGTAACCGAGCCGTTCCCCAAGGAAATTAAAGTTACCTAACCTGATTTATTCATAAATTGCGTCGTTTCCTCGAGAAGAGAATTTGCAGATGGCGCCGAATTCAAGACGAGGGGGACACGATCCCAAATTCCGGAGAATTTGGGTCATGTCCCCGAATTCGGCGCCCGTCTGCAAATTCACGACCGGGAGAAATAACGTAATTCATGAATAATTCAGACTAATTGAAATGATGATGTTCGGTCTTGCTTTTTATTCGTGATTAAATTCCGACAAAATGATGACGGTTGGCGCTCGAGAAACGTGACTTGCTTATTCAAAGCAAGCGGGAGGAAGGGCTGAAAAATCAAACCCTTCGTAAAGACGCTCAATTTTCACGGCCATGACGGTCAGTGCCTGATAGAGGACCGCGGGAAGGATGAGCGCTGTCCGGGCCGCTTCATCCTCATAGAGGTTGTGGCGCAGATAGCCGGGTTCGTTCTCCGGAGGGCCGAACCAGAGCCCGGCTTCCCAGGAACGCTGGTTGAATGATTCGGTTTGGAAATCCGCTTCCTCGAGTTTTAGCCGATCTCCCGGGGATATATAGGCCAGGATTCCGTGATTGGAATGGGCTCGGGTGGAAAGGTTGGCGTACATGCACATGAATTCTCCGGCAAAAGCCAGGGCACGGATGGAAAACGTATAGCGACCGACCTTGGATTCAATATATTCCTGGAGGAGAAAGTTTTGACCTACGGCGCCCAAGGCGACAGGGTCGCGGAGAAGCGGGCCCTCCATTATCCTGAAATTCCGGCCTCCCCTTCCCAGCCGACGCTTGATGACCGATTTTTGCCGCCGCGTGAGAAATGAATCGGCGGCAGCCGGATCACGGGGGTCGAAGATCATCGTCTCGGGCAGGGGCACATGAGAATTGAGGATTTGGGCCTGGACCCACTTATCCTCAAGCCTGAGAGCCGGGTGAAAGGAAGCGGGAAAGGAACCCTGCCCGTCCATCCAGATTTTCAAGGATTTGAGGCTTTCCAGGAAGGGAAGCGAGGCAAGATAATCGCGGAAGGATTTCCCATGGACGCGAAGAGACGTTTCCTCAATCTTGGCAAAAATGCCCGAAGGCCTGCCCTGCCGGACGAGGTGGACCCGTTCGTATTCCTGGGCACCGCCCGGAAGGCCCACATTGACTTCGCTGACATAAAGCTTGAGCTCGGGGTCAATGAGAAAGTCGATGCCCAAGTACATGAGAATTAGAAACCGGTTTTGAGCGATAGGCCAAAGTTCCGCCCCGCCGCAGGAAACCCGAACCGTTCTTGGTAGGACGCGTTGAGAATATTCCTCGCAAACAGCCCCGCCTCGAGCCAGCGCCTCAACGGATACCGCCCCTCTAAATCGAAGCGGACATAGCCCGTTTGCGTCCGGAGCCTCAAATCCGTGTTGTAGAGAATATTGTTATTGTAGATCACCTTCTGGCTCGAGATCGCCTGGACGAAAAGCGCGGCGGAGGCGCCGTTGCGGGCTTTGTATTGGAGGCCAAAGTTCGCCTTGTGCGCCGGAAGCCCGGGAATCTCGTTGAATCCCCGGTCTTGCGCGTCGACGAATAAGCCGACGAACAGGTCGCCTTTGGTCCGGCTTTTCTCGTAGGTATAATTGGCGAACACGGACCAACCCTTGCCGAGCGGCTGCGCGACTTCAAACTCGACGCCGTAGATCTCCGCCTTGTCGATATTGTAAGCGACGAAGTTGATCAGGTCGAACTGGATATACCGCCGGATTCCATAGCAATACGGCGCCGCTTCGAGCCTTGTCCCGGTTGGGAGGACGGCCCGCCAGCCGGCCTGGAGCATCAGTCCGTCTTCTTCACGAAACGGCAGCCCGCTCGTGTCCACGCCGGAGTCATAATCGTAATGCCAGAAGTGCTCGGGCGCGGTCGGCATCCGCAGGGCGCGGGCAACGCTGATGTAGACGAGCGCCTCGGCCGCGTATTCATAGGCCAGCTTCAGTGACGGCGCCCAGCCGCTCCTTTTGAGGCTCGGGATCCCTTCGCTGATCCCCTGCGGCCCCGGGATTCCTTCATAAGACAGGAAGCGGACGCCGGGGAGGATGGACAGCCTGTCACTGCAGAGCCGGATATCGTCCATGGCGTAGAATTCGAGGTTCTTTGTCGAGACATAAGAGCCGTTCCGGAAGGTGGCCCGGAAATCGTCGGCTTCGTTCTTATCTCCGTCATCGTTGAGGTGGCTGTAATCCAGGCCGAAAGTCAGCGTCTGCCCGATCAAAAATTGTTTGTACGAGGCCGAGAATCCCTGCGAGCGGTCGTCAAAAAACGACTTATGAAAAACGCGGTTCAGGGACTTCCGGGTGTTGTACGCTTCGCGATCGCCGTGGTTTTTCCAGTAACGGAGGCTGAGATAGCCCCATTCCTCGAAGGCCTGATCATAATTGAGGTCGAGCGTCCATTTGTTCTTCTTCCACCAACTTCCGGGCTCGGCATAGGTGCCCATCCCTCCGTACATGATTTCGCCGTCGGAGGCGAGAAAGTCCGGGTCGAGCGGCGTCGCATAGGCCGGATCGCCAAAGGTTTTCGAGACTCGGTTGGACACGGCGAAACCCTTTTTAGCCGTCGCATAGCCGAAATCGGCGGTCAGACGCCCCTTGAAGGAGAAGTCATAGCCAAGATGAAAATCGGCGCTCCCGAGGCGCATCTCGCCGTTCCTAAGATACCCGTCGCTCCGGCTCGCGCCGGCTCCGAGAGAGTATTCAAAAGCGCCCGGCTTGTACCCGTGAAAAAGGTTGAACGTTGTCGTGCCGAAGCTCGCGGCCCCGATCTGGATTTCCGTCCCCGGCGAGGCCGTCCGCAGCTTCTTGGGGACGAGGTTGATGACTCCTCCCAAGACATTGCCGTAGCGGGGGTCGCCCACCCCCTTTACGACTTCCACCCGGTCCGCGCCCGCGAGCGGGATCATCGTCCAGTCGATGAAGTACCCGCCGGCCACGCCCGAGGAATTGAGCGGCCGCCCGTTTTTTAGAACTTTGATCCGTCGCGCGCCCATCCCCCGGACCTTGATCGAGTCATCATCCACGGCCGTCCCCACTTCCTGGATCCGCTGGACGTCGACCCCCGCCTGGCGCTCGAGCGCCGTGTCCAACGTGACGCCGATGGTCATCGGGAAAAGCTCGGTCTTGACGACGGTCATATTCGGGATCTCTTTGTCGCGCAGACGCTCGACGACATCGATGACGATGGGATTGAGCTGAAAAAGCTTGGCCTTCTCTTTCTCCTGCTTTTCTTTCTCTTGTTTTTCTTTCTCTTGTTTTTCTTTCTCGGTCTCTTTCGCCTTTTCCTGTTTTTCTCGGCCCGACGGCTGCGCCGTAGAAAAGCCGGCGAGGATAAAAACCGGAATTAAAATAAAAACTGCGAAACGCGATCTCACGGTTCGACCTCTTCCAAAGAACGCATTCTATATTTTAATATAACCCGATTCTCAAAAGAAGATTCCAGGGAATATCCCTCCGACATCGTTCAAAACTTCAAGGTCAACATCGTAATAAAGAGAAGACATTGGTCTGCCGGAAACAGGCTCCCTATTGTCGGCTCTGACGATGGCGTGATAGAGGCCTTTCTTCAAGCCCGCCGTCGAGATCGTGTTGGTCAGTGTTTGACTCTTGCCGTTCTTGGCCACAGTCACAGACAGCCAGTCCGGAAGCCCCTCCCGCACTTTCCAAAGCGGCAGTTCAGCGCTCCCCCGGTTACGGATCGTTATCGCCCCGGAAAGCGTCTGGGCGGCCGGGCCAGCCGCACGGAGCGAAACGAGATACGAATCGGCGACGATGATGGGCGGCAACGGGAAGGCGTCGGTCCCGGAGATCCGAAGCAGGGCTACATCATCCGGACGAACGGTGACGGAAATACCTTTTGTGTGGGGACCGGATGTTTCGTGCGTCCACAAATTCCGGACATACAATCCTGCTGTCTCCTCGATTCCGATATCCGACCAGGCGATACGCACGACCGCCGGCGACGATCGCTGGTTGAAGACAAGCACGGCCTGGCTGCCATCATATAAGCGTTTGCCGCCCCAGAGGCTGACTGTGTCGTTTTTTCGGATGATATGCCCCTGAATTCCCAAAGGATCCTGGTTCAGGCCGATGGCTTCCAGGTTGGTCAAGATTTGGATCGTCGACTTAGACATTTTTCGGAGGTCGTTCCCGGCCATGAGGGGCGAGGCCATCAGGCACCACAAGCTGAAGAAACTGCGATTCTGCGCCTCGCTCAGCCCCGTCATTCCGACGATCAACATATCGGGATCATTCCAGTGACCGGGACCGGCCCACTCCCATAACTTTTCGTTGGTGAAGGCGATTTTCATCGCGTTTCCCCAGTCCGCCCGCCCCGGCCCGCAGATATCACCGGTCGTTCGCCACAGATGCCCGACGGCGGCGGCCCATGTCCACGGCGCCCCCTCGCCCCACGAGCAGAGGCTGTGGACGATCGGACGCCCGGCGGCGTGCTGCGCCTCATGCAGCTTCGTGTAGGCCTTCACGATATCGAGGCCTTCCGTGTTGCACCAGTCGATTTTGACGTAATCGCAGCGCCACTCGGCGAATTGACGCATGTCCTCAAACTCGTGATCCTTGGTCCCCGGCATGGCCTTGCTGCAGGTGCGGGTTCCGGCATCCGTATAGAGCGCGTATTTCAATCCCATCTTGTGGATATAGTCGCCCAGGCCGCGCAGGCCGCCGGGATAGCGTTCGAGGTTCGTCGTCAGCCTGCCGCTGCCGTCGCGGGTGAAACAGATTCCCTCATCAGGACCCACAAACGAGTAGCCGGCTTCCCGCAGACCGCTGCTGACAAGAGCCTCGACGATTTCTTTGATCAACCGCTCGTTCTGCGGTTCCTGGCCGAACTCATTCCATGGATACCAACCCATGGGCGGAGTGAGTCCCAGTCCGTCGTCCACAGCCTGGACTTTTGGGGAAGGTCCCTGAGTCCGAATGAAGATGACGCAAACCAGAACCGCGATCCCTATCCTCATTACGCTTCTCATTGTTTTTCTCCTTCCCCCGGATCACCTAGCCTAATAAAAAGAAATCGATATGTAAAGAGTCTGAAGGTAGTACAGTTTGGTATTTTTAAAAGATCGGGTGGCGCCGACCGGGGCGCCCCAGAGTTCGTAGCGAATGGGACCCCCCGAAGGTGGGTGATGAGCAAGAACTCCGGGGCTGGTCGGCGACAGGACCCGGCCTAAACAGTACTACGGTCAGGCAAAGAGTCCCTTTTGTTCGAATGTTTTCAACGATCCGCAGGCCTCACGGCAAAAAGGCTTTCCGGACAAGTTCAGGTCAATAATTTTTGAAAGAAAAGAGCTGGCTGTGACGTCTAAAGGGTGTTAATCTTCTATGTTTAGGAGGAGTGAATGAAAAAGAAAATCTTGATCGCGCTCTTGGCAGTTGTCCTGATCTTCTCGCTGCAGGCGCAGCAACCGCCCCAGCAGCAGCTGAAGCTCGAGGACGTCCAGAAAGCTCTGAGTCTGGTCGAGAAGGCCCAGCCGGCTCCGGACAAGTACAAGGCCGGCCTGGAGGCCATCACGGCCAAGGACACCTTGGCTATGCTGTCCTACATTGCCTCCGACTGGATGGAAGGGCGGGAGACTTCGACTCGAGGCTTCACCATAGCCGCCGAGTATGCGGCTTCGCTCTTCAAGATGTGGGGCATCAAGCCCGCCGGCGACCAACCGGGTTTCGGCGGCGGCCGAGGGATGGGCGGTCGGGGCGGCGCGCCGACGGCTCCCCTCGAACGGAGCTATTTCCAGGAATTCGGCTTGAAATCAACCTCGGACGTCCAAAGCTCGATGAGCCTCGATGTCCGCAAAGGCGATTCGGTCAAAACTCGGACGTTCCAGTCGGGCGTCGATTATCAGGGCATGGGCCGCGGCGGGAACGCCGAAACCCTGTCCGCGCCCGTGGTTTTTGTCGGCTACGGCATCCAGGAGCCTTCGATCAATTTCGACGAGCTCAAGGGGCTTAATCTCAAAGGCAAGATCGTCCTCATCCTGACCGAAGCGCCCGGCCGTGACAATCCCCAGTCGCTCTTCCAGCAGAAAAAAGAGCTGAAAGACAAATACTTCCCCGCGGCGCCGGCCGGAGGAGGCGGGGCGGAATTCAGGGGCCCGGGCGGACCCGGCCAGAGATTCAACAAGCTGGACGAAATCCAGAAACTCGGTCCGGCGGCCATTCTCCAGGTCCAGAATGTCGGCCGGGACAGCGATATCTACCGGAGCATGTCCGCGGTGCGGCGGCCCAACGACGAACGGCCGATCATCAACAAACCGCGGCAAAGTCTATCGATCCCCGGTGCCGCGAGAGGCGGACCGATGGGAGGCGGCGCAGCGGCCATAACGATCACCCGAGAGATGGCCAACGCAATCCTGGACGCGACGGGCCAGACGATCGACGATCTCAAGAAAAAGATCGAGACAAAGGACTTAAAGGGCAAATTCGTCCTCATGCCCGCCTCCATGGACCTGACCGGGACGAAGATCACCATCTCCACGACGGCTAAAACAAGCCTCGTCCGCGCCTTGAATGTCGTCGGCTATATCGAAGGCTCCGATCCCGTGCTCAAGAACGAATATTTTGTGGTCGGCGCCCATTATGACCATCTGGGCAGCTGGGAGGGATATGTCTACAACGGCGCCGACGACAACGGCTCCGGCTCGGTCGGTGTCTTGAATATCGCCAAGGCCATCGTCGCCAATCCCGTGAAGCCGAAGCGTTCGATCGTCTTCGCTCTGTGGACCGGAGAAGAGGAAGGATTGCTCGGCAGCCGCTATTACACCCTGAATCCTGCCTTCCCGCTCGAAAAAACGGTCGGCTATCTCAACTACGACATGATCAGCCGGCCTTACGATGAGGCGACCCTAGCCCGCTCAATCAGACAGTACAACATCCCCGGCGCCGAAGCCCTGGTCAAGAAAATCCGCGCTCCCCAGTTTGTCACCGTCAATCTGACGACCGGGACAGCCTTCGTCGACCTCGCCCGGGAGATGAACAATTACATCGGACTCGACCTGGCCTTCCGGGAGAACCCTCTCGGGGTTGGGAGCGGCGGCTCCGACCATGCCTCGTTCGCCACGGTCAAGATCCCCTTTATCTATTATATGGCGGCCATGACCTCGGACTACCACCAGACGAGCGATAGTGTGGAGAAAACGAGCGGCGAGCTCATCGCTAAAATCAGCCAGCACGGCTATCTGACGGTCTTCGCCTTCGCGGACAAATAGAAAAGAGAAGAAAAGAAAAATGGGGTACACAGACGGTCTGTGTACCCCACGAAAGATTATTCGTTTTCTTTGCCGGCTTTTGTGATCCGGGCCCAGGTGTCACGCAGTGTCACGGTCCGGTTGAAAACGGGCTTGGCGGCCGAAGAATCCTTGCCGTCCACCGAGAAATAGCCGAGCCGTTCGAACTGATACCTGGTTCCCGGAAGTGCTTTCTGCAAGCCGGGCTCGAGCCGGCAGTCAGGGAGAACTTCCAAAGATTTCGGGTTGAGGCTGGATTTCCAGTCGGCGCCTTCCTCGAGTTCGTTCGGATCGCGCTTGGTGAAGAGCGCGTCATAGAGGCGAACTTCGGCCGGAAAAGCATGCGCCGCGGAAACCCAGTGCAGGGTCGCCTTCGGGCTCCGTCCGTCGGGCGAATCCCCTCCCCGTGTCGCCGGGTCGTAGCTGCATTCGAGCTCGACAACCTCTCCGCTCGCCGGGTCTTTTTTGACATTGATGCAGGTGATGAAATAGGCATAGCGCAGGCGGACTTCGCGTCCCGGTGAAAGCCGGAAGAATTTCTTCGGAGGATTCTCCAGGAAATCGTCCCGCTCGATGAAGATCTCGCGCGAGAACGGGACTTTCCGCATCCCCATACCCGGGTCTTCGGGATTGTTGACGCAATCCAGCTCTTCGACCCGGCCTTGCGGATAATTCAGAATAACGACTTTGAGCGGTCTCAGGACGGCCATGGCCCGCGGCACCGTTTTGTTGAGCTCCTCGCGGATGCAATTCTCGAGGAACGCCAAATCGACGATGCTGTTGGCTTTGGCCACGCCGATTTCGTCGCAAAAGCGGCGGATCGAGGCCGGCGTGTAGCCGCGCCGCCGCAGCCCGGAGATCGTCGGCATGCGCGGATCGTCCCAGCCGCCGACATGGCCTTCCCGAACCAATTCGAGCAGCTTCCGCTTGCTGAGCACGGTCTGGCTGAGGTTGAGCCGGGCGAACTCGATCTGTTGAGGATGATAGACCTCCAGCTCCTCGAGGAACCAGTCGTAGAGCGGCCGGTGGACTTCGAACTCAAGAGTGCAAATCGAATGGGTAACACCCTCGATGGAATCCGATTGGCCGTGGGCCCAGTCATAGGTCGGGTAGATGATCCAGGTGTCGCCCCGGCGGTAGTGGTCGGCCCGGCGGATCCGGTACATGACCGGATCGCGCAGCAGGAGGTTCGTCCGAGCCATGTCGATCTTAGCCCGCAGCGTTTTGGATCCGTCGGGAAACTCGCCGGCCCGCATCCGGCGGAAGAGGTCGAGATTTTCTTCAACGGTCCGGTTCCGGCTCGGGCTCTCCTTTCCCGGTCTGGTCAGGGTGCCGCGGTATTCGGTCACGTCGTCCGCGCTTAGATCGCAGACGTAGGCCTTTCCTTTCTTGATGAGTTTCTCGGCGAATTCATAGAGCTTCTCATAGTAGTCCGAGGCATAGAATTCCCGCTCCTCCCAGTCGAAACCGAGCCAGCGGACATCCTCTCGGATGGACTTAACGTACTCGATTTCTTCCGTCTCCGGGTTCGTGTCGTCGAAGCGGAGGTTGCACTGGCCGTGGTAATCGGCGGCCAGGCCGAAGTTCAGGCAGATGGACTTGGCATGGCCGATGTGGAGATAACCGTTCGGCTCGGGCGGGAACCGCGTCCGGACCCGGCCCTGGTTTTTGCCGGCCTTGAGGTCCTCGTTGATGATGTCGCGAATGAAATTGTCTTTGGGTTTGGAGGCCATCATGTCGCCGCCCCTCTCATGCGTTGCAGGACTTTCTCTTTGCCGACGAGCTCCATGATCTCGAACAGACCGGCCCCTTTCGTCTTTCCCGAAATCGCCAAGCGGGTCGGATGGATGATCTCGGCGGCTTTGAGGTTTCGCTCCAGGGCCAGCTCCCGGCAGACTTCCTCGATCGCCTCGCGGCGGAAATCGTCGAGCTTTTCGAGCCGGGCGGCGAATTCCCGCACGTTTTCCTTGTGGGCCGGCGGGTCGAGATATTTCTTCCAGGCCTCCTTGTCGACGGCGTATTCGTCTTTGAGGAAGGCATCGGCCAGCTCGCCGAACTCGCGGAGTGTCTTGATCCGGATCCGGTAGAGGTCGATGAGCCCGAGAAGATAGTCGTTCGAGAGCGCGGCGACATCAAACCCGTCCTGCCGCAGCTGTTTTTTGATAAGCGGCAGGAGGTCGATCGGCTCTTTTTTCATGATGTATTCTCCGTTCAGCCATTTGAGCTTCTGGATATCGAACCTCGCCTGGACATCATTCATGGCCGAGATCTCAAAGATCTTCGCCGCCCCGGCCAGCGGCAGGATCTCGTTCGCCGCGGGCGGCGTCCAGCCGAGGAGGATAAGATAGTTGGCCAGCGCCTCGGGCAAGAAGCCTTCGGTTTTGTATTCCCGGACTGAGACGCCTCCATGCCGTTTCGAAAGCTTTGAGCCGTCCGGCCCCATGATCAGCGGCATATGGCCGAAGCAGGGCGGGATCAGGCCGAGGGCTTCATAAAAAAGGACCTGTTTGGGGGTGTTGGTGATATGGTCGTCGCCGCGCAGGATATGGGTGATGCCGCAGCTTGAGTCATCGATGACGCAGGAGAAATTATAGGCCGGGGAGCCGTCGGATTTGATGAGGACTTGGTCCTTGAAATTTTCAGTCGCAAAGGTGATCCGGCCATGGATCATGTCCTTGACTTCGATCGTCCGGCCGGGCTCCACCTTGAAAATGACCGCCTCGCCTTCCTTGTAGGCTTTCCCTACGGCGAGCAGCTCTTCGGCTTTTTTCCGGTAAAGCTCGAAGCGGCGGCTCTGGAAGATCGGCTCCCCATCCCAATCGAGCCCGAGCCACTTCAGGTCATCGAGGATCTCTTCAAGATAATTCATGTCCGAGCGGACCAGGTCCGTATCCTCGATTCTCAGAAGAAACCGGCCGCCCGTATGCTTGGCATACAGCCAGTTGAAAAGGGCCGTCCGGGCGCTTCCCAGGTGGAGGAAGCCCGTCGGACTCGGCGCGAAACGAACGGTAATCATATATTGCCTGTCATTTTGGCCGTCGAACAGTGTAGCTCGGGTCCTGTCGCCGACCAGCCCCGGTCGGCGCCACCCGATCTCTTGAAATAAAAACAAAAGTGTTCGACCGTCAGTTCGTTATCCATTTCACAAGTTTTTATAACATACCGTCCGCACGGCGTCAATTTATCCTCCGTCTGACCGTAGCACAGTTTGGTATTTTTAAGAGATCGGGTGGCGCCGACCGGGGCGCGCCCAGAGTCACCTTGGAGGGGGAACCCGCTTCGCGTTTCCCCCTTCCAACGTTCGCTTCGCTCC
>Ga0315282_10002538_pt1 | contig 33466 bp, 47 predicted proteins | sample YL17G07_20_MG_FD_203693 | JGI IMG/M metagenome (GOLD analysis project Ga0315282, IMG submission 203693) | Sediment microbial communities from Yellowstone Lake, YNP, Wyoming, USA - YL17G07_20 | ecosystem: Environmental > Aquatic > Freshwater > Lake > Sediment | place: USA: Wyoming | collected...
GTGTTCCCCGCTGGTAGAAGAATAGACAAAATAATGAAAAATTTGTCTAAAACAGAAACTGTAGTTTTGGAAAGAAGTAGTGATGGTGATGTTAAAGTGTTAGATACTGAAAGGGAAATGGATTCTATAAGAATGTTGTTAGGAAAAGGTTATCATATAAGGAGTGAATTTTCGCATCCACCAAAAGGATATTTTACTTTTAGGAGTGAGTAAAATACTAATAATCGGATTGTAGATAAAAATGGCAGAGAAAAATTGGTTGGCATTGCTTTTTCACTACTTACTTTTAGCTGGGGCAGTATACTTGGCATTTAACTACTTCTCGACCTATCAGTTCACCGAACCCCAGCTCTTTATTATTCTGCTAATCGTAATAATAGTAGTGGATATGGTGTTGCACAAGATAATGGGGATTGATTAGATGGTAACAGGAAAACAGCTTACAATCATCGCTATTATGTTTTCTGTCATCGCACTTGCTGCGAATGCTCACTGGGATTGGAAACTTTTTCAATTTACGCCATTTTCAGTGACTTGTAATGGTTTTAATGATTTATCTTTGGGTCAAGTAAATTTTGTTTCTTCAGATCCTCAAATTGGTGGTCAGTCTTGGGTTTTGACAGTGGTGCAAAATTGCCAAGGTCAATATGCTGTGGGAACGATAAGCAAGTCGCAGATAAAGGATGGAAACACACAAGCGAAGTATGATTTGACTATAAAAACGAATGTAGACAATCAAAGATGCAACTATCCGATTACTTACCAGAATACTCAGATAAAACATATGAATTACCAGACAAAAACATGCTATCTTGGATTGGTTTGCGATGGCACACTTGGATATAATGCACCAGATTGGAAAAGAGATTGTCAAGCAAAATCAGGATACTATGCTTGGATAGAAAATGCTGGTGGGTTTGCTTCTTACAAATACACATGCTTCTGGACGACAGACTCGGCTGGATATGGAACTGTCGGAACATCGTCTTTGTCATTTCAGTCAACATTACAAGCTCAAGTCCAAGGAGAAACAAAAACTGGAACCATAAGCAGTCTGGGACCAGGCTCTGTATGGCTGGGAGATAAAGTCTATGCCACATGGCAAGGGAACTTAGTGTCTGGAGATAACTGTCCAAATTCTGGCGATTATCACATCTCTGCTGCATATGTGAATGGTAATTGGAGAACTATCAACAATGACAATTACAACACTTGGAAGACTTACAATGATGCGGGTATGCTCAACTGCATAGATAGATACAATGGTGGAACTGAAACAGCAGAATCTTGTACGAATAATTACAATACACTAGAATCAAATGCACTGGCTGGAAAAACATTGATAAGTCCTGGTGGCAGCCAAGCGTATGCTTCAGGCAGCCAGAATAATGGCCAAGTCATCATAGATTTGAACAAGATGATACAGTTCCCAGTCCTGACCATGCATGTGAAGGCCGATTGGTTGGGAATATTCGTGCCAGTGGGCAAACCGCAGATAACTTCTCTGTCAATGCCCGACTTCCAGACTGGAACAGTCAGCAATATAAAGGTGGATGTTAAAAATATTGGTGATGGTTCTGGAAGCTTTGCTGTTTATGCCACTTGCTCGGCTGGATTTTCACAACAGGGCACAGAGCAATATATAAATTTAGAACCAAGTGCAAGTGGTACTGTCTATCTTCCAGTGACAGCAACATGCAACCAAGATACAGTTGGCAGTTGCACAGTTACAGCTTATGACAGAAATCAGCCAAACAACAAAGACAGTGGAACAGTAAGTGGAAAATGCAAACCTATAATTCTTTGTACAGCGAATGAATGGAGATGCAATGGTCAGTGGAGAGAACAGTGCAACCAAGCTGGAACTAGTTGGGTTGGAGTGCAAAAATGCGATAAGACTTGCGAGATGAAAGGTTTTGAAGCTGTTTGTAGTGGTGGAAATCAGACATGCAAACGAGAGGGCGAGGCTTGCTCTTTCAACACTCCTTGTTGCCAAGACTTGAAATGCACTGGTGGATTGGCGAATCTTGGATTGTGGGGTGGAACTTGTACAAGTGGAGGTGGAGGAATATTAGATTTGTCAATTATATTTGGTTTGATAGCAGGAGCATTCGCATTCTTTTCAAGCGGTGGGATTAAAAATTATAAGGATGAGGAATACGATTCATTGGCTATCTCAGCGATATTTGCTATTATAGCTGGAATTGCCACTTGGTGGTTCATATCTAATATTTACACAATCCTTGCTGGAAGCATCATTTTGACAATACTCGGAGTTGCATTGCTGTGGGTTTTCGGACCAGCTTTGATAGTCATATTCGCAACAATTGGAGCAATCATCAAAGGTATAAAGGGTGAGTGACTTGAAAAATAGCGTGATTATCGCTATTCTGATATTTATAGTTGCAATAGGTATTTTTTTATCCATAAAAAACATCCCTTTCAACCTAATAGCTCCTCCGCAATATTCATTTCACGGAGAGTTTCATAGCGACACAGGATTGGGGCTTATTCATGTGACTAAAACACAACCTGCGTCTTATCCTTACACAGAACCTCCAAGTTGCTGGGCTTATCTGTATATAATAGATAGCGATTTGCCTATGAAAACTTGGCAGGTCATTTCACAATTCAAAGGACAGCCAGGGGACATCACCGATGTCTGCAGAAATGACAAGACTGAGTATGGACCCGATTGCGATACCTGTGGTGTAGATCATATTGACACAACAACTATGGTAAATTCGGCAAATTGTTACATTGCATCCTGTCAAGGTGGAGGTGGCGACAGTTGTGGCATAACAGATAATAATGGATTATGTATTTATGACAGATGTGTTGTTGACTGGGGTGTTTATAGAGGCGGTGTGAAAAATAGCGTCAGGGGACAGTGTGCCAGTTGTAATGATTATCAACATTGTGGAGTTTATAGTGCACAAGCATATAACGATGAAATATTTTGTAAAGAGTGTGAACATAAGATTTTGTCAGATTGCGTTTCATATTACACAGGAGGATATTTTTCTCCCAGTTGTTCGGTGTATTCGACTTCAGATTACAGGCTGACATTAAGTTGCGATGGAATTTGCTCGGAATCGCCACAAGCGAGTAGCATCACATTTGACTATCCTTTTTATGTAAAGGGAAGCTGTGAAGTTGGAAAATACGCATGTAAAGGTAGCAACTTGATGTTGTGTGGCAGCAATCGGCTTTGGCAATTATCAATGCCCTGCCAATATGGCTGCGAAAATGCTGTCTGCAAACCTAAACCTACAACCACAACTACTACAACTACTGTTGGTCCGACTACGACTACAATACCATGGTATAATCAAACCAACATAGACTCAATACCAAATTGGATGTCTTTAACTATTGGCTTGTTAGTAATAACACTTGTTGTGTTAATCATCAAGAGGCGAAGAAAGTGAAATTTAAAAAAATAATAGTCTTGATTTTTATCTTTCTTTGCAGTCAACAGATAGTCTTTGCGGAAATCGTGCAAAAACAGCCAACTTGGTATGACAAACTTTTATCCATATTTAAAAACATACAATACAGCATTTCTGGTTCTTCTGAGATAACCTATCCTAATAGCGTCAGGTTGGAATGGACTGCTACTAATGTTTATGGTGACATGTGCAAAGGATTTGATGTGGGCTGGATAAATGTCATATCCCAGAATGTTCTAGACCCCAATACTTGGACTATCACAGTCACAAGCAATCCTTACAATATTAATTTTGCCTTGGAAAACAAGGAAGGGCAAAGAGTGTATATAAGAGCCACAGGAACGATACCAGATTGTCAGAATGTCAAGACTGTCTATGCCACAGGTTATGTTGAAGCAACCATAAAAAGTGCTAGAGTTTGCACTCCTTTTGAATCTAAACCTGCGACTTGCATAGCAACCACATGGCCTAGATTTATAATGTATGAAAAATGCCTACCAGATGGCAGCGGTTGGGCTTGGGATTCCACAGAGTGTAGCCAATATGACTACAAGCCTTTATGCCAGTCAATGTGTGGCAGTATGCAACCGCCAAATCCAACTACGGGTTCTAGTACCACTTCGACAACATCAACTACTATAACTACGACCACAATTAATGGAAAATGTACTGCAGATTTTCAATGTGGAAGAAAATGTAATGATGATAATCTTATGAAAGGCATTTGCAATAGTGATGGGACTTGCAGTTATGAAGGCGAAAAATGCAACAATGGCTGTTATGTTGATACAGTTAACAATTGGGCTATATGCAAATCTGAATGTAATGCAGATTATGAGTGTGGAACAAAATGCGATGGTGATGTTTTGAAAACCAATGGAAAATGCCAAATAACTAATTCAGTAGGAAAATGTGTTTATACTGATAAAGTCTGCAAGGAAGGATGCCAAAATGGCGTTTGCGCATCACAAAAAATGCGTTTAGTATTTGTTCCATTAAATTATGAAACATCTGATAATAATGCTTTTATGAATGCTGCAAATAAAGCATTATCAAGAATTAAGCAAGTATATCCCATTAGTAATTGTAACAATAAAGATGACTTGATTGAAACACATTTTTTGACACCATCTGATTGCCCAACAAAATGTTTTTCAACAAATCAATCCGATGCTAATGCCGATGCACAAGCTATATGTAGTGATTGCCAAAATGTTATAAAAAATTGTGTTCTAAATAGTCAATATAAGGATAATTGGGATAAAATCATAGGAATATCAAAAACAGATTTCTTTTATTTATCAGGAAGTGGCATAGTCGGTTGCGCACCTGGAATACCATCAGAATCAAGCATAACTTATGGAGGATATGTCGATGAAGATAAAACAGTAACACATGAATTGGGTCATTCTTTTGGATTGTGTCACGAATGCCAAGGTTCATTAAGTTGCTCGGCATTCAGAGGAGATGGAAATAACTGTCCAAATATTAATGAACAAGACTGTAGATATATAATGTGTTATGGAACAGAGGATGTATTTTCACCTAGTAGCAACTTGTATTTAGACAAGGTATTTAGTTCAGTAATGGAGGGGTGCAAATGAAAAAAATATTGGTATTATTGGCCTTGTTATTGATTATTCCAATGTCATCATTGGCTGAAACTAGGACAATCAGATTTTATGTTACTATATATGGAAATGATGCTACGCCACAAGTAAATGACTTTAGTATAGCACAATCTGGAACTATTACTGACTTTCCTAGTAGTAGTGACTATAACTTAATTATGTATACAAAAGATAATGTAAAATTATTTGAAACACCTATAGGCGTGAGTTTTACTCCAACTGAAGCAAATATAATTTTGGATTCTGTCACATTACATTTAAGATTGCCATACTATGAAGATGTCGGCAGAATAAAAATATTACATAATGATAAAACAATATTAGATTATAGTGGGAGTAGTGGATTCGACATAATCCAGTTTTTAGCAAATTACTGGTATTACATCGTAGCTCTGATACTCGTATGTTTAATAATAGTAGTCTTCAAAATATACTACTAAATTTTAATGATTAATGATAACTCATTCAAAACATTTGTAATCTTTGTAGTCTTAGTTTTCGCATTCTTCATCGCAGACTTGGCTACTTCTTCAGTCAACGTATGCAAGATGTTAGGAAATTTATATGAGTGCAAATTTTGCTACATTCTGGATTTGATTCCAACCATATAAAAATGAGAGCGGGCATCCCTGCAATCATTAGAGATGCCCTGAAGGCAATAGCCATTAGCTCTCTTTTATAAATTTGTTTTATGTCTTAAAAAGTTTTAGAACTTGCGGAATATATGAGAAGAAACAGCGAAATGCTTTTATTTCTCGATTTTTCGGAATTCCATCTGGCATCTGGGGCAATACCAGACGCTTTGATCAACTTTATTTTGTACAAGATACCTTTTGCATTTGTCGCACATTATCGGAACGGTTGCGACTATTCTCATCTTATCACACAGTAGGATATTTTTTCTATAATATTATATAGTTTATCACAAACATCAAAAGTTATATTGTGCTCAAACTTACACAACTCTTCCTCGTTTTCTGCTTCGAGAGATTCGTGGCAGATTTCATGCGAGCAAACAATTTTGAGATTCGACAGAGGCATATCTGTATCTATCAAAACAGTCTTGTTGCCGAAAGACAACCCAGCACAGCGAGCAGTCTCATTATCTTTCATGTATTCGCATCTCTTGAAGATGAATGTGAAGCCGTCCAGAAAAACCGTGCCATTGTAGCCGATGTACATATCCTTGTTCTCGCAGGTGTTTTTTGGGGCAGAAGGCATATCAATGGAAGCACCCAATAAAGCCAAAGCTACTATTACCGCAAAAGAGAATATTATAACATTAGTCCAGTTCACATAAACCTCTCCACAACCTTAATCAACTTTGCCATCTTGTCAAGCTTCCTGTTCAGCTTTTTCAGCTCTTCTGTCAGTTCCTTCAGTTGTTTTGTTAGTTCATCCATTCAAATCACTTTATTATACGAACTTTTGCATTACTATTCGGCAAAGTATTTTATTCTATCCATGAATAACCACAACTTGGACACTTTTTTTCTACACTCTTTTTACTTCTTGTTCTTGCTCTTGTATAAAAACTAACTGTTTTGCCACTTTTTGTTTTGTATTTAACTAATCTCATACAATCCTATCTCTTTGCAAGATTACTACCATTAATGTGTAATATCTTTCTTCCTATCGCTTCAATCACATTGACTGTGACTGCGTTGCCCATCTGCTTGTAACGCTGCGTATCGTTGACAGAATTTGTCCATCCATCTGGGAAGCCCTGAAGACGCTCACATTCAGTCGGAGTCAGTCTGCGAATTTGCCCTGTGCTTTTTTGTATATTTGCCACGCTTCTCAAAAATTCTTTTGAACTCCCTGCTCTGTTTCCAGTCGCCTCTGTCAAAGTGTTCATTATCGCAACTCCATGAATGTCCTGACCAGTCAAAGTGAAACTCGGTTCGCCATCTTCCTTAAACCTTCTCCTATGTTGCCTTTTGTTCTCCCTGTCTGGAGTGAGGACTGGAACAACTATTTTAGTCATAACTCCTCCTCCTTGAGCTGTCGGGATTGTAGGAAGAATCACATTACCTTCAGTCCCATAAACTCTTCTGATTTCCTCATAACGCTTATCCCAGCCATTTTCTGTCAGCATACCTTTCACATCTATTTTGGGTTCATCGTTTCTGAAATCTGCTACCATTAATTTTTCCTCTCCTTCAAGAACATAGGTTTCATTGGAAAATCCTTTGGAATAGTTTGTTCTGAGGGTATTGCTAACTTGTTCTGAAAGTTCCTGTCCCTCGATAATATTAATCCCATCTGCTTCTCCGATAGGAAATACTTCCCTCCAGGATTCTCCTCTAAGATGTCCGACAATGAACACACGTTCCCTGTTCTGCGGGACTCCGAAATTCTTGCTGTTAAGCACCTCCCATTCCGCATCATACCCCAGTTGGTCAAGGGACTGAAGGATGGTTCTAAAGGTCTTCCCATTATCGTGGTTAAGCAGTCCCTTGACGTTCTCAAGGAAAAGTAGCTTAGGTCTGTGATACTCAGCGATTCGGCAAATCTCGAAAAAGAGCGTCCCTCGAGTGTCCTCAAACCCCTTCCTCTTTCCAGCAATAGAGAAGCTCTGGCAAGGAAATCCCGCACAGAGCATGTCAAAACTTGGGATTGATTCAACTTTGACATCCCTAATGTCAGTTGGCTTGAAGTCTTCCTTGAAGTTCTTGTTGTAGGTCTGGACTGCGTATTTGTCGTTGTCGCAATACCAGACGCACCTGAATCTTGAACTTGCCCTTTCGAGTCCGAGCCTGAATCCTCCGACTCCTCCGAAGAGGTCGATGAACCTGATTTCCTCTTCATGCAACATTACCACCATTTTCAAAACATTTTAGACAGTAATCATTTGATTTAAGAGTAGAGAGGATGAACTCATCCCAATAAGTTGCTTCCTCGGCTTTGCTACAAGCAATCAAGCCATTACATTTCTTGCAATATCTTCTCATTTTCCCACTTTACCACCGTGATTGTGTGACATAATAACTACCATACTCGGAAAGACCGCTGGAGTTCCATTATCTCCGAATTTAAGTCTTCCTTTCACAAACCTCACTTCAAACTTGTTTGCTAATATTATCTCATGGAAGGCTTTCGTATCTGTTCTTGATGGCAGTAAAAAGACGCACAACTTGCCTTTCTTATACTCTTCAAAGCCTTTCTTAACCCATTTCTGCCAGTCTGAATAAGGCGGATTGATGAAGTTTCTTTCTCCCCAGTCGGTAGTCAAGCCATCTTTTTGGAAGTTTACTGGGCATGGATCGTAATCAAAATGAAACTCTTCGTTTAACTTGTCGTAAAAATCCTTCGGAGTAGTCCAGTCATCGCTTTTTGCTGTTTGCATGTATCCTGCCATACCTACACAATCTCACTTGAAATATTTTGCTTTAGTTCCTGCTTTAATTTATTAATTATCATAAGTCGAATTTCTGGAAAAACCTTGTTGAATTTTTGTTCTTGGTTATGAACTATGTCATGACATTTTCTACACAAACTAATAGTTAATCCTTTAAAAATATGATGCCTTGTCACTTCTGATGAACCACATATCTTACATTTCATTTCTTCACCTTTCCTAATTTTTCCATTAAATAAAACTCTTCACATCTATCGCATCTTTTATTCAAATCTATGTTATGACTACATTGTTGCATTTCTTATTTCACCTTTTCATGCTGTCCAAAACCAACCTCTCGACTGGCGTTAGATTCCAATATGACACAACCACAAACAAATCTTTTGTTAATGGTCTTAATAAAATAGGATCTCTTGGCTGAACTTTTCTCCATTCTACGACTTCCCATAATATGTAGTATTGTGACAAGTCTGATGGAGATAGCCAAGGGGGAATCATAGGTATTTGGGTTTCCAACCTGTCCATAATTGCATCTCTGAAAACATCTGTTTCTATACTAACAGTTCCCTTTCTTGACCACATTCGTTCTTTGAAATCAATAATATTTCCACTCCATCTTTTCTCACAAACAAGTGTTTGCCAATCTGCCCTTGCTATCGCTAATTTGGGTTGCTTTAATTCATTCAATCCAGCAGTCTCAAATGCATGTTTCAAGCTGATGACTGCCTTGCCCTTGAGGATTTGCCTGTAGATTTTCATTATGATTTTATGTTCCTTTCTGAGCTTTGATTCTACCACAGACTTGTATTTTTTGAGTTCCCTTTCTGCAATTCTTTTGTCAATTTTCAGTTTTTCAACTTTCATTATTACACACTATCCTATAAAATGTATAACTTATCCTCGTCCAAAAACTGATCCCATGTGACATCCTTCTTCAGAGCCACTTCCATCTCCCTTTTTCTCTGTTGCAACTTCTTGAACTTTTTCCTACTGACTGGTATTGTTGCTTCGCTCATTCTCTCGCCTTCTCTTCTGCAAACTCGAATGCTTCTCTTATCGGCATATCCTCAACTTCATAGATTAGTTTTACCTTATTCATTCCAATCCACTCTTTTGTTTTTCTTAACAACTTGACTTCTGGCAACTTGCTTTTTGTAAGCTCTTCATATTTGTCAAGCCAAAAGGTATTGATAATCCCGACTTCAGTTATCTTTCTAATTATTTCAGCACTCAAACAACCCACACAATTGAAAGCGTTCAAAGTTGATAAATGCTCTCTACAAGTGAAACCTTTAAGATACTTTTCTTTGGTGTGCCAAACATTCATTGGAAGAACTACTACAACTTCATCTTTGGTATCTTCCAACTTTTCACATCGGATTTTTCCTTCATCAATTAATTGCTTGTATGTTGCTGTAGTTCCATTATTTTTAATAACTTCCAAAATATCAGAATATTTTCTCAAAGCTCTATCAATCAAAGAAGTTCTTGCTATTGCTGTTTTCAAAACTCTCTTCTTAGTTTCATCCAAAGCCAAAAGGTTTCCGACACATTCAGAACCGACTTTCCAAACCTTTTCAGTTTCATCTATAATAAAATATTCCCATTTTATCGGATGACTGCAAAATTCACATTCAGAAAAAGCGTCAGAATAAGTTGGGTTTTTTCCAATCTCTCCAAAGTCTTTGCCTTTCTTGAAAACGTGTCCAGTTTCTTCCAATATCTTTCTCTGCCAATCGTTCAGAACATCTTTGTTTACTTCTGTTTTCATTATAATCACTATAACAGATATAGTCATTATAGTATTTATAGTTATCTAATTATTATGAACTTTCATAAAAACGGCTATCCCTTTTAAAGATGTGCCTTAAAGGAAGCCTATTACAGAGTTCCGTTATAGGTCGCCTTTAAGGAGAAAATGACTTATTACACAGAGGCTACTTTATACACAAAGCCTATACTATATATAAGCTTAAATACTCTGATGACAATAGAATTGTTAGGACAAAAGGAGATGATTGAAATGATGTTGCTGAAAAAGTTAAAGTGGTCGAAGATAATGATGTCTCGAAGCCTGATGCCTTCTGAGGAAACATTAATCGCAGGGTTGATTGTGAATTTCTTGGAGTATCAGTATAGCATAACCTGCGAGGTCGAATGCGTGAACGAGGGCGAGAAAGATGGCTAAGAAAGTATTTGTTGCTCATCTGTGGAACGATGAATATTGCATCAAATGCTATAATTGCGGATACAACAACATCTTCAAGCTGAAGGATGTGGGTGAAGTAAAACCTGTGGAAGAGAAGCCAACGGATTTAGAAATTGAACAGAATTTAAAAAGGGAGAACGAGGAAGGATGAGCTGCAACATCTGCCATTACAGAGTGTTGAAAGATGAAGGTGTTATGTGCGGAGTCTATATGATGCTCGTGGAGAAGATACCTCTAGCTGAAAGGACGGGTTGCGAATATTACGAGAAAAGGGCTGTATAATGGTGGGTTGGAAAAGTTTGATGTTGATAGGAATTATAACTTTGATTTCCTTAATCGTGGCTGCAATCATGGTGCAGGAAGTTACTGTCAATCAAAAGCTGGCATACGACAGGTTTTGCAGAATGAATGGCTATGACGAGTCTGTGGACAGCACAGATGGAAAAGTAAAATGTGTGAACATCACCATGACGGAATGGCTGAACTATCGGGGGTAAAGAGACCGCATGATTCATTGGGCATCTCCTGAGTCCGATTGCTCTTTCACTATCAGGCGGTCTCGCCTATTCTTATATTCCTGCGGGTTTGCTGGGTTTTTTCCTGAAGAAGTCGAACGCCTGATACACAGCAAAAAGTATCGAGACTGTGGTCAGGATTAAGCTTATTCCTATCAGTATCCAGTTGGCTGATGCGTTTGCGAACTGTATCGACATCGAATAGACGATGCTTGTTATGAACAGCACTGCTGAGATGACAGTCCATCCTACTGCGTTTCTGCTCTGTCCTAGGTAGAGGCAGGAGCAACCTGCAATCAAAAGTATAAGTCCGACATACATCATGCTTGCCGTTGTGTTCTCTGCTACCAGCTGATTCAAAGCTTCGCTATCCTGCGTAAAGTTCAAAGTGAGGTTTGAGACATAGTTTGTCGTGTTGAGGATATTGCTGTAGTTGTAGGAAGAATTGTAGATGTCGCTGTAGTTTAAGATTGCTGTCGAGTTGTAAGTGTTGTTGGTTATCTCTATCCCTGTTATATTTTCCCATGTCAGATTTCTGTTTGGAAATTCCCAAATCTCCTGCGGCGTAGAACCGCTGTTGACTGTTGTAGTTGTGACAGTTGTTGCGCTTGCTCCGCCCGTGTAATTAGGATAGACCAAGTGCGTTATCGTGTTTGAAGCAGAGCTGTAGTTTGCTGTCGCAGAAACGTTGCATATTATGCTGTAGCTTCCCGCGCCCAGCAGTCCGAAATAGTTTGGCGATATGCAGGTATCATTCAGATAGTGTTCTGCAGTCCCGACTGAAGCTGAACAGGAAGATGTCGTCTCCCATGGATATGTCACGGGGCTGTTTGAAGTGTGGCTTAACGAAGGAGTAGCTGTCCTGACTTCAAGGTAGTGTGTAATACCGGTGCTGTTGTCGCTATAGTTGGCGTTGCCTGTGCCGTTGACTTTGTAGCTGTAGATTCCAGCACCCAGCGAGATGATGTTGGGATTCGATACTGCGATGCTGTCGCGATAAATATTCACAGAACCTACTGCTATCGTGGCAGTAGCATTCGTTGTTGATGCTGAAAAGGCAACTGTCATGTTCTGATTGAGATATTCATTGGTCGCATTCCGCAGATAAAGAGTCACAGGATTGGAAGCTTTATCTATCACATAGGCGAAAGTATCTGAGGTATTTGTAAGACCGCCGTTGTCATAAAGAGTGTAGTAGAACTGATGGTTTCCTGCGGGCAGTGTCAAAGTAAGAGTGTAATTCTGCGAAGTGTTCAGCATCGGATAGGTCGTGCCGTTGACTGTCATGTTCGCGCCTGTGCATGAGCCGTCAGGGTCTTCGCAGGTGAAGTTGAACTGGACGGATGCAGGATAATTCTGCGGTGTCGGCAGTGATGTGACATTGTTAAACCACCTAGGCGGATAGCCCGCTGTCACAAGGATGTAGTTTGTCTGCGAAGAAGCGGAATAATTCGCATTGCCTGTATAGTTTGCAACAACAGAATAATAGACTGATTGGGAAGTCGTGAGCAACAGCGTGTAGTTGATTAGCGGAGAGGCGGATGATTGTATCACCCATCCTGTCATGTTCGTGTTGAGGTTGACAGTCCCGCTCGTGTTCAGGACGGCAGTGATGTTGGCTATAGTGTTGTTGTTGTAAGTCCTGTCTCCTGCTGTGCCGTTGAACAATGTTATGATTGAAGTCGGAGCTTGGTTGACTGTCAGCGTTTCAGTATCGGAAGTAAGAGTGTAATTTGCAGTATCGGTCTGGTTGGCTGTGTAGGTGTAAGTCCCTGCACCCAAGACGACAGAAGTGCCGTTTGTTATCTCTACATGATTCCTATATAATTTCGGGACTGCGATTGTCGCTTGCGTTGTGTAATATTGCAGGACAGAATCCCCGTATGCTATTGTCTGCGTGGCGGGATGTGCGAGGTTGTTAGCAGACTTTTTCGTGACAGTGAAGTATTCCTCTTTTGTCGCGACAGTATAGTTTGCTCCCTCGCTTAAGACGCAGGTGAAATTATGCCCGCCCGCTCCGTAGACTGTAGAGACTGCTTTCGTGATTGTAGTTCCGTTGCTATATAAAGTCCAACTGCCGTCTGTTCCGCCAACATCAGCAGAGCAGTCTACAGTCAGAGGAACTTCGAAAATCTGCGGAGAGGATTCTGAAAATATGACATCTGCCGTCCTTGATGCCTTCGCTATCACATAGCTATAATTGATTGTTGAATTCCACAACCCGCCAGTATCTTGTGCGTAAAATCTATATCCATAAACACCAGCAGAATTATTGATTGCAAATGTTCTGCTGTAATAACTACTTGCGTTTGTCGTAGCGTTGGAGATTGTATAGTTTGCTCCCAACCATTCTATCAGGCTTTGATTGACTGAAGTCTCTGCGTCAATCCAGCTTATGTTGAATGTCACATCTTGGTTTGAAGTGGAATATGTAAGACTGCTTGGTGAAGTGGTGTTGTTGTAATATCTTGGGGCTGTGTCTGTAGTGTAGGTTATATTGAAGTCGCTGAGTGTGGGGGTGTTCGCAGTGTTTGTTGTGTTCAAAGTGAAGTTCGCCTTTATGAAGCGTGAATTCGGCATCGCTGAAATATTTACAGGCGGAGTGCAACTTAATCCAGAATAAACCCACGAGCCTGTATCATTGACAGCAACTTGCCCGCAGATTTGTGTTTTATATTCGTAAGCAGTCGTAGGTGGAGTAAAATTAGCTGTCCATCTGGCTATTCCTTTTGTGATTCTTAATTCATCAATCCAACCATCAAAGTCATCAGTTCCTATATTCCTTCCCAATGTGAGTTTGCCTGTGTAATCTTGAAATCCCGAAGCGTCTGTCGTAGAACCAACTAAAGTCCCATTCTGAAATATGTAAAATGTATTTCCACTTCTGACAAAGGCTATATGATACCATGTGTTTGTTGCCACAGAAGATAACGGCTGTAAAAGTATTGTGATTTCTTTATCATATCCGAGAATAGTCCAATAATTATTTCCAGCATTGTTCCAAAGATAAAATTGCATGAAATTTGTGCCATTGGTCTGTTGCGATATTATTGCGTTATCTCCCACCTTTATGGTATTGAACCTAACCCAAGTATCTATCGTGAAGTTTCCAGTTCCAAAATTCCAGTCATCAGAATCGGAAACATTCAGATAATCTCCTGTTCCGTCAAACAACGCACTCGCCCCGCCGAACTTCGATTGAGCAGTATCAATCTGTGCATTTCCAGTAGCAGTCACAGTCTTTGGCGTAAGTTCGCTATCTATAAAACTTGTAGAAGTGTCAGCACCGTCTGCGTGTAGCATAAGTTTCGTTTCAGCATCTATTCCGCTCTGTGTTGTGCCGTTCCAACTCAAAGTCTGCCAATTCTGTGTGGCACCAGCATCATATATTTGGCTTTCAAACTTACCAGAAGGATAATAGCCATAGCCATATTCATCTGTCGGCGGCGTGAAGTTGCTTGTCCAACGCGCTATGCCTTTCGAGATGCGAAACTCGTCAAGCGAACCGTTAAAAGGATTGCCTCCATATTGCGCAGCACCAATCCAAAGGGTCGTAGCATAATTTTGTATACTCGTCAAGTAATTCGTTTGGGCTACACCATCAACATAGAACCTTATCGTGCCACTACTGCCGATGAGTGCTATATGGTGCCAAGTACCCGTCGAGACTGCGCCGTCAGTGTTACAACTGTAAGAATTATTTGTCGTTACGAATCGAATCTTACCACTCGCAAGTTGTTGAATATACCAACCCTCATACGGGCTTAATGAATGTACTCTAGCCACGATTAGTTCATTATTAGCATAACTGTTTGAGTATGACCAGAACTCAATCGTGAAATCTCCAGTGCCGAAGTTCCAGTCATCCGAATCAGAAACATTTAGAAAATCACCAGTGCCATCGAATAGACCCGACGCACCGCCAAACTTACTTTGTGCAGTGTCAATCTGAGCATTTCCATTTGCAGTTACAGCTTTGTTGCTTAACGAGCTATCAGTGAATGTTGTGCTACTATCTGCACCGTTCATGTGCAATAATAATACAGTGGAAGCGTTGATATCTGTTGTATTCGCCAGTACAACATTCCCGTTGCTCACCGTAGTATTCACAAAAGTCCCAGCGGAAAAGTCAGCCGAAGAGGTCTGCGACCATGTCGTGGCGTAGATGTAGATAGCAAAAAATAGAAATGACAATGATAATACCACTGCGAAAATGCTTTTTCTTATCCTCATCCCATCACTTTTTATAAAAATCAAACATCATGAACACACAGCGAATCAGAGCAACAAAGCCGAACATCATATTCAATCCTATCAAGACGACATTCGCCGAAGTCGCGACTATCTGACTGCCGGAAGTCATGAAGGGAATGTTGGCTGACATAAGCATGTTTGAAAACAGCAGGACTGTAGAGATGACAGCCCATCCTATGCCATTCCTTCTGAAGGAAAGATAGAGCGTGATGACCCCGCCTACCAGTGTGAAAATGCAGACTGCAAGCTCGCTATACATGAAATCACTTTCTTTTGCTAAATCTTAAACCTTCTCCTTATGTCCGCAAGAGTCCTGTTGTAATTGCTCATGCTCAGCACTAATCTGAAGTAACTGCGGTTTATGAATATGTTCGGCAGGACGATTTGCTGAATCTGATTCTGCGGAATCCTCATCACCATGCCGTTGTTCATCACAACCTTTACCTCTTTCTTGTCCGTCATCCCTTCAGCTCCTTGTAGATGTAGTAGCCTGATACTGCCCCGATGATTAGACCGACATAGCGCATCGCCATCATAGAATATGCGTTGATGACAAGGTTCGGCGTGGTGCTTATTATCACGAAGAAGATTGCCATCATTCCGGAAGCATACGGCAGGGATTTTGTCTTCAAATCCATCACTATGAAAATCACGATTCCGACCATCCAGAAGAACGAGCCGAACGGGAAGTAGTAGTTAAACACAGAAACGTAAAAATTCCACAGGTCAAATCCTATCAACTGCGACCAGAGTAAATCTATCAAGCTGTCCATCTAACCACCGAAGACCCTCGTCTGATTCCTTATCACTTCCACCAATGCTATCAAATAAACTGTGTAGCATATCCCGTTCAAAAATACTATGATTGCGTCTACGAAAATCTTCACTCCTGCGACATTGCTGTAGACAGGCTCGAAGTAGGTAGTAATCCATCCCCATGTTAAAATATTTCGCAGATAATTGAACACATCAAATCCTAGCTGTTCCTGCTCTGTCGTGCTTATCGAAGCTGGGTCTGTCAGGCTTGGCTGTGCAGTGATGTCGCTCTCATAGAATGTGTTGCTGAACAATGTAGATGCGCCTACTATTCCTATTCCTGCCTGTAGGCAAATCAGCAATATCGCCAAGTCAACAGCCCTCATTATTGATTCTCCTTCTGAAGATGATTTATGATTGCCAGCATAAACAAGTATAGCACGAATGCAAACAGAACCCACATATTCGTCAGCCAGCCTATAGCTATCAGCAGACCGAAGACTGAAAGGGTGAGAAGAGAACCGCCGACTATGCTCTCCCTTGTCGTTATACCGCCGACTCCTAGAATCATCCCCAAGCTCACGAGGTTCAGCAGGACTGCGGAGATTCCAAGACCCCATGTCACAGCGAACGGCAGGGACATGTAATATTTTATAGGCGAGTTTCCTAATGTCTGATGGCTCAGCAAGAATGTGACAGAGTAAGTCTGGTTGCTTTCCGTTGACGGGATGACATGGTTTACTAAAACAGTGCTTGCCGTGTAGGTCGTGTTGTCAAAAATAGTTCCGTTCTGGTAGAAGATTACCACCATGACATAATTCGTCTGGTTGAGCTTGTCCTCATAATCTATCGTGAGCTGTGTCCTGTCAGAGTTCATGTAGGAGTTCATGAAGATGTTTTCTGAAATCAAAACCGCGCTAGGATTCAAAGCTATAGTCCCCTTGCCCAAAGTCTTCGTGTCGGGCTTCACTACTGTGATTCTTCCAAAGTCCGTCACTGCGCCTGTCGAGCTGACAGTCTGCAAAAAGTAATCCATATCTTCCAGCAGATATGCGGAGAAATAATGCGAAGCGTCAAAGTAGCCTTCCGTTATCACAATCTTGCTGTTTTGGATGGTCTTGTAAATCTGCAATTTCAGACCATAGTAGGCGGGGTCTTGCATCAGGAAATCCAACCTGTCTAAAGCCACCTGATAAGCATCCGCGACATAGAAATTTAAAGATAGTGAGTTGCTTGCCGAAGGATAGAACTGCCTGCTGTAATACATGTCTGCCGTGTATTTCACCCTGACGCTTGCCTTTGTCAACGGGCCTAGCGTAGCAAGAGTAAACTTTGTGTCTGCCGTTGATGAGGAATTTTCCACCTGTATATAGTTCTCCCCTCTGGCGCATGTTATGATTGCAGTGAGGGTTGTGGAAGGCGGATAGAAATATTCACCGCTCATCTCATTCAGGATGTTGAATGTGGTGTAGTAGTTCTCCTGATTGTAGTTTTCCACGGCAGTGATGTTGTCCGTGGCTCTGTTGGTGTAAGTCCTGTTCGCATAATAGTTTCCAAACTTTAGAACAAAGCTTGATATTCCGGAAGTGTTGACAATGAAGAAATAACCGCCTGTCGTATTTATCCACGCATTCGTCACATTGGCATAGACATCTCCCATATTCTTTCTGACTAGGCTTTGATTGACTAGCGAAGTGAAGTTGAAGGTCAGCATCCCGCCCACGGGAGATATTGTTTTATTGAAGGCGAAGGTGTTGTTGTTCGTGCATGCTATCAGCGGATTTGCATAAAGCTCTTGAACTATCTCCGATGAAGTGTAGTTTACAGGATTGGAGACTGAGCAGTTGACTGTATAGCTTCCGGACTGCGTTGCCAAAGTGTAGGGACTTGTCACAACCGAGCTTTGAATCTTCAGGCTCGGAGTTCCATACTTGGCGGAGCAGTTCAAGACTGTAGACTGACCGGCATAGACAATCCATCCCAGCGATGAAGTCAATGAAAGCTGGCTGTCGATTTTTGCCACTGTCAAGAACCAGCTCACATTCGATGTGTAGTTTGCATGCGTCAAAAGTGAAGTGTAGTTGTAGTAGCCTGCTCCCAGTTGCAGGATGTCAGGATTTGAAACTGAAGTGCCGTTGCGGTATAGGTCTGTTGTCGCCCCGCTAAATTCAGTCCATGATGTCGCATTCGTCACATTTCCAAAAGGATATGAGGCATTTGACTGCGTGCCGTTTATAGAAAGATTCAACTGATATGTGAACTGCTTGTTTACAATCAAAGTGTTTGAAGCTGTCGCTGTGGTAGAATTGCAGATGATGCCTGAGCCTGAAGTCGCGCCGAATGTCACAGCCGTGTTGTTCCATTCGTTGTGAAGCCCGTTGAAATAAAGATTGCTCGCGTCATCGCAGATGCATGTCAAAGTTGTCGCAGTTCCAAAAAGGAAAGACCAGCCTGCTGAAGATGTAAGAGCGCAGGTGGAAGTGCTATAATCCAATCTCAAGGCAGGTCTTGCAAGAGTTGATGTATATTCCGAAGCCCTTGCATAAGTCTCATTCTCCACATTAACCTGCTCGACATCCTGCTTGACCATGAAGCCGTAATTCTTGTTCGTGCCGTTGACTATGGACTGCAACCTGTCTTTGAATAGGTCTGAATTGAAAGTGATGTTTCCGATGTAGCTTGCTGGAAGCGCGACAGACTGCAATGAAACGTTCTCATAAGTAGGCGCGGTGTTGTATGTCGTGTTCTCAGTCCATGGCGAGGTCACCATGAAAATCTGCAATGTCGGATTTCCGGCAGTAGTATAAGCCTCTAAAGTGAAGTTCACATCGCTGAGCGTTACAGAACTCATCCTCGAAAGGTTGAAGTCATAAAGACTTCTATACATGTCATTGTTGCCAGCACCACCGTTGTTACTTCCTATGATGAGAGCGATGTTAGCACCGTATTGTGTTGTTGGATAGGATAATGCTAGCATCGTATCGTTCACCTGTTCCGTGTAGTTTGCGTTTCCGCCGTCCTGCCATTTCACATAATCGGCTTTCACAGGCAGAGCTAAAGCTAGGAAAAAGATTATCAAAACTGCAAATATGCTTCTTTTTTTCATCTTCTCATCTTTCATGCTTTACTTTGTGTGGTCTGCCTGCTATCATTATATTTTGATTTCCCCTGACCTTGAAAGCTTCATGCATGTGTCCGTATGCAAGCCATCTCTGATATGCTCCAAGGTCTGTGAAATGCAATGGTTTCTTTTCCATCTCATCATCTCCCTTTTTTAATATCTCTCTATCACTTCATGATTGTGCGGGAATGCGACCCATCCGCAAATCGGGCAGTAAATCATCCGCCTGCCATTCTGCACCTGTTGCGCCTGCATTGGTCGAGCCTGCATCTGCTGTGCCGGTCTTGCAGGCTGTGGCTTTGCGCCTATCATCTGGTTTGCAGAAATCTTTGGAAAGCCCAGCTTGTCTAATCCTTCATTGGCTTTCCTGATTCCGCCCCATATGGCACTTCCGACTTTGGCTAATCCACTGCCGAGCTTCTTCGCTCTTTGTTCTGCGACTTCCATTCTTTCTGACATCTATCCACCCCCTCTCAATGCCTGAACTTCCACGGCTTTCTTCACGACATAGACGAACATTATTATACTTACGAAAAACAATGAGAAATACATGATGTTCCCCACCAAGTCGTATTCTGCGTAGATTGCCGTCCTGTTGACAGTGTGACCTGCCATCGAAGACGGCGTTGCGTTCTTTAAAACCGTTATCATCATGCTGTCGGTATGAGTGAGGATAGTCCAGAGGATAGCCAAGAATGCTATAGTTCCGATGACCAGCACTAATTGATAAATCATATTTATCTCCAGCTCACGCTCGTCTCTTCCCTCTCATACAGAAGTTTCACAACTAGGTAAACGAATGGCGTGGCAAGCATGATGTAGAACGCCAACTGCAAGCCGAGGCTAAGATGCGAGGACATGTTCATATATTGCGTCCTCTGGATTCCGGTAGTGTTGTTTGTCGGAGCTAGCCTGTCAGACTCTATCAACGGCTGGATGTTTCCCCTCGCCATCAGAGTCCCCAGCATATAGATTATTCCAATCACGAAGATGCTGATTACAACATAAAGACCGATATCGAATACATTCATTGTCAATCTTCCTCATCGCTGTCATCAAAGTCTTCTTCAATCATAACAGTGCTGTCGCCTCGGCTACCTTGTTCTGTATGGATTTCAAAATCGTGTTCACATCTCCGCCCCCACCGCCCCAGTAGATATACGGGGAAACCCAAGGCAATCTCGGAATCAATGGAATTTTGATGTTCGGTATCTTTGGCTGGTTCATATTCAGCATGGGCTGGACTTTGGTCTGCGTTGTGGTCTTTGGCTGTTGCAAAGTTGTCTGTCCTAGGATTGTGTCTATGCTCGGCACTGTTATCTGAATCGGTTGCTGGACAATCCTTGTCTTTCTCAATGTGGCTGTCGGGCTTGCCCTTCTTGTCGTTGGCGCGTAGCCGAGCATGCTTATCGCCGAGGGCTTTACTTTCTTTCTGGCTTCGCTTCTCACCTCTTCCAAATCTATGCTTGTGAGCAGAGGTCTTCCGCCTGCTAGAATCCTGCCGACATTTCCTGTGTTTATGCTTATCAGCCTTTCCGCCGAAGCCATGGCGTTTTCTGTGGAAGTTCCAACATTTTTCATGACAGTTTCAATTAGTGGAATTGCCGGCGGTTCTTCCATTGACGGAATCGCAAAACCGCCACTTCCACCACCACCGCCAGCACCGCCGTCTCCGCCACCAACGCCTAATATCTCAGGCACTTTGACATCCTTTAAAAAGCGCTCAATCGAAGGAATCCTCACCTTGACTTCAGGTGATAAAAATGTTGTCGAGTCTACTTTTGTTATCCCGTATCTTGCTGTCGATGGCACGGGAGAAGGCAACAGCAAAGTCTTTCCTGCTGTCGTGGATTTTGTCGTGAATCCTATCGAGGCTTTCACTTTTTCCACAACATCTTTCAAAGTATCTGAGACAACCATGGTCGACAGTCCGCGACCTGCCTGCAACTCGACTTCCGGACTAGCCATTGCCGGAGCAAATTCTTTTCCTGCTGAAGCTAGAACTGCTTCGGAAGACTGCATCGCAGTTGTGCCTTTACCGCCTATCTGCCTTAAAAAGTTCGGCACATCCTGCGTCCAGAATCCTTTTGTGAAAACATTGCTTTCAAGATACTTTCCCCAATCCCTGTAAAATTCCGGCGAGGTCAGGGTCTTTTTATTCAGGACGAAATATCCTGCATTCTTCGGGTCTTTTATAAATAGCAAATCATTCACAGGGTCATAGCTTGCGCCTTCGGCATTTGCCCTTAGAATGTCTGGTTTAAATTCTCCACCGAGCATGCTTGCATCTTTGAAGACTACTGGGACGCTGAGGCTCTTCTGGGCGTAGATGCTGAATGGTTGACCGCCTATGTTGTAAGAGCCTATGTATTTTTTATTGAATCCCAGAACATCAATGATGTCTTTCAATTCTGTCACTTGTCTATCAGGCAATGCTTGCTTGGAAAGATAGATTTCCAGACCCTTGTAATTCACTTCCCTGCCGAACTCATCCTCGAAAATTGTCGAACCTTTCTTTACCGCATTCAATATCTCGTCCTTGGAGTAAGTCCATGTATTCGGCTTGTCGACCCAGTTCAATGTGGCATAATCGCCGTGGACATTCACATTCCCAACTTTTGCGCCTTTCTGCTCCAAATAAGTTTTATATTCTTGCAGTCTGTCGACAGGGACTTTTCCCTGATGGAAAACTTCCTCTTCATTGTTTTTTATCGCATTCAAAAATTCTTTCCTCGTCTCGGTCTTTGCCAGCGCATCTTTCAGACCTGCTGAAGCTCCGATGATGTAGACCGCATCTGTCGTATACATCTTCCCCAGCTCAGCCAATATTTTTTTCTGTTCATATCCTGCTTTCACCATCTCATTGTAAGCCCACACACCTTTTCCTAGCTCTATGCCACCTGTCACGCCTGTTGTCGTGACTGTAGGATGTTGTATAGCTAAACTAGCAAGTTTAGAAGCGGGAGTGATTATTAATTTAGATATTGCTGGATTTGAAGCTATTGCCTCGCCTATCGGATAAAGACTTCTTTGGACTAATCCTTGACCTTCAGTCAAAACTTTATATGCACCCAATCCTACTTTCCCTAACACATAACTTCCTGCATAAGCTAAAAGTGGCTGAGTCAAAATCGTCTCTGACAGCACTGCTGGGACGACACCGATTTTCGGAGCTAACAAGACCTGACCTATGTCCTTTACTTTGTATTCTCCGTTTTCCAAAGTGCTGGCTTGCATCCTTTTTGAAATCGTGTCTATGGCTACTTCCTTGGTGATTTGATTCCAATCTTTCTTTCCACCATAAATAGTTTCAGATATACCACTCCATGCTATGTCAAGATTTCTTCCGACCAATGCCCTTCTGTTCCACTCTAGCTGTTCTTTCTCTGACAGATTTTCGTAATACTGCTCGGCTTCCTTCTTGAATGTAGCATCTGTCACTTGCTCATGAGTTGTTGCAACATACGCCTGCGGATTGCCCTTTATCTCATTGTATTTTTTCTGGTCGATTATTTTCAACTGATAAGCAGTTAGAGGACTGATGATTGCATATCCTTTGCTGATTAGATTCTGTTTTTCAGTTTTGAACTCTGCTTGCTTTTTTTCATAATCCTTCTGCAACTTCTCAGCCTGCTCGGCTGTCATCGACATCTCTTTTCCTTTCTCTGTTGTCGTATAAGGAATCATCTTTTTCGCTACTATGCCTTCGGAAGTTTTCACGAGACTCCAGCCGTTTTGATTATAAAACTGTTCTGCTTTAGAAATATCAAACTGCTGACCGCTTCCTGCTTTTTCTGAATCATAGACAACTTTTCCATCTGTAGTGCGGTATTCAGTGATGATTTCATCTGGTGTCGTCCTCACTGTGACATTCGAGATAAACTTGCCTTCAAGCTCCGGTGGCAGTTTTTTCTCTGAGACATCTGAAGAGGAAATCTTCGGCTGTCTTTCCATCTTGAACGGAAGCGATTCTGAAGTGGTTGGCTCGCCGACCATGCCTAGAGGGTCATATCCTTGTTTTAAATCCAGCGGAGAAACATAACCGCCACCAAGCGACTGAGGGATGAAATATCCTTCCCTCATTATATCTTCTTTCGTCTTCTGCTTTTCAGCCGGCGGGGTTGCGACCGCCGGCGTAGAAAAAGGAGTTACATGCTCAGAAGGGATTGACTGTTGCTTTAACTGCTCGACAGCGGTCTGTTGCCATGGGTCTCTGTATGTCGTTCCTACATCAGTCCTATACTGGTCTTCGTTCCCTGCCACGGCATCACTTTATAAATAAAAAAGAGGGGAAGGTTAGATTGAGCTAACCTGTTGTTTCTCCTCTTGACCAAAGCCTTTCAGCACGGCAATCGCTACTCCCAGCGAGACTACTATTATCACCAGTATCATCACATCATAGGTCGTGCCTACATTTGTGATGAGTGATGAGTAGACGCTTCCAAAGTTTCCGTCCACCCTGCTTGACGGATAATACAGCGACACATTCATAACATCAGATTGCTTAATCGCATCACCTTTTATTGATGAGTTCGATGTTACTGCTATCGTGTTCAGTCTGTATAATCCACCGGCACTGCTGTTGAACCCGTCCTCAAAGTTGCTCGCGTTGTAAATCTTCGTGTAGTTTGTGTTAGCGGGAACATCCCAATAACCCAAGAACACGGAGTTCAGCGAAGCATTGAACCTCATCGCAAGCGAATCGTTGAAATTCGCCGTGGCGATGGTTATCTTCCTTGAAGAGTCGTCTAGGTTTTTTATGTCTGCTACTGTCAGGTTGAACCTTCTAGTATCAGTCCTAGACTGATTCACATACTCTGTCGTTATGTTTGTGGATGTAGAATATCCGTAAGCCCACAGCTCGTTTTCTGGGACAAGTGGAGCTACTTTAGCAATGGCGTATAATCCTATGAATAGGACTGCCACAGCTACGATAACTCCAAGTGCTAGATTGCTTAACTGACCTTTCATTACCTTCACCTTACAGGTGATAGGAAAGGCTTAAATGGGAGAGCCAGCTCTCATCTCTGAACCAGAGGTTTGACCGAACCCTCTCAATACTGCAATCGCAACACCCAACGCCACTACTATTATGACGAGGATTAACACATCATATATAGTTCCGGTGTTTGTAATCAACGATGAATAGGTCGAATAGAAATCATTCGTGCTATTTATCGCTGTTATGGTGCTGACCTTGCTTATCATGAATAGCCCGATAAACAAGGCGACTATGGCGACTACAATACTAAGAGCCAACTCGGACAGCTGACCCTTTCGGGAAATTTTCAAATTTTTCATCCTATCTCCGTGCATATAAATTAGCTTTGCATTATATTTAAAAATGTTGGTGAGGCAGTAGTTGTGTTTTTTGTGAGATTTGGAAGAAATCTCAAATCGCAACCGCAACGACCTAGGCTGTAGGAGTAGTCAATCCCGCCCTTGCATTCGCATAATTTCCTGCACAATTCTGCGCTGTCGCCTGCAATAGAGAAGACCATGAACAGCGCGACAACCGCTATCACAAAAAACATGATGACGACTATGTTGAACGGAATCCCGAATATTGTGAGATAATTACCTTCCAGCTTCATTCTTGTCAACAACCCTGAGATATTCGCCGTCATCAACGATGAAGCAGTAATCCAAAATTATTTTAGCGACCATCTTCATGAAATCATCATGTCGGGTTTATCTGTGGAGAACCGCCGAACATACTACCCAATGACTGCATAATGTTCGGAGTGCTGAAGATGAATCTGAATGCAAAGCCCACTCCTATCAGAATCAGGAAGATGAAGATTGCTATTGCAATCCAGTTCCTCTGATTGCCTTTTTCAAGTTCGCGCTGATAGACCAGTTCTCTTAACATCGTATGTATGCTGACCCTGTTCAGACCTGTATAAATGAAATCCTTCACTACTGACGGCAAATTGAGATAAATTTGGAATTTCTTAAATTCTTCGGGAGTATCTCGGAATTTGTAAGCCCAGTAGGCATCAGGATTCGTCTTTATCATTTCTGCCAGTTCTGCATCTGTCTTGCCTTCCAGCTTCACACTAGCGCCTTTCTGCACAGCCTTCAGTTTTGCCTTTAAAATTTCCGGCGGTGTGGTCTCTATCTCCTCAAAAAATTTGGCAATGTCTTCAGGCGACCAGCCGTCAGCAATCCTGTCATTGATGAACAGCCTGAACTCTTGAGGAGAGGCGACTGACTTGTATAGGTCGCCGTGCAAGATAAGAGTCCCGCCTAGATTTATACAGGGCTTTGGAGCGGAACGAGGAAGGATGACAAGCTCCTTGTTTTCAGTCACGCCAAGATTTTTGTAAGTCTTTATTATGGGCGTGGCGTAGATTGCTTTGTCAGTCTCCAAAAATGCTATTGGTATCTTTTTTCTCACGCAAGTGACAAATTTATATAATGCCTTGTTTCTTCTGAAGAGCATCTCATTTATGAAATAACCGCCGAAAAATCCCACGAACAAAAATGCGTATGTCAGAATATCAGGCATCTTTCTTCCTTCCGTATTTTCTGACTATGTGGCGAATCCTGTCTTCTCTGTCGAGACGGGAGATTTCATTAGAAATGCTGAAAATCACGATTAGGCTCGCGCCGAGGAAGAGACCGAAAAAATACACGCCAAAAATGAATCTGGAAATCATGCAAATCAATTCTAGCAACATGGCGAAGACCGAAGCCAGAAGCAGAAATGCCACTGCGCTTTTCTGGCTTTCTTTATACAGCTTCCTGTAATCTGGTCTTTCCATCAGAACACCCGTATCTGCTTAATCGGCTTGCCATCGGAAGGCGAGCCGAGATTTGCGAATGACCTTGAGGTTGTCATCTCTTTCACAGTGAACCCGTCTTTGCCTCTGGTAAGATTTATAAAATACAACTGCGTCAGCATGTTTGTCAGCAGGTTCAAATCAATCTCCATCTTCGAGTTCTCATCGCCTGCGTCTTGATAAACTAGGACATTGCCCCACTTCTGCTCTGGGATATACCACTGCAAGAGTATAGTCCATTCTCGGAATTTGCTCATGAGATACTTTATGTCCATCTCCTCATAGTTCCCAAAAACAACATTCTCCCATAGCATGAAGAACTGCCTTCTCATTACTAATGGGATAGAAGGAGAACCAATCAGCCAATCCAACGACTGCATCAGTGCAGTAGGCTGTTGATATGTAGTCTGTGGCATGACCTGCATCGGCATAGGTGGCTGATAGTTCATTGGTTGAGAAGGAGCATTTGCCATAATCCTTATTTAATTTATCAACATATAAAGTTTATTGTTCTGTTGTGTCTATCTTTCAATGGCTATACAACGCATCAATGGCTATCCAACATAGAATAGCCTATGTTGTATTTTGTTTCTTTATAATATTGTATACTAGTAGGGGATAATGGAAATCTTTAAATACTTTTGAGATTAAATATAAATTTATTATGACAACGGAAACCGAAGCCCTAGCTGTTCCCAAGACAGAGGTGCAGTTGTTCGAGGAGTGGCTGAAGCAGAAACAGATAAGCAACAGCTCTAAGAAGCTCTACCTCTATGCCGTGGCTAGGTTCAAGAAGGAAGTCTCTGCCATGACCGAGGAAGAAACTAACAAGTGGCTTGTCGCCCATCCTAGGCTTTACTACCGCTCTGCGCTAGTCCATTACTTCAAGTTCAAAGGCATGCAGATGAGCATAGTCTCGATAAAAGAACCGCCTGTTGAAAGGCATGAGGGAGTTGGCAGGGCTGAGTTAGAAACCATGCTGGAGAAGATAGAGAACAAAGATGTCTACTGGGTGTTTAAATTATTATTCTACACTGGCGCTAGGATTGCAGAAATATTAAAGCTCCAACTACAGGACATAGACTTTACTGCAAGGCTGATAAGCATGCATCCGAAAGGCGCTGAGACGGGAAGGGCTGATGTCAGGGTTGTCAAAGTGCCGGCTATTGTCATGGTGGAACTGCAAAAGTATCTTGTCGAGGTCAAGGGGGTTCTGGGAAACCACCGGTGCTTCTTCAGCGACATCGACAGCTCCACGGAAGAGAACATCCACGATGCCTACAACCGCGTGCTTTACTATATCGAGTATTCTAAAACTTTGACAGCTGAAGAGAAGAAGGTATTGAAGGCTACGCACAACTTCAGAAGGGCGATGGTCAACTGGATTCTTGAGAAGACCGGAGACATACAGGGGGCTAAGAGCTTTCTTGGGCATAAAAGCATCATGACGACTCAGCGGTATGTGGATGAGATGACGGAGAAGAAGAAGCGCGGGGCAGTGGAAGATGCGATAGAAGACGAGGCGAATAAGAAATGAGGAATTATGAAAACATAGCGATAGTTTTGATAGTGATGACAATCTTTGCAGGCGGATTGCTGGCCTTTGCGCTGTTTGTGTTGGTGGGATGATGATAACACTGAAAGAATTGTTCAATTTCCGCACAGTGATGATGTCGCTTCTGATAGCTTGGAGCATGGGGTTGGGATTCAGGTTCATCCTCGAATATGTTTTGCAGTTTCTTATAGGAGTGACGACTCACTATGACCTGTCGTTGTTTGATACTCTGTTCGACTGGGGCGGGCTTTTTGTCCTAAGCATTGCCAATCTCGTGATTGTGATAAGGGACAACTACCTGAAGGCAAAAAAATGATAACGACATGGAGATGCTTGAAATGCAATTTTGTCACGCACAGCTTTGAGGACTATGGTGAGATAGAAGTCGGAGACACAAAGCCGATGAACTGCAAATGCACACCCACCGGCGAGAAGGCATTGCAGGTCTGCCTAGATGTGAGATGATACTAAAATGATTCTATAATGATGCTATTTCTTTGGCGATTTGTTGCCGTGTGGGGTATAGTAAATGATAAAGACTGAACAAAAGCGTTTTTAGACTATCTATAAACATTTATTAACTATGAATACACTATAGTTAATATATATGTCAAGAAGAAGCCCCACAAGAATCAAAAGCAACATTCAATCTGCTCTTAGATTGAGACCGATGGAACTCAACGAATTGGCGATTGCCATCGGGTCTGATTACAGGGCGACTAAAAAATATTTGGAAGAGCTTGAACAATTGGGAGTAGTGGAAAAGGCTAGGGGATTTAGGAAAGGAATCACTTATTATCAGAATGTCAAGAATAGAAAACAACTGCCTACAATTGGCATGGCAGGAATCGGAGACTTTGTGAAAAGTGAGGTGGCTTGATGGCTGAAGACATGACGAAAGACATGTATGGGGAAGATTGGAAGAGAGAGTATGAAAAGGTCATACTAAGCAGGAAATACGGAAGCGCGACTTCGGCTCTCGGTGTCTGTTATTCGATGCCTACGATAGACAATGTCAAGAACGCCTTCGGTCTGGTCATGGATTTCATCACTGCCCTGCCAATACCGGTTAGCCAAGAAGAATCGAAGACAAAGCGCAAAGGATTCCTTGCCGATTTAGACAAGATAAACAAAGTCTTATTTGGCAATTATGACAACGAGGAAGTGAAGATGTTGCTCAAGGAGTTCAATGTCTCCATAGCCAAGGTGAAGCAGGGTGTCAGGATGGTTGACAACTTGCAGGATTTGCAGAACATTGTCGTGAAGATACGGGATGTCTTGATTGAAGCCGGGGACTTTGCCACATCAGCAGGACTGAGGATAACCCTGTCAAAGGCAAAACTTCTAGGGATGGATAGAATCTTGGAAGAGGAAGGGTTTGATGACCTAGACCTGGGAGAAGAGGAGAAGAAGGAAGATGGAACAGCCGAAACTGAAGCATAAGAACTTTTCCATCGGCAACTTTGCGAGGATTGCCATAAAGAGGCAGAAGGAAAGGTCTGCCGATACTTTCATAATAATCTACGGGCTTCCTAGGTCTGGAAAAACTACGCTTGGTTTTAAAATCTTGCTTGCCTACATACTGTTGAAGAGGATGCTGTTCAGGAAAGGTCTTGACAGCTGGAGACCTGAGACCGGATGGAGAACGCTGTTTAAGAAATATTTCGCGACAAGCTCTGAGGATATGGGGAACAAGATGCGCTACAATCCCGAAGGCTCTTTTTGCTTCGTGGATGAGGGTCTGGATGTAGTGAGCTGGCAGGAAAGATTGAGCCGTGAGCAGAAGGATTTGCTGGTGCTTATACAGAAGACAGGCAAGAGGAAGAACCTTACAATATTGATTACGCCTTCCTTGTCATTGCTGACAAAGGAGATGCTGGCGCGCGCGCATTATCTGTTCATCATACCGCAAGAGCCCGACAGGAAGGAAGGCAACTCGGCACTGCTGTTCAAAAACTATACGATTCCCTTCCTAGCTGAAAAGTTTCCCTTCGGATTGTCAAAAATACAGAAGGACTTGGAGAAACACTCTGTCCTAGCCTCGGATGTGCAGACATTTGTCAACTACCTCAAACGAGGCAGGAGATTCATAGGCGAGGTCAGGTTCAAGGGAATCAGCCCCAAGCTTTACGAGTTGTATGACATAATTGTGAAAGAGCCTAGCATCATGGCTGAGAGCAAGAAGAGGAAGATGGTCAGCATGGCTCGCTACCAGAAGCTGAGATACATGTTCGACACTATTGTTTACAACCTCTATACGAAAGACAACAAGTCAGTCGCGCAGATTGAGCAGTTGATAACGGACAAGTTCGGATTCAATCTAGCCAACAGGGAACTGCTGAAATCACACCTGAACAGGATGGCGATGATGGAAGTGAGACCCGCCATAGATGATGAAGAGCAAATCATCGAGGAAGAAAAGAAGAAAGAAGAAAATCTTGAAGACTTGGCTTTTGATGAGGCGTTTGAGGAAGAAGAGTCTCCAAAGGCTTAGACATACCACAAGACCTGCAAAATAGCCTAGGCTGTCCTAATCCGTCTATGAAACGATAAGCCCTTTCATGTTTGCAGTGCATATTTATTATTATGCGAACTACTTATTAAGCTTTTTGACTGTCTGGTTTAGATGTTTTATCTAAGGATTTGTCGATTTTCTGCAAAGTTTCCAACATTTTATTGAGAACTTGCTCATGCTTTGCCAAATTTTCAGCCAACCACACATTGCTTTCTGACTGTTTTTCAATACTGGGAACGAGAAGTTCTGTAAATATCTTTTCAACTTTCTCCATTCTCTCTGGAAGTTTAAGTAGACTTTCTATAGAATTTGAAGACTGCTTTTCTTCAAGCCAAAGAGTGCCAGTTGAAGCATCAGCCCACATATCGCCTATCTTTGCTGTTCCGAATAGCTTGCCTAATAGCTCTGAATTGACAAGCTCTTTGTGACCTTCTCGTATCTGCTTCAGCAAGCCGAGCTTCATTCCATAGACTTCTGCATATTTTTCTGCTATCTTACAAGCTAGTCTTTCCATTCTTCCAAAAGATGAGTCTGGATTCTCCGTGTATTGCTCTGGACAATATATTTTTAGCAAGCCAGTAGATTGAATGTCAATGACCCATTCGCCAAAAGAATCTTTTATTTTCTCCTTGTAATAATTCCAACCTTTCATTGATGAAAGCTTTCTTTTCTCCCATGAAAAATTTCCAAAGTCCTTTATATCAAATCCAACTATCAATCCATGGCATCTCCATAAAGTTGACAGACTATCCGATTGTCCGATGATTTTTTTTACTCGTTGTCCGAATGGAGTCAGAGAGTAGATTGCATAAGGATAAGATTGAGTCTTCTGCACCAAGCCAAGCTTCTTCAGCTTAGTGTTTAGATGATAATTGAGTCTTTGTTTCGACCACTTCAGATTTTCAGCCACTAGTTTTATGTTGTTTCCGTTGGCTTCTATTTCGGTGAGTAGTAAAAGTAAAAAATCACCTTTTACTCGGTTTTTGTTATCTTGTGACAATCCTATCACGCCAATTTATATAATGCGTCCTTAGTAATCTTTTGGGATTGCCTATAACATTATTCCAATTCATAGCGAGCCATTGAAAAAATCCTATTGCTTTTTCTATGTCTGGATTCTCAGTAATAGCTACTAGGTAGTCGTGTCCACCGACCCATTTTCCATTTTTATAAACGGGTGTCTCAATTTCTAATTGATATCCAACTTTTTCAAGTTCCTTTCTTATTGCTTGTTTCTTTACTTCTTTCATCTCAAATCGCTTCTGCTTTCTTGTAATATATGCACCCTACAGTCTTACTGCTCTCATATACGCACACTTTCTTATGTATGCAATTCTTGCAAATGAATTTTTCCTTCATGACTTCATCTCGCCTTTCAGTTTTTCCAATAGCTGATATAAAGTATCCGAAATAATATTTTTAAGTCTCTTGTCTTCATAAGTCTCAGCAGGTATAATTTCAAATTCTTCTATGAATTTTTCCGCCTCCTCAATCAGATGTTTTCTCTCGGCTTGAACTGCTAAAAATTCCTTTGCATCACAATCTTCTTTTATCTCGTTTGCTCTCACAAAAAACTCGCCCTCGCATTTTGCCCTCTCGGATGCGACTGCTTCTTCTAATTTTTTATCTTCGACCCATTTGGCTTTATCCAATCTCACCCACTCATGCCCAAACTTGTCTTTAAAATATGACATATGTTCGCCAAATTCAGTCTTATATTCTTGTAGTTTTTTTAACTTTTCCTCGCAGTCTTTTCTTGCGAGGAGAATTGCATCTCTTGCAACTGCTTCAAAAATAGGTTTACTATCTCCTTCTGTATTTATGTGCTTCTCAACCACAGCTTCGATTATTTTCTCGTCTGAAAAGCCCTGTTGTTTAGAGGAACAAAGTGCCTGTGCGGACAAGTCCTTATTAGTTAGTTGCTCTGCAACGAGGCGATTGCGTTCCTTTTCTAAATCCAGCTTTTCAGACTTCATATAATCAGCAGGAATATCAGCTACCTTTGGTTTTATCAATTTGATTTTTTCTTCTTTCATATCTTATCTACCTCTACAGTCTGATTACACCAAGCACAAAATTTATTATTTTTCATAATCATCTACAATCCTCTTAGCTCTCATATATCTACCAAGTCTTTGTAGTAATTCTTGCTTTTCAAACAATTTCCCTTTCTTTGTTCTAAATCTACACAATCTCACTTGTATTATTTTTCAAAATGATTTCTTCTATCTTGAACTTTCTATTTCTTCTATCCAACAACCAAACATCTTTTTTAGCAATAATCTTGGAAATTATTTTCCACATTATTTCTCTTGCTTCTGATAATCTCTTTAAATGCCAAACACCGAGTCCTCTACCAAAATAGACAGCAAACTCATTTTTTCTACAACCAATCCCATATGGTTTGAAAAGCAATAAAAATGGCAATTCAGAGTTCTCTATAAAATATTTCTCGTCGGCTTCTGATTCTAATATATCATATAACGCATTTTCGATTGCTCCTATCATTTTATCAATTCCTTCGCATCAGACTGATTCTTGTATCTCGCATACCTTTCAATCGCCATCATGAAGATTAAGCCGAAGAATATGGCGAATAGAATCCTCAATGAAGGAAAGCGCATGCTTGCGAGCATGAACGCGAACAACAGCAGGACGAATACTAGCGTGAGCTTTATCTGGATTTTCGTGTTCTCATCTCCCTTGGTTTTTTAAAAGAAAAACTAGCATAGATAAAAATAGCAGTTACATAAAAAAGTAATGATGATAGAACTAGAAAAATTAATACGGCATCTGCTTTTACTTTCTGTGCGACAGCAGTTACATAAAAAAGTAGAGAAAGACCTAGCAGAAAATAAATTGCTCCATACAACAAAGTTTTAGCATTGACATACACAGTCCTTTTCGGTCTCATGCTTTCAGCTTCTTCATCCTGCATTTGGGGCAGAGCTTCATGCTGAAAATCTCTCTGCTTGTCGTGCTGGTTATCTTCTTGCATCCCACGCACATGTAAAGCTTTCTTTCTTTCATTCCTTCGACCTCTTTTTAAGTTCTTCCTTAAATTCTATTTCTTTCTTGCTCCATAATTCGACTTGCCAATCAAATTCAAAATCAAATCTTGAACATAGAACGGTTTTTAATTTGATTTTGCCAGAGACCCAAGCATTGCCAGACACCCTAGCATTGCCAGAGACCCAAGCATTGCCAGACACCCTAGCATCGCCAGAGACCCAAGCATTGCCAGACACCCTAGCATCGCCAGAGACCCAAGCATTGCCAGACACCCTAGCATCGCCAGAGACCCAAGCATTG
>Ga0315282_10002539_pt1 | contig 33458 bp, 28 predicted proteins | sample YL17G07_20_MG_FD_203693 | JGI IMG/M metagenome (GOLD analysis project Ga0315282, IMG submission 203693) | Sediment microbial communities from Yellowstone Lake, YNP, Wyoming, USA - YL17G07_20 | ecosystem: Environmental > Aquatic > Freshwater > Lake > Sediment | place: USA: Wyoming | collected...
TGTGGTGTCGAGTGATTGTTCAGGCGGGACAGCAACATTTGCAATAAGAAACGAGGGAACTGCAAACCTAACAACGTCGCTAATAACATGGACAAACGTAAATGCAGTTGGTTGTAGTGCTACTCCAACTTACGATAGTGGTGCAACGATAGTGGCTGGTAATACCAGTTATGTAACATTTACTAACTGTACTTCACAAAGACAACATACCTGGAGATTAATTGGACCTTCGAACACAGTAATAGTGACTGTATTCTGTCCTTAAAAATATAAAAATAAATAGTAATTATCTGTCAAGAAAAGAATCTTTTTATTTTTTTATTATTTTTTGTTCTTAATCCTACTATGTTTATAAGCCAAGAAAAATTAATAAAATATATTATGAGAAAAGGAATTATGAAGAAAGGAATATCTACTGTAGTAGCAACTTTGTTGCTGCTGATAATAACGATAGGAATGACTTCTTTGGTCGCAGGATATTTGTTCGGTTATATAGGAAGAAGCACTTCAAATCCGATAACTGTGGTGTCGAGTGATTGTTCAGGCGGGACAGCAACAGTAGTGTTGAGAAATGAAGGAACTGCAAATATTACTGCTAATCAGATAAGTTTTACTGTAATTAATGCAGCTTGTAGTGGTCTACCACCAGGACCTGCAATAACAGCTGGTAATACCGGATATGCAACATTTACTGGCTGTGCTCCAGGAAGACAGCACACATTCAGAGCAATAGGACCTTCGAACACAGTACAAATCACATTCTTCTGCTCTTAAATAACATTGCCATAGCCAATCAGGCGCCAACGACCAGAGATTTGCCTAGAAACTACTGCTCTTTCTTTTTTTTCTACAACTATTGGAATCTTTAGCTTCATTTCTACAATGTCTTTTTTCACAGAGATAACTGTTCCCAGAGACCTTGCAGTGCCGACATTGATCAGAAGTGTCTCATTTGGCCTTATCGTAGATACCGCTCCTAATTCTTCAGTTCCTACCAATCTTTCAAGAAGTTTCACTTCAAAAGATATGCTATAAGTGGCGTCTAACAATTGACCGGGTAAGCTGATAACACTACCGACAAGCGAATCTGATTTCGTAAGAAATGGGTCTAATTCTGTCATAACTCCCAACAGTCCCCCAGGCCCGGCTTCATCCAAGTCTGTTCCTGCTTTTTGCAATCCGGTTATCTTAGAACTTATTGTGTTGTATTTTTCCCCAATTCTTATCCCGGGTTTTATCTCTATCTCATCATCGACTTTGAATTTCCCCTGTATTATCGATCCTCCAAGAACACCACCTTTCAGTTTGCTAATCTCAGTACCAGGTTTATTTATGTCGAAACTCCTCGCAACTAGCATCTTTGGAGTTTTATCAGGATCTCTTTTTGGTGTAGGTATGATATTTTCTATCTGATCTAAAACGACATCGATATTGATTCTCTGCTGGGCTGATACTGGAATTATCGGAGAATTCTCGATTATACTGCCTTTGATGAAATCTTTTATCTGATTATAATTTTCAATCGCCTTTTCTTCAGAAACTAGGTCTATCTTACTTTGTACTATAATTACGTTTTTTATTCCCGATGCTTCTAAAGCCATGAGGTGCTCCCTTGTCTGGGGTTGGGGACATTTTTCATTTGCAGCAATCAGAAGAATTGCCCCATCCATCAAGCTAGTCCCAGTGAGAACAGTTGCCATCAAAGTTTCATGCCCTGGAGCGTCGATAAAACTGACAGTTCTTACAATTTCTGCCTCTCCAAAACAATACACACATTTGTCTGAATTAACCTGATATCTCCCACAGTTCTTACATTTGTAGATTGTAGCATCAGCATAACCAAGACGTATAGTGATACCTCGCTTGAGCTCTTCAGAATGAGTCAAAGTTACTTTAGAAGTCAGGGCCTCTACAAGAGTAGTCTTACCGTGGCTTACATGACCTACCATGCCTATGTTTACTTCCGGTATCTTTCTTGTGTCTACTTCACTTTTTTTCTTCAGTAGGTTTTTCCCCTCCCTTAGGTTTGCTTGGAATTAATTCTTCCAGGTTCTTTTCACCTTTTTTAATGACTTTGCAATTTATCTGAACAATATCAGTGCTTATCGCATCGCCTCTGATCATCTTTCTTTTCCTCTGGCCTTTGGTTTTTGGATGAAATCCTGGAGGTCCGGATAGTAACGCTTTTTTCTTCACAGAACCTTTCAGACTCGGTAGCATGGGGAATCCATCCTTGTCAGTCCCTCCTGTAACTTTGAGAGTATATCCTGGCAATCCTAGAAAAGAAGCATCGAACTCATCACCAATCTTTTTACCGACTATGCTAATAGCCTTGTTCTGATCTACTTCTAGTTGATGTGATTTTTTAGTTTCTGGGTTTGAAATAACGAATTTGAAATTTACCATATTATCACTTTATCACTTTTACTGAGATTTGGATTTTATATATTTATTCTTAAGAGTTTTCCAAATATCTATATAGATGTTTATGACAGAAGAAGGGTTCAAGGTAACGCCATGGGAAGTTAAGGGGAGAATAGACTATGACAAGCTGATTAAGCAGTTTGGCATTGAACCTTTGAATAACAAAATTTTAACGAGATTGAAAAAACATACTAAAGATTTACACTATCTGATAAGAAGAAATATAATTTTTGCTCATAGAGATTTAGACTGGTTATTGAACGAATATGAGAAGAGAAACAAATTTTATCTGTATACTGGTAGGGGGCCTTCCGGTCACACACATTTAGGGCACTTGATTCCTTGGATGTTCACTAAATGGTTGCAAGATAAATTTGATGTAAAACTTTTGTTTCAGATAACAGATGATGAGAAGTTTATGTTTAAGGAGAAACTTTCTCTTGAAGATGCAAAGAAATTTTCCTACGAAAATATTTTAGATGTGATAGCGGTTGGTTTTGATCCAAAGAAGACAAAAATATTTCTCGATACAGAATATTCCAAGACACTATACCCACAAGCAATCAGAGTAGCGAAACATATTACTTTCTCGACAACAAAAGCTGTATTTGGATTTAGTAACGAATCGAATATCGGACAAATATTTTTCACGAGTGTCCAAGCAGTACCGGCTTTTTTGGAATCTGTTTTTCAGGGTAGAAATGTACCTTGTCTGATTCCTCTGGGTGTGGATCAAGATCCGCATTTCAGAGTTGCAAGAGATGTTCTTCCTAAGTTAGGTTACTACAAACCTGCTATTATTCACAGCAAACTCATGCCTGGATTGACTGGAAACGGAAAGATGTCTGCAAGTGATCCTAACTCGACGATATTCACAACAGATTCTCCAGAGGTTATTGAAAGAAAGATAAAAAACGCATTTACTGGTCAGCAGGCAACAATAGAACTTCAGAAGAAGTTGGGGGGAAATCCGGACATATGTTCAGTCTGCCAATACTACAAGTTCTTTTTCGAGCAAGATGACAAAAAGCTTGAAGGAATTTTTGAAGGAGAAAGGTCAGGAAAACTTTTGGCTGGAGAACATAAAGAAGATTTAGCTGAAAGAGCAATAAAATTCTTTGAAGAACATCAGAAAAAAAGAGAGAAAGCAAAAGATCAAATTGAAAAATTTATGCTAAGAGATTAGTTAGACATTAATGATTAAAATGCCAGAGAGAAATATTCTTGAACATTAAAAACAATGGTTTATGTGAAGATGATGCCACTCCAATTTGCAATGTGAATACTTTTTCTGAACTTTTAATTACTATTCTCTATAAAATTAGATTATTGAGTTGTTTCTTAGATTAGACTTAAGGGCCTGCCTTATTTTCTTTATTCTATTACTAATTTTCTTTTTCTCCACATATCTAAGAACAAAATTTATTATTTTGAACCATGATCTCGGATTTGATATAAGCTTGCTCTTCATCAGTCCACCTCCTCTTTTAAAATGAGGTATTGACACTTGCCTTATATCGAACTCTTTATCTAAGGCTTTTAGATTCATTTCTGTCTCTATCTCAAATCCTTTGCTTTTTAAATTTAATTTATCCCAATCGGATCTCCTAATTGCCCTGAAGCCAGCCAAGGGATCGCCCACTTTCAATCCAACAATTCGGAATATAGGTCTTATGGAAATTCCGTAAAGCTTGAAAATACGTCTCATTGTCAAATCGTCATTTTTAAAACTTTTACTAGATCTACAACCTAGAACAAGGTTGGATTTTTTAAGTTTAAGAAGAAGTTTTGGTATGTATTGTGGGGGATCAGTTCCATCTCCATCAAGAAAAATTAAAATATTTCCACGACTAGCATTGACACCAGTTCTAATAGCATTACCCTTACCTTTTCTTTTTTCGATTATCACTCTCGCTCCTAATTTCTTGGCTATAATTGGTGTATAATCTGTTGAAGAATCTACAACAATGATTTCAGATTTTTTCCTAATCTCGTTCGGTATAGAACAAAGTACTTTACCTATACTCTCCTCTTCATCCCTTGTGGGAATTATTATACTGTATTTTGGTCTAAAAAACATATTGATTAATTGTTTTTTATTTTATAGATTCAAAACCTTATTATTAATCTAGAATGATTTGATGATTAAAGAAAAATATCGGCTCACAAAGGAAGGTAAGGAGTATCTGAAAAAAGGTCTTCCAGAAAAGAATTTGGTGGATTTCATAAACAAGAGTAGAGAGAAAAAAGTTGACATGAAAGAAGCTGTAAAGAAGATAAAAAATTTTCCCATAGCATTGAAATGGTCCATCGAAAAAGGGTGGGTGAAGAAAACTGAAAACGAGATCGAATTGTTGAAATATCCTGATAAAATTCCTGAGCAAGATGCCTTAGAAAAAATTGGACTGGGTGAAATAGTTGAAGAGGAAATCGTTAAAGTTCTGTTCGAGAGAAAGTTGATTGAAAAATTCTCAGAAGAAATCGAAAAATTAAAAGAAGAGATTGTAGGAAAGGAAATTACAGACCTTACACCTGAAATTATTAAGACTGGCTTATGGAAAAAAGTGAAGTTCAAGCCGTATGACATGAGAGTTGAAGGTAGAAAATTTTATTTCGGTAAAAAACACCCATACAGGCAAGTTATTGATGATGTGAAGGAAAAATTAATTGGTTTAGGTTTTCAGGAAGCTAGAGGACCTTTTGTTGAAATGAATTTTTGGAATTGTGATACATTATTCATGCCAAGCGATCACCCAGCCAGAGGAATACATGATATTTATAATTTGAAAATTCCAAAGACTGGAAAAGTTTTGGATAAAGAACTTTGGAAAAAGATTGAGGAAACGCATAAAAACGGATGGAAAACTGGAAGTAAAGGTTGGGGTAATTGGAACTTCTCATTGGCAAAAAAACTTATTTTGAGAAGTCAGGGCACAGCAGTATCTGCAAGGATGATGTACAAGTTGAAAAAAGAGGACTTGCCATACAAGATGTTTATGATTGATAGATGTTTCAGGCCAGATGTTATAGATGCAAAACATTTCATAGAGTTTGATCAGTGCGAAGGTATAGTGGTTGGTGAGGGACTAAATCTAAGACACATTCTCGGATATCTGAAAGAAATTGCCTTAGCAGCCGGCTCGGAAAAAGTGAAATTCAAACCAAGTTATTTCCCGTTCACGGAACCAAGTGTAGAAGGATACATCTTTCATCCGAAATTAGGTTGGGTAGAAGCGCTGGCTGCTGGGATTTTTAGACCCGAAGTTACTTTGCCCTTGGGTATAGATGCCCCTGTTCTAGCCTGGGGGCTGGGATTCGGAAGGCTTGCCATGATAAAATTAAATATCGATGATTTTCGTCTGCTCTACTCAGATGATTTGCAATGGATTAGGAGCAAGGGAATTGTAAGGTGAAGACATGCCAACGATAACATACGACAAAAAAGATTTACTGAATTTAATCGGAAAAAAATTAACAGATAAGGAGCTGGAGGGAGTAATTAGTGAAATCAAACCTGACATTGAAAATATCACAGAGAATGAAATAACAATACAACATACGGCAGATAGGCCCGACCTTTTCGGAATCGAAGGTTTAGCAAGATCAATAAAAAGTTATCTGGGAGTCGAGCTGGGTTTGAAAAAATATTCCATGAAAGAATCTGGACTGACAATTAAAGTTGGAAAAGTTTCTGTAAGACCCTATATCGCATCAGCAGTTGTGAAAAATGTGAAACTGACGGATGAGCTGATAAAAAGCTTGATGAACATACAAGAGGTCTTACACGACACCATAGGAAAGAAGAGAAAAAAAGTTGCAATCGGTGTTCATGATTTGGACAAAGTTGCTCCACCTATAAGTTATGTTCAGGTGAAAAAAGATGTGAGAATGGTTCCTTTGGAATTTTCAGAGGAGATGACTCTGAAAGAAGTTTTAGAAAAAGTCCCGAAAGGAAAAGACTACGGACATATCATAAGTAAATCTAAGCTGTGGCCAGTTTTTACTGACGCCAAAGGAATTTTCAGTTTCCCACCGATTATAAATTCAGACAGGACAAAAATTACAGAAAATACGAAAAACCTTTTCATAGAAATTACTGGGTTAGATAAAGAGGTTGTTGGAGAGACTTTGAGCATAATCGTCACCAACCTAGCCGAAAGAGGTACTAACATAGAGTCAGTCGTACTGCAATATGAAAAAAAGAGTGAAGTAACTCCAAACTTAAGCGAGAATGTAATTGAGATAGGAAAAGATTATGTTAACGAATGGATAGGATTGGATATTGGCCCTAAAGAAATAATCAAATCTTTGGAAAAAATGGGCTTCAATGCTGTCGAATCTGATGGGAAAATCGAGGTCATTATCCCGGCATATAGAACTGATATTCTACATAAGGTAGATATTCTCGAAGATGTGGCAATCGGATATGGTTATAATAAATTAATCCCTGTTCTTCCGAAGATTTCAACAAAGGGTAGATTCATTGGTATTGAAAAATTGTCTGGTAAAATAAGAGATTTAATTGTTGGGATGGGATTTCAGGAAGTAATTCGCCCTGTTCTATCTAATCCTATAGATCAGTTGAAAAAAATGAACCACAGGTATAAGAGCATTGTTACGTTGTCGAATCCTGTAAGTGCTGAATACACTTGTCTACGCGTATCACTTTTGCCTGGATTATTAAAACTCTTGTCTTCTAATAAACACGTGGATTATCCGCAAAATATTTTCGAAATAGGAGACGTAGTGGTTTTAGATGATAAGGAAGAGACTAGAACAAAAAACATAAGGAAAATTTCTGCTGTAATTTCTGACAGCAGGGTTGGATTCGCTGATATGCGTGGTGTGCTAGACAATCTTATGAAAAGTTTGGAATTGAATTACGAGTTGATCCCGAATAGTAATCCTAGTTTTATTGTAGGTAGAGTGGCTGATATCAGGGTAGAAGGTAAAGTTTTAGGTATTATTGGTGAGGTTCATCCAAAAGTTCTAGAGAATTGGAAGTTAGAAATGCCTGTGGTTGTGTTTGAACTGGAAATTGAGAATCTGTAAATAAAAATTATTTGAGCATCCAATCAATCAATCTGCTTAAAAATGGAAATCTCTGTTTAATTTGAGTACGTTCAAATGGGAAATCTCTGCCAGCAAGATAATAAGCAAGTCTTCTGATTTCAAAAGCTGCTGGTGAATTTGGCTCATATTCGAGTAGAGGTTTTTTCGCAGCTATTGACTGATGTACTGTTTTATCTTCTGGTATTTCAACTAGAACTGGGATCGACAAAACATTTTCTATCTCTTTCGCATTTAATTCGTGGGATTTGTTTGTTTTTCTATTTATTACAACTCCCAGAATTTTTTTATTCTGCCCTCTAGCTATTTGTGTAGCTCTAAGCGCATCAACTACACTAGGCAAATCTGGATTTGTTATTATTAAAATTTCATCTGCTGCATTTATTGATGATAAAGATTCTCTACCTAAACCTGCTGCGCTGTCCAAAATGACGAAATCTGTCTGACCAACCAAGGACAACAAAGAAGTTTTCAAGTTTGCAGGATCAACACCTGTCAAGTCTTCCAAGTTAATACTTGAAGGTATAACCTTGAAGCCAAAGGGATGAATATATGTTGCATCTCTCATTTTAATCTTTCCCTTCAACACTTTGTGTAAATTCTTGGACGTCATGTACATACCAAGATGCATACCTAGGTTAGGAGTTGTCAAATTTGTATCCATAAGAGTGACATCGTGACCAAGCTCTGTCAAGGCATAACCTAGATTAGAAGTCAGAGTAGTCTTTCCTACCCCGCCCTTACCAGAGGTCACTGCTATTATTCTAGTCATAAATTAAAATTAAACTCTTTTGTGTTTAAAGATAATACATGTGTATGTCGTCTTTATTTCTCATATTAGTGCCCTCGACGGGATTTGAACCCGCAACCATCACCTTTCCTCAAACTTAGAAGGGTGCCGCTCTATCCAAGTTGAGCTACGAGGGCATCGAAATACAATATATCTTATTACTTTTAATTTATTCTTTATTGTGTAAAAATATAGAGTAAAGGCAAGAGTATGGATTTCAAAAAGATAGAGCAGAAGTGGCAAAATAAGTGGCAAGAGAAAAAAATATTTGAAGTTAAGGAAGATAATAAAAAGAAAAAATATTATGTATTGGAAATGTATCCTTATCCTTCAGCCAGTTTTCTGCACATGGGGCACGTTAGGAATTATACCATAGGCGATGTTTACGCCCGCTTCAAGAGGATGCAAGGATTTAACGTTCTGTATCCTATGGGATACGATTCTTTCGGACTTCCGGCAGAAACAGCGGCCAAAAAAGAAGGAATTCATCCGAAAAAATACACTGATGAGGCAATTCAAAAAATAATAGAATACCAGAAAGCTCTTGGGAACAGCTACGACTGGAGCAGAATACTTTCAAGCCATGATCCTGATTATTACAAATGGAACCAGTATTTTTTCTTAAAATTTTATGAAAATGGTCTTGTATACAGGAAGAAAGCACCTGTAAACTGGTGTGAAAATTGTCAATCAGTTCTTGCAAACGAAGAGGCAGAAGGTGGAAAGTGCTGGAGATGTGAAGAGGAAGTTAAGAAAATAGAAATGGAGCAATGGTTTTTCAAAATTACAAATTATGCAGACAGGTTGCTAAATGATTTGGAAAAAATCGAATGGCCTGAAAAGATAAAATTAATGCAGAAGAATTGGATAGGCAAGAGTCATGGTATAGATGTAGATTTCGAGATTGAAAATGAAAAGTGGAATATTTTTACAACAAGACTGGATACCATTTTTGGAGTTACATTTATGGTAATTTCTGCACTACATCCAAGAGTTTTAGAATTAACTGCAAAAGAAAAGAAAAAAGAGGTAGAAGAGTTTGTTAAAAAATGTCAGAAAGCAAGAACTTCTGAAGAAATTGAGAGTCTTGAGAAAGAAGGTGTGTTTATTGGGAAATATGCGGTCAATCCCATGAATAATGAGAAGGTCCCTGTTTATGCAGGTAATTTTGTATTAGCTGATTATGGAAGTGGAATGGTGATGGCAGTTCCTGCGCACGACCAAAGAGACTTTGAATTTGCAAAGAAGTACAACATTCCTATCAAAGTTGTGATTCAGCCGAAAGACAAAAAAATCAACGAAAAAACTATGAAAGAAGCCTATACCGAAGAGGGTATCTTGGTTGATTCTGGTAAATTTGATGGTATGGAAAGCAAGAAAGCTGTTGATGAAATTACAAAATATCTTGAGAAGAAAAAATTAGGAAGAAAGACACTGAATTACAAAATAAGGGACTGGATGATATCAAGGCAAAGATACTGGGGAACTCCAATACCTATAGTTTATTGTGATAAGTGTGGAATCGTTCCTGTACCAGAAAAAAAATTGCCTGTGCTTTTGCCGGAAAAAGTTGATTTCGTATCCACTGGAAATCCTCTTGCGACTAACAAAGAGTTCGTAGAGACCAAATGCCCAAAGTGTGGTAGCAAAGGAAGGAGGGAAACCGATACGATGGGTGGATTCATGGACTCGTCATGGTATTTCTTGAGATATTGTGACAGTAAAAACAAGAAAAAACCGTTTGATAATAACAAAGTCGATTACTGGATGCCAGTTGACCAATATATCGGTGGAGCAGAACATGCAGTCATGCATTTGATTTATGCACGTTTTTTTGTCAAAGTGTTGAAGAATTTAGGAATTGTTAAGTTCGATGAACCTTTCATAAGACTGTTTAATCAAGGAATGGTTTTAAAAGATGGCACTAGAATGTCAAAAAGCAAGGGAAATGTAGTTTTTCAGACAGATATATCAGATAAATATGGAATTGACACTGCAAGATTGTTCTTGATGTCTGTTGCCTCTCCTGATAAGCAAATGGAGTGGAGCGATGAGGGAGTAGAAGGAAGTTTCAGAATTATCAACAAACTTGTAAGATTGAGTGAAAAATTAGGGAAGTCGAACGCAAGGCAGGATAGTAAAATAAACATAGCCATTAAGAAAGTGACTTCAAATATTGAAAATTTTGAATATTCGAAGGCAGTTATAACAATCACCAAATGCATTAATACATTCTCAGAAGAAATTTCAAAAAATAATTATGAAATATTGTTGAGGTTGATACATCCTTTCTGTCCACATATCACAGAAGAATTGTGGGAAAAAATAGGCAACAAAGGTTTCATAAGTCTGGAGAAGTGGCCAGAGACAGATGAAAGCAAAATCAATGAAAAGTTTGAGCAAGAAGAAAAAATGGTAGAAAAACTTGTGGAAGACATCAATAATGTGGCCAGAATGATGAGGGGGGAAGAGAAGAAAGTTGATAAGGTCTTCATCTATGTCTTGCCTCAAGAAAAAAATATTTATCTGGAAAATTTGGAGCTCATTAGAAAAAGCACTAACATGGAAATAACTGTTTACGCAGTTAATGATAAGGAAAAATTTGATCCTGAAGGTAAGTCAAGCAAGGCCAAGCCAGGCAAACCCGCTATTTATCTCATGTAGATAATGCCATTGCTGTAGATTCAATAAAACCGGCCAAAAACAGAATTACAATAGAAATTCCTATTAACATCAAAGTGTCTCTCAATACCATATAAAAATATTTTGATCTCCTCTTGGATATTGTGGCAGAGATTATTCCTCCTGCTATTCCTACGATGAAATACGCCAATATCTCCAGACTACCATGTGGAAAGTAAATCAACAAAGCAACAGGAAGTCCCTTGAAACCTCCAAGGCTTTTTGCAGTAAGCCCTATGGCCGTAGCAAGTACGGAAGCGTTCCATGAAAGTATGAACAACGCACCAGACCCGAAAAGGAATGCGAACAAGAATGATATGAAAAGGACACCTATGTTGTTTATGATTATCTTTTGGAATGTATCTACAAAAGCTACGCTGCCCCTTATAAGTTTTATCTGTGTCAGTTGATCTTCAAAAACTTTTTGCACGTATTCTTCAGGTATTATCAAATAGATTATAGTCAAAACTAGAATCACTCCGAGGAAAAACGCTGTGTAAATATTGAGTATTTCTCTATACCTTCCGAAGAAGTTCATGTCCTTCTTTTTACAAAGCTCCTCTTCTTTTACTTCCTCATAGGAAAAAAGGTTGATCATAAAAGGAGTCATAGTGAAGGTAACTACAAATGAGAAAAAGATACCGACATTTTCAGGGAAGAACACGAACGATATGAATAGAGAAATTACAGAAACTATGCCTCCTATGATGAACATCCACAATGGATTCCTTATGGCATCCCTTATGGATACTAGCTTCTCAAGAACCATATAAAAATTATTTGTATTGATAAAAATAAAAGAGATAGAATTTATTATTGATTGGTATGAGAATCAAACTGCCCAGCCTGAAAATAATAGGTTTTATATTGATAGGCATAATGTTCGTCTCGACATTTGCTTTTTCAGGTCTACAGGCAATCTTTTACGGTTCATCTCAACAACAACAGACAAACTTGCCAGAAAACAGGATAGTTGATCATAAACTTACTTCGCAACAAGAGAGCACGATACTGAACTATGGTGGAACTATTGTTGCAATCGAGTATACTACTAGCTGTCAGGCATGCCTTAATCAGAAAAGCTATCTTGAAAGTCTAGTGCAGAAATATAACAAAATCTTTCTAGAGGAAATTGTCGGCAATTCAACCATATCAAAGGTTGATGTCATCGGATTATACGGACAGAGGAGTTTACAAAACGCTACTGATAAAGAGGTTTTTTCAGCTCTGTGTGAGGTAATGTATCAGCCTCCTCTAGAGTGTGTAGTGAGCCAAGTGAAATGAATGAAAATTATTGGACTTGATTTGGCTGGGAGTGAAAAACAAAATACTGGATTTTGTGTTTTAGACAAAAATTTGTATTGCAAAACAAAAGTTATTCATTCTGATGATGAGATCATCCAAGAAATTTTTAAAAATGACCCTGATATAATAAGTATTGACGCTCCTCTTTGCATACCAAAAGGAAGAAAAAGTCTTGAACAAAAAGGACAGCCTCATCTAAGAGCGTGTGATAGAGAACTGTTGAGAATGAAAATAAGGTTCTTTCCAATAACCCTTGGGCCAATGAGAAAATTAACAAAAAGAGGAATTATTCTGAAAAAAATTTTCGAAGAAAAAAATTTAAAGGTTATAGAAAGTTTTCCTGGTAGCATACAAGACATGCTTGGTATGCCAAGAAAACAAGAAGGTCTAGAAAAATTGCGAAAAGCTCTAATTGAATACGGTTTTGATGGGGATGTAAAAAAGAAAGAAATTACTCATGACGAGCTAGACGCTATCACTTCTGCTTTAGTTGGGAAGATGTATCTAGAGAATAATTATCTCGCTATCGGAGATCCAGAAGAAGGATTAATGATTTTACCTAGCAGAAAAGAATCACTTTCTAAATTCTTTAAGGTCTGACTCCATTTCTTTTATTTCGCGTTGGAATCTGTCAATTACTCTAGGTAAATCTTTATCTTCGACTCTTAAAATTTCAGTTGTTTTTTTCAATAGTTTTTCTTTTTCTGACAATTCTTTGAATTCTTTGAAATTCATCATTTCTTTCTCCCTTTTATCTCTTTTCTCAATTTCTTCCATTTTTCAAACATGTTTTTCAAAGCGGATACAACTTTTTCTTCCTTAACACCAAGCTTTTTCGCAACTTCTTTCAAGATTTTTTCTTTCTCCTTCAGATATTCTTCAGCAACTTCACCTGAGACAATTTCCAAACGAACCAATCCGTCAGCCACTCTCTTTGACTTGATTATCTTTATCCAGCCAACGTCTCTTGTTTTATTTTCATGGGTTCCTCCACAAGCTTCAACATCAAACCCATTACCCACATCGACTATTCTGATTTTCTTAGAGGGAATGTAACCTCCAGCATAAATATCAAATCCATATTTTTTTTCTGCTTCAGACCTGTCCATAACGGTCTTTTTTATAGGCAAATCTTTCTTTACAACTTCGTTTGCTAAATTTTCTATTTTCTCTAACTCTTCATCGGAAGGACTTTCAAAATGAGTTAAGTCAATTCTGGCTTTTTCAACGGTTTTTTCAGAGCCATGTTGATGTATATGTTTGCCCAGAATCTTTTTCGCTGATCCAGAGACAATGTGAATCGCGTCGTGATGTTTCATCAAAATTTCTCTTCTATCTTTATTAACTTTACAATCAACAAACTCCCCTTCTCTTAAACTACCTTTAATTTGGTGAACAATCACATTCCCTATCTTCTGAACATCTACAACTTCAGCATTACTGATATAGCCTGTGTCATGATCCTGACCACCGCTAGCTGGGTAGAAAGCGGTCTGAGTCAAGACGGCTAGACTGCCGGAAACTTTCAGAACTTTAGCTTTGAAATTGTAAACATAAGGTTCATCATAATATAGAATTTTTGTTTCTGGTAGCCCACTGACATCGATGGAAAACTTCTTTTCTTCTTCAACTTTTTCACCCATATGTTTTTCCGTTATTCTCTGGTAGAAATCTCCAGGAACCTCCACTCCAAGTTCCTCTGGTGTTATTCCATCTGATTCGTAGAGCTTTGTCAACTCTTCTCCAGATAGAATTCTCTGCCCTAAGGATTCAATTATTCTAGAAATTCTTTGTTTTGTTTCTTTGTATTTTTTTTCTTCCACCTGCAAAATTTTCACAATTTCTTCTTTGCTTTCAGCTAACTCAGGAAACATTTTTTTCAGATAATCAATATGCCAGACAGCTACATCCTCAAGCTTAACAGGCCAATTAAATTTATCAATAAAACTTAGAGCCCTTCTCAAAATTACTCTGAGATTGTAGCCTCCTCCAACGTTTGATGGTAATTCACCGTCGGCAATTGCAAATACCAAGGCTTTTGTGTGGTCTGCGATGGCATACAACGCTTCCATAGAAGCAACTTTCTTTTCTAATTCCTGAACAGAAACTTTAAGCTGCTTAGCAACTTCAGCTTTTGCTTTTTTGATGTCAAAAACTTCAGTTATGTTCAAACTTCCAGCGAGTTTGGCATACTTCAAAAAGAAATCTTTGTCATACTTTACAGAAATGGCATCCTTTAACTTTTCAATAACAGGCCCGAAAACACAGTCGTAAATCGTCGGCGTTCCTTGTGTTATCCAGTTGAACCTCTCTAACCCAGCACCCATGTCAACGACTTTGTCCTTCATTGGCCTATAATTGTTCAAGTCACCTAGGAATTCTGTAAAAACTGCATTTCCTATTTCAAGCCCACGCACAAAATACTCGAGAGATAAGCCAAATGCACCATAACCAATCCAAGCATCTTCGAGGAAAATAACTTCTTTTTCAGGTATGCCAAAAACTTTTGCCAACAACTCGAAGTCTAAGTCTATGCATTTGTCCTTCCAATAACCTTCTTTATTTGCCAAAGCATGCTGACCTATCATCACAAAAGCTGTGGAGTGTCTGCCGGTAACTCCTACGTTAGGTATGTCGTTGAACCTCAGACACATCTGTGGGACTATCAGAGGATTTGTTGGAAATTCAAAAGTAATTGTTCCATTATCTATTCGTTGAAAATCAATTATTGAGGCTATATTGAAAAATAAATCTGGCCTCCATCTCGCAACTACAGGATATCTTCTTACAGATGTGTGTTTGTTTTTCATGAAAAATTTCTCTATTTTTTTCCAAGATTCTATATAGTCAAATCTTTTCTTTGTGGGTGGGTTGCCGAGAAATCCGTAGTTTTCACACGGAGGATCAGGGCAGTTCTTTCTATCCTTATCTAGGGTCCAGAACATTTTTCCACATTTAGAGCATTTCTTCCTGACAAACCCTTTTCTTTCAAACAAATCTACCTTCCAATAATCTGGTTGCTCTTTTTGGAATTTTTGTATAAGCTCGACCTTTGATACCATAATCCTTAATTAGATATTTAATATTGAAATAATCTGCGGATTCAGTCCGGCAAAGAAAATGACACTAGGAATTAGAAGGCATCCCATGAGGTGGCTTCTCCTTATGCCAAGATTGTTGCAAAAGACTCCTATAGCTGTAGCTGTGAGTCCAACCAAAATTCCATTTAGGCCTGCCAGTAAGAAAATCATAGTTAGCATAAAAATTATGACAGAACAGGACAAAATCTTGTAGTTAAGTCTGGCCAGAAATCTCGGTATAATTTTACCCAGATACATCGTAAATATCGCTGAAATTGCAGCAGCAAAACATATCGAACCGATGAAAATCAAGACTTCAGAAAGAGTTATGCTCTCCATCACCCTTTCTATGGCAACGCTCGCACCGCTCCTCGGATTTCCTACCAGATAAAGGGATATCAAGGAAAAGATTTCATTAGATATGTTTATTGAAGAAATTGTCATAAGAAAAGAACTTGCCTCCTTCATATTTCCAACATACTGCATTATCGTCGCTGCCTGGGACACGCCAACAGCTGGAAGAAACCCGACAGTAATTCCTGCCAATGACCCTAGCAAGACTGATTTTAAAACTGTCTTAAAAGGAACTTTAAATTCAGAGCTTTCATCCTGCTTGGGTATCTTAGATTTCTGACTTATGCTAACAACTAGATTGCTTAGGCCGAAAAGACCAGCAAGCATTGGAAAGAGAACAATTTTGCTAGAAATTATAGTAGAGTTTAGAACTATCGTGCCAAACAAGCCTGAAATACAGACAATTACAAAAGAAAAAATTACAGCTTTAAGATTTCTTTCTGATATAATCATACCAAATATCACAAAAATGAGTACGTAGTGGATATAGGGTCTAGATAAGTTGTATAACGTAGGGAAGAAAGTAGAAAGAAGTAGAATGAAACCAAGTGAGACAAAAAGAGAAAACAAACCACCCAACAGAGTTAGCTTTATAGCATCGAACCCCTTGCCTTCCAAAAGCATTTTATGCCCTGGGAGAACTGACAGAGCTGTCTCTTCTTCTGGTGCTCCTAAAAAAATAGAGGGTATGTATCCTACAAACTGCTGTGCTACTGCTATACTGATTATGAAGACTGATAAAGTCAGAGGATCGGTAATGAAAGGAAATGCAAGAATCATAGGAAGTATGTTGTTTATGTGCATGCCAGGTATCAAACCCAAAACTATACCAAGTAAAATACCCAACAATGAAAAAATGATTAACTCTATCACTTCAAAATTCTCACATCGCTTGTTTTTCTGGGGACTATCTGCAATTGCCCCTTATACTCGTCAACCACACCTTCAACGAAAATCTTCTGACCTACCTTGAAATTGGTGCTTTTGCCTTCATCTTTCATCTTCTGAACAAAATTAGAGAAAAGAGGAACTTCTATCTTCGCCTTGTTTTGAGAAATCGTAAGGAAGATGTGACCTGTTGGAGTAATGCTCTTGTACATTATGTATCCTGTGGTCGAGACAGTTTTTCCAACCAAATCTGACGAGATGTCTTCAAGATTTGTTTCAGTCGGTTGAGAAAAAACTCCTACAAGATAGATTATTCCAACACCTAGGACCGAAGCTACGGCAGATAGTAAAATTAACTTATTCCTGCTTAATGAGAACATACCTATCAAAAAATCAGTGGAAATAAAAATAGCATATAAATTTAGAACTCTCAAAAGCGGTAGGAAATTCTTAATCAAAAGCTATTTCTATAGTTTTACCTTCGAATTCGAGTTTTCCACTGAACCTTCCCTTCAGAAAACCTATATTCAATTTGTCTGCACCAACTTCTTTCATTATAATTTTTTCATAATTCTTCAGTATCGAATTAGTAATTTTATCTGAATTAAGTGTTAGTGATATTCTTTGATTAATATAAAAACCGTTTTGTTTTCTTAGTGATTGTATTTCCCTCACAAGCTCTCTTACTAAAGCTTCTTCCATGAGTTTATCATCGAGCTTTTTGTCGACCAAAACTTTTCCATAACTAAAATCTACTTCAGAAAATTCTCCTTCTGGAACTTTTTCTACCACATCAACTAATTTTGAATTACACATTCCTAACAAAATTTCTTTCAATTGTTTCGTGGCTTGGATAGCTTTTTTATTTTTGGTTATGACAAAAATTCTTTTTACTGGCCATCTTAGTTTCAAGTTAATTTTTTGCCTAGCTGCTTGACAAGCTTCAACGATTTCCTTGACAACTTCCATGTTCTCTTCTAACTTTTTGTTTATTAATTTCTTTTCGACTTTTGGCCAGTTTTCCATGTGAATAGAAAGTTTTTCTTTATTGAGTGGTTTAACTAAATCTTGATAAATCTCTTCAGCCAAGAACGGACAGAATGGTGCCAATAATTTGAGTAGAGTTTCTGAAACTTTCGAGGTAGCGAAAAATGCTGCTTGTTTATCTTTTCCCTCGTACAAGGGCCAAACTCTATCTCTTATAATCTTGATATACCATCTGGAAAAATCATTCAGAATAAAATTCAAAATTTCAGTCGCAGCCTTATGAGCATTGTGTTTGTTAAAGTGATTTGTACAACTTTCAACCAATGAATTTAGTTTTGAAAGAATCCATTTATCCTCCTTTTTCAAACCTTTTGGCTTTCCAAGTGAAGAAACATAGGTTTTAACAAAATTGAAAGTATTTTTGAGAACAACAAACGACCTTGCCACATCTTTGAGTCCGTCCCAACTAAAGTAATAATCATTCCAAGGCTCGGTGGATAAGTAATAAAATCTTAACAAATCTCTACCGTATTTTTCTATGACTTCCTCAGTAGCCACGATATTCTGTAAACTTTTAGACATTTTTTGTCCATGAGCATCCAACACAAGCCCGTGCATCAGAGCACTCTTGAACGGAGCTTTTCCAAAAGTCATCATGCTCGTTATCATCAAAGAATTCCACCAGCCCCTGAATTGATCTGAACCTTCAAGAATGAAGTCTGCTGGCCAAAGTTTTTTAAAGAGCTTTTTGTTTTTTGGAAATCCTAATGATGCCCAGGAAGCAACACCCGAGTCAAACCAGACATCCAAAACATCTGGTACCCTTCTCATCGCTCCTCCGCACTTGCACTTCAAATTAATTTCATCAATATACGGTCTGTGAAAATCTTTTGGTATTTTTGGCAATTCTTTTCGTGAACCAATCACAGTTATATTGTCGCACTTTTCACAAATCCAAATTGGTAGTGGAATTCCCCAGTATCTCTGTCTTGATATTGGCCAGTCTCCCAAACTCTCTAACCAATTCTGAAATCTTTGACTTGCCCAGTCCGGGGTCCATTTTATTTTATTGTTCTCCTCTATCAGTCTGTCTCTTATGGCAGTAACTTTGAAAAACCATTGTGGAATTGAAATTAGCAGTAAAGGTGAATCGCATCTCCAGCAAATTGGATAATCGTGTTTAATTGTTTCTTCGAATAAGAGCAAGTTCCTTTCCTTCAATTCTTGAATTATCCCTCTATCAGCATCTTTAACAAAAATACCAGAGTATTTACCGCAACTTTCATCGAAAGTTCCGTCCATTTTCACAGGAGAAACTGCTGGAAGGCCAGTTTCCAAACCAACTCTGTAATCTTCTGAACCGTGGCCTGGAGCTGTATGAACTAAACCAGTACCCTCATCTAAACTAACAAATTGATCTGATAAAACAACTCTATGCGCGTTTGATAGTTTTCCCTGGAATTGAAAGATATCTGCAAGAGGATGTTCATATTTCAAACCTTTAAGGTGATTGCCTGTGAGCGTTTCCAAAATCTTATAATCCTTAATCCCTATTTTATTCATCACATTTTTCAAAAGATGTTTAGCTAAAATCAAAACTTCGTCATTAATTTTCACTCGAACGTATTCTGCATCTGGCTTTACCATCACACCAGTGTTTGCTGGGAGTGTCCAAGGAGTAGTTGTCCATATTACTAAAAATTCATTCTGTCTATCTTTCAACTTGAACTTGACGTAGATTGAAAGGTCCGTGAGCTCTGTATATTCAATCTCATTATAAGCTAAAGCGGTTCCGCATCTCGGACAAACATGAACTGGATAGTTGCTCTTGAAGAGAAATCCTTTTTCAAATGCTTTCTTGAATGTGAACCAAGCTCCTTCAATATAATCATTTGTCAAAGTCAAGTAAGGATTTTTCCAATCCATCCAAACTCCAAGATTTTCAAACTCTCTTCCCATCACATCTATATATTTCGTTGCGAAATCTCTGCATTTTTCTATGAATTTATCTATTCCAAAATTTTCAATATCCCTCTTTGTTTTGAAACCTAATTCTTTTTCAACCTTGTTTTCTATTGGTACCCCATGAGTGTCATAACCAGGTTGGTCCCAAACATTGAAACCTGACATTCTGAAAAATCTGATATAACAGTCTTTGATTACCTTGTTCATAGCAGTACCAATATGGATGCTACCAGTAGCATAAGGAGGGCCATCTAAGAAGTAGAATTTTTTAGATTTTTCCCTTTGAGCTTTACATTTTTCATAAACTTTGTTTTTATTCCAAAATTGGACTATCTTATCCTCAATTGTTTTTGTAGTTAATGTTGCGGGACTTTTGGCCTTCATAAATTCACTTTTGTTTACACTAAATAAAAGCTTAGAATCAAATCCGAGTATCACTCACAAAAATCACTTTAAATTTATTTGTTTTGGTAAAATATTAAAGTACAATACCATTATTTAAAAGGTGTAATAGTATAGTATTGGGTGGTGTGTAAAAATTCCTGAATGTAACTTATGCGGTAAAGATGTCAAGACTATAGTCAAAGCAGAAATTGAAGGAAGTATTGTAGAAGTCTGTGATAGATGTGTCAAGTTTGGGAAAAAAATAATAGAGATTGAGAATTATAGACCAACTTTTAATTCTGTCCCAATAAGCTTCCAAGAAAAGGAGTGGGAGCTGGTATCTGATTACGGGAAATATATAAAGAATGTGAGAGAGGTAAAAGGATTGACTATAACAGAGTTATCCAAAAAACTTAACGAAAAGGAATCTGTTTTGAAAAAAATCGAAGCCAATCTCATGGAGCCCAACGAGGAAGTTTTAAAAAAAATAGAAAGTTTTCTTGGTGTGAACTTACGACAGGTCTACGAAGAAAAATTTGAAAGAAAATCTGAGAAGAAGAGACCTAAACTCACACTAGGCGACGTAGTCAAGGTTAAATAATTTTTAGAAAAATATTCCTTGTTCTATGATGAAAATGTCCATAATTGTGTGAATTATTATTCCCAGCAACAAAAATGCAATGTTATACTCGAGTTCCTTGTATTCTTTTTTTCTGAGTAGCTTTCGGAAAAAGATGAAGAATAAAATGAAGATTGACTGTATCAATAGCCAAAGGAGAAGGAATACAGAATCCCTGTTGCTAAACATGGCCGATTCAATTATCTTGTATGGGTCTAACGTGCCAATGACGAAAGGTATGTAAGTGAAGCCGAAGATGTCATGAAGAAGATTTCCTGTGAAAATTGCAATTGAAAAGTCCCTGTGGCGAAACTTCCAGTAGACGAGAAAAGCTAAAATCAGCCCCACTAAAACGTGTGGGACAAGTCCTGCCATAAGTATTAATTATGAAAAGAAAATTAAAAATATGAAATTTCAACCGCCTAAGGGGACAAGGGATTTGCTCCCCGAAGACGCGAAAAAAATGCAGAAATTAATAGATTTGTTCAGAGGTATCGCTGAAAAATATGGTTTCAAACCACTGATAACACCTGCATTTGAGAGCTTTGAACTATTATCAGCAAAAGGTGGACTCGGAGAAACTGTAAAAGATGAGATGTATTATTTCAAGGATAAATCGGATAGAGAACTTGGATTGAGATTTGATATGACAATGCCTCTAGCAAGAGTAGTTTCCTCGAATACTCAGTTACGAAAACCTTTCAAAAGATATGTTATAGACAAGGTATGGAGGTACGACAATCCTCAGGCCATGAGATGGAGAGAATTTTATCAGGCTGATGTAGATATTGTCGGGAGCTCTTCGTTAGTAAGTGATGTTGAATGTCTGGCTGTTGTCTCTGAATTTCTGGATAAATTGAGCTTTAAAGATTACTTCATAAGAGTCAATGATAGAGAAATGATTCAGGTTATTTTTGAAAAAATCATAAATAAGGAAAAAATCTTAGACGTTTTCAGAATAGTTGACAAACTTGATAAAATTGGCATAGATGGAATTGAAAAAGAACTCAATAAAAAAGGTGTGAATTCGAAGAAAATTATAGAATTTTTTAAAGAGAAAAAAATTGAAATGTCTGAAAATCTTAAGGAATTCTTCAATCTTGCGAAGAATTTTGGCATAGAAAAAAAGCTGAAATTCGATATTTCGCTAATGAGAGGTTTAGAATATTACAGTGGTATTGTTTTCGAAATCAGTTTGGGAGAGAAAGTTTCCTGCGGTGGCGGTGGGAGATATGACAATCTAATCAAAACATTAGGTGGTTCTCCGATGCCTGCGACCGGAATTTCTCTTGGGTTAGATAGAATTTTTGAAGTGATGAAAGAAAGAAAAATGTTTGATGAGAAAAGTATAAAATCTAAGATTTTTGTAGCTAATGTAAACGATGAAATAAAAGATGAAGTAATAAAACTTTCGACAAAAATAAGAAAAAATGACATTCCTTGCGAGATAGATCTGATGAACAGAAATCTTACAAAGCAATTAGAATATGCTGACTCTAGTGAAATTCCTTATGTAATTATTGTAGGTAAGAATGAAGTAAAGAAAAAGAAGTTCAAATTTAAAGACATGAAGAAAAAAACAGAAAAAATTTTGAGTATTAATGAAATAATTGATTTTCTGAAGAGTAGTTAGGAGTAAACAAACGCAGAATTGGCTTTATTTCAGACTATTTTGTGTCCTGAGAAATAGCTCTCTTCGAGAACCAAACCACATTTTCCGCAAGTAACCTCATTTTCGATTATCTTTATGTTCTGACTTCCACAGTCTGGACATTTAATCATTTCCATCTAATTAATCGAGCTATTTTTCAACTTTAAATGGGTTTCGATTCTTGAAAAGATAGTTTCTCAAATATATTTTATAGTATTCAATGAAAACCCCTTCCTCTTCTATTCAAAAAAATGACAAAAAATGATAAAATATACTTAAAAACAGGCCAATAATATAAAAGGAAAATAAGAGTAAAAGAATATGACAACGCGAATAGTAACTGATACTTCAATAATAATCGATGGAAAGATAACAGACCTACTGGAAAAAGGGAAATTGAAGGATGTAGAGATAATTGTCCCTCTGGCAGTCCTTGACGAGCTTCAGGCGCAGGCTTCTAAAGGGAAGGAACATGGTTTTATCGGACTGGAAGAATTGAAAAAAATCAGATCGCTATGTGAAAAGAAGAAAATAAAAATTAGATTTACTGGCGAGAAACCTACCTACGAAGATATAAAGCTTTCCAGAAGTGGTAGAATAGACGCGCTGATTCGTGATGTGGCAAAAAATGAGAATGGGATTCTTTATACAGCTGATTATGTCCAAGCTTTGGTTGGGGAGGCTGAAGGTGTGAGAGTTCAGCACATAGCGGCAGAGATAAAAACGACTGGCCTTAAGTTTGAGAAATTCTTTTCTGATGATACGTTGAGTATACATCTGAAAGAAGATGTTCCTCCCATGGCAAAGCGTGGAAAGCCTGGAAATTTCGAGTTGGTAAAAGTTACTGAAGAGACACTAAAAGAAAAAGAGATAGAAGAAATAATCAAGGAAATCTTAGAAGCCACGAGAATAAGCGAGGAAGGATACGTGGAAATAAACAGGGCAGGAGCTTTAGTTGCCCAGCTGGGAAGATATAGAATTGCTATAACCAGACCTCCATTTTCTGATGGCCTTGAAGTTACTGTAGTCAGACCCATTGTCAAATTGTCATTAGGAGACTACAAACTGTCAGAAAAGTTGATGAAAAGGTTGAAGGGAAAGGCTGAAGGGGTTTTAATTGCTGGACCTCCAGGAAGCGGTAAGACTACCTTCGCATCATCTATAGCAGAATTTTATAAAAATCTTGGAAAAATTGTGAAAACTTTGGAATCTCCAAAAGAACTACAAGTCGGGCCTGAGATAACACAATACGGACCATTGGAAGGGGATTTTGAAAAAACTGTTGATATTTTGCTTCTGGTCAGACCTGACTACACAGTTTTCGATGAAGTAAGAAAAACTAAAGAGTTCGAACTGTTTTCTGATATGCGCTTAGCAGGAGTAGGTATGGTTGGTGTACTACATGCAAGTAAGGCGATAGATGCGATACAGAGGTTCATGGGTAGAGTTGAACTTGGTATGATTCCTCACATTATCGATACAGTCATCTTCATTGAAGGTGGCGAGGTGAAGAAAGTTTACGATCTGAATCTTACTGTTAAAGTGCCGAGTGGAATGACAGAAGCTGATTTGGCCAGGCCCGTAGTAGAAGTCAGGGATTTTGAGAACAACAACCTTGAGTACGAAATATATACTTTTGGTGAAGAAAATATTATTCTACCTGTGCCATCTGCTGGGAAAGAATCTATTTCTGCTGTGAAAAAACTTGCTTCAGAGAAAATATTTCAGGAAATTAGAAAATTCGACCCTAGAGCAGAAGTAGAAATAGTTTCTGACAACAAGGCAACGATCAGGGTGGACAACGAGGTCATACCGAGAATAATCGGAAAGAGTGGTGTGATGATAAATGAGATAGAAAAGAAGCTTGGGATACACATCGAGGTTGAGCCGAGAATTCCTGCTCTTGGTAGGGAGATAAATTTCGGTATAAACGAAGCTGGTAACAGTCTGGAGATTGTTTTTGATAAGAGGTTCATCGGGAAGATAGCAAGTGTTTATACAGAAGATAAGTTCTTGTTCTCTGCCACGATAGGTAAGAAAGGTAACATAAAAATTACGAAGGATTCTGACATTGGTAAGGAATTGGTTAAAGTTGTAGTCGGAAAGAAGGAAATAAGGGTTTTAGTCTAAAAAACGGGTTAGATGCCCGAGACCATCCCTCGATTTCCTTACTTTTAACTTATATCATTATTCTTCCTTGACCTCGGTTTTCTTATCTTCTGGACCTTGCACTTCAATCACCTAAAAACATATTAGTTTTTTATTTTTAAGGGATGTTGTATTCACAAATATTTTAGATATTAAAAAGAATGTTAAAGATTTATTAAATGTTTTAAAAAGCTTTAAAAAGTATTGATATAATTAATTATTGTGGAAATATTCAATGTGACTATCCCTTCGAATATAATCGACTTAGTTTACCTTATTTTGCCTTATATCATTCTGATTGTATTGATTTGGTGGTCACTTAGAGTTCTATTCAAAAAGAAAATTTACGAAAGAAAGATAATTGAAATAAAAGAAGCCCCTCTCAACATAAGCAATCTGTTAAAAGACAATGTGAAAAGGCAAATATTAAGAACACTGAGACGTGAAAGAAAATATGTTTCTGCCATATCAAAGGAAATAGGTGAGAACGCACCTAGAACAAGGTATCATCTTCAGCAATTGGAAAAAGCTGGATTGGTAAAATTCTTTAAATTGACCAGAGAAGCATACTTTTCCTTGACAAAAAAAGGAAGATGGACACTGAATGCAATCAATTATTATTATCCCACTACGAATTTGAATTTTATTTTGGGGAGGCTTAATAAATTTTTGGGATTCTTTAAAATAAGGAAACTTATTTATTCTCAAGAAACAGAAGTTAGCCCATTCGAAGAAAAGAGTGAAAATAAAAGTAAAGATATCAAAGAATGAGAAGTAGTTCGGAGGCAAACCTTTTATCTGATTGAAGCCTCTGATTATTATTAGATTATTTTTGCGCCCTCGTAGCTCAACTTGGATAGAGCAGCACCGTCCTAAGGTGATGGTTGCGGGTTCAAATCCCGTCGAGGGCATATTTCAAAATAATTTTCAATAGTTCTCCTTTTATGTAATATTTGCATTTCTGAGTAAACATGCTTTCTGAATGTACTCATATTTTTTGATGAAACACAAAAACAGTAACGTTTTGCATTAGGTAGGATTTTCTTACCAGAGGGTAGAGTGGATGGTTTGTTAATTTGTTCTATCCACATTTTACATTTCAAATACTTCATAATCAATCTTTTTAGATTCAATTTATCTCCGCTAATGATTGTAACTCTACATTGTTTATATCTAGGCTTCGTAATCTTTACATTACCATCACCATCAATTAGTCCAGCTAAATATGAACAAAAGAAAATTTTGTTACTTTTAATCCATTCTGGTATACCATTTTTTATGATTTCGAGTTCCTTGAAAAATGGCATTAATCTATTGATTTTTGCGTCAAAAACCAAAGTGTCATATTTATGATTCAATATTTTTATATCTCGTTTGAAAACTTGTTTAAAAATTTTCTGTACTTTGAATAACATTGGTAATGAGAGTTTTCCTACATTTATTAAAAGTACGTTAACTTTCCTGTGATGTTTCTTATCATTCCAAGTGTAAATACAACCATCTGAATGTAATACTCCAACAAAATATGCCAACTCTCTTGAAGGTTTGATAACAATTTCATTCATGTTTTTTAAGTTTTTGGACGAGAATAAATATTTTTCGGTACCTCATTTCTCAAATCCCATTAGACCCGCAAAATTCAAATTTTCTCCCTTCTGAACTCAAGGGTTTAATCATCCTATAATCATGACGCCCATCAGTCTTCATCAGTTTGGAGATATTTAATAAACGTATTTTTACTTCTTAAAGATAAATAATTTTAAGGGAATATTGTGAATAGACTGAAATATTTGTCCTTTTTAGTAGTTTTTGTCTTTTTGGCATCAGTTCCGAATTCACTAGCAGTAAGTTTCACTATAATAGTTTCACCTACTTCTACTAACGCCAGTCCACCATCTGTAGAACTCGCTTTTACAATAAATAACTTGAATGCAAGCAATAACATAACCCAGACAAATATAACCATACCGTCTGGTTTTTCTTTTCTCTCATCTAATCCTTCCTCTACCCAGAGTGGACAAACAGTTATTTTCAACTATAACATAACTCCTAATTCTTCCTCTTCGTACAATATAACAGTCAGCATATCTGTTATAGGCAGTTATAATTTTACAATATCAACGATTGATTCTGGAAGTTCCATAATCACAAACACAACGAACAACATAACTATCACTGATGTTAACTTACCGACATATACTGCAAACTCAACTACACCGGTAAGTGACACGAAATATTCTCCAAATGTTACATATTATTTCAACATAAGCTGGAATGACAATGTTGCCCTAGATGATGTTCTCTTCAATTGGAATGGCTCAGCCACCAATGATACTATATCTGCATATCAAACAGGAAAATACTCTGTTGCAAAGTTTGCTCTCTCTGCAGGAAATTATACTTATCAGTGGTACGCAAACGATACAAGCAATTTATTCAACACAACCGGAGTATTAAGTTTTGCTATAGCGAAAGCGGATAATCTAGTAAATCTGACGCTAAATGGTGTTAACAATACTGATTTAAGTATATTTGTAGGTACTACTATCTCCGTAACAGGTGGGGGAATAGGAAGTCTGACAAGAATAACTAATCTGACAGGAAGCAATGTGACAACGACTGGCTTATCGAGCGGATTTACAGAGTCATACACTCCAGAAATAGGTAAGTATTTCATAACTTTGAACGCATCGGGTAATGAGAATTATACTTCCAATTCAACAACATTAATAATAACTGTTTTTCAAATTCCACCAAGATGGAGTAACAATGTCACATCAGTCTCTTCAGTATATTCACCAAGCATTTCTGTTTTCAACGTAACTTGGACAGATGATAATGATCCTAATGCCTTCAATGTAAGTTTAATTGAGATGAATATCACAGGTACTGCTGTTAATTATACGATGTTCAGGATCAACAATACAAACATCTCCTCATTCAACACAACTATCCCAGTTGGAGCATTTTACTGGAAGGTCTATGCAAACAACTCATACGGATCTACTAACTCGACTCCTATGTTTAATTTCACTGTAGTAAGAGCAACGCCTTCCCTTTCTCTTAGTATAATTCCTGAATGGAATGTTTTAACAAATACAGGAACCAACGTTAGCTGTACTTCAACGACAAGTGGAATAACAGTGGCTCTCTATAGGAATAATACTTCGGTAAGCAACCCTGATGTAATTACTCTGTCTGATGGAACTTATTACTATTATTGTAATGCGAGCGGCAATGCAAACTATAGCTCAACTTCGACGTCAAATTATTTGACCATAAGTCAAAAGGAATATAATCTAAGAATAAATGCTTCAACACTGATCAGCATAGAACAGGGTTCATCTACTTCAATCGTAGTCATTGTCAAGAATACAGGCACAGTAAGCCAGTCTGTGAATTTTTCAATAACAGGTATAAATTCTTCATTGTATACCTTGAATGACACTAGTAGAACAGTAGTGCCCGGTGTACCATTCCCGATTTTAGTTACATTCAATATAGGAAATATTGACATTAAAGACTACTTAGGAACATTCAGAGCTGTAAGTAGTAATACCATAGCTACACTAAATTTTTCATTGAGGGTATTGCCTAATGCGGAAAGCAGACTGAGTATAAAAAACACTTTCTTGTCATACAAAACAGAAACTCTGGAATTGGGAGAGCAAATAAACAGTACGAAGCAGAGTGGGGCAAACACAACAGCTATTGAGTCAAACTATACTGAATTGAAACAAAAAATTAGTGAAATTGAGACCTATATAAACTCCAGTGATTACTTCAACGCCAAACAAAAGCTGACGGAAGCAGAAAGTTTGATTAACTCTATAACCACTGGATTAGCAAGTATTGTTGTGCCAGGCACATTCAAGTTTCCCTTAACCTCAATATCATTCCCAATTTATTATATTCTAATTCCAATTGCAGCTGGAGTGGCAATATTTTTAGCCTATCTTCTCTGGCCAACAAAGGGGTTCGCTCCGCAGAAATACAAATATGCAGAGCTCAATTTGTCAGGTAAAATAAAAGAATTTGTGGAAAAAATAAAAGAGAATATCATGAGAATTTTCAGAAAAGGTGAAAGTAAAAAGTTAACAACTACGTAGGGGAATAAATTAAATCTCCAAAAATTATTTTTCCTTAAGCTTCTCTAGAATCTGAATCTGCTTATCTATCCTTTCGATCTCTTCTTCCAAATCTTCTCTTTCTTCGAAGTTTGATGTAATGTTCATTTTGTTCGTAAACTCTAACTTCCTCAATCTTAATTTCTCTATCTCTTGATCAGCTTCTTTTGGCAACATTTTTACTGCCTCTGCTTATTATATTGTGAAAATAAGGAATAAACTGGTAGGCTTATTTTTGTTTTGAAAGTAGACTCAAGAGCTGCAAGCTGTGAAAATGTGTCTGCCAAGGCGACTTTCTTCACGAGTTCTTTACCCTCTTTCACAATTTCCTCCACAGCACGATAATCTATTGGCGTGTATCTGCCAGAAACGTATGCTAGTATTTTGTCAATGTTGCTTATTATCACAGTTTTATGACCTTCCAAAAATTTTTTGTCTGCAACTGAAGAACCAAGCTCCCTCTTTATTGGGAAAATTATGGGTTCCAGGCTTCTATCCTTGGCCCTCAGAACTAGATTGTCGCAGAAATTTGCCTGAAATCTCTTTGTGTCGAATAAATCCTGTGTCACGATGCATAGTCCGATCGGAGTAATGTCATGAATAGTTAAAGTCATGTTATCACTATTTAATTTATTATACTTAAAAATTGATTAAGTTGACCGGTGATGAAATATGATAAGATCTCCGATTATCGTGACTGTTGGCCACTCGGACCACGGAAAGACTACTTTACTAGACAAGATACGAGGCACTGCTGTCACCAAAGCTGAGCCAGGAGAGCTTACCCAGTCAGTTGGCGCGAGTTACGTGCCGATATCTGTTGTTGAAAAGAGCTGCGGAGATCTTCTTAAAAAATTCAAGATAAAACTAGAAGTTCCTGGCCTTTTGTTCATTGACACTCCAGGTCATGTTGCTTTCATAGGAATGAGGAAGAGAGGAGGAAGTGTTTCTGACGTAGCGATTCTAGTAGTGGACATTACAGAAGGGTTCCAAGAGCAGAGTGATGAGAGTCTTAATGTTTTGAAGCAGTTTAAGGTACCTTTCGTTATAGCTGCTACCAAGATAGATAGAATTCCTGGATGGTTCCCTCACAGTGACATGTGTCTTCTCGATAGCCTTGAAAAGCAGAGAGATGATGTAAAAGAGGAATTCGAAAAGAGGGTCTACAGACTGGTTTCCCAATTATCTGAGAGAAATTTCGACTCCGAAAGGTTTGATAGGATAGAAGATTTTACAAAACAGATAGCAATAGTGCCACTGAGTAGCATTAGTGGAGAAGGTGTTCCTGAGTTGATGATGGTTCTGGCGGGCCTTGCGCAGAATTTTTTGAAAGATAAATTGAAGCTGTCTGACACACCTAGAGGAACTATATTGGAAGTGAAAGAGACAAAGGGCTTGGGAATGACTGTTGATGTGATTCTATTCGATGGAAAAATAAGAAAAGGCGATTATCTGATTATTGGTGGCAGGGAACCTATTGATACTAAGATAAAAGCATTGTTAGTACCTAGACCGCTACAGGAATTACGTATAGAGAAGCAGTTCGATTATGTGGATGAAGTTACAGCAGCAGTAGGAGTGAAAATAGCTGCTCCTAACTTAGAAAACGTGGTGGCTGGCTCGCCAGTTATAGCAGTGAGAAGTGAGAAAGATATAGAAAAAGCGAAGCAGCTTGTCCAGAAAGAAGTTGAAGAAATAGAATTCAAAAAAGATGTCGAAGGCATCATACTTAAGGCAGACACTTTAGGTAGCTTAGAGGCGATGATAAAAATTTTGAACGAAAAGAATGTACCAATCAGGAAAGCAGAAGTCGGGAAAATAAACAGAGAAGATCTTACTGATATGGAAAATGTGAAGAATGACGTCAGAAGGGTAGTGTTGGCATTTAATGTAAAGGTAAGTGACGATATAGAACAGTCTGCTAAAGACCTAAACATAAAAATTTTCTCAAACAACATCATTTACCGATTGTTGGAAGATTACGATACATGGGTAAAAGAAAAGACTGAAAGGGAAATTAGAGAAAAACTTTCCTCTGTCTCGAGACCTTGTTTGATAAGAATTCTTCCGGGGTTCGTTTTCAGACAATCTAATCCTGCAGTTTTTGGTGTTGAAATTAAAAAAGGAGTTCTCATGCCTGAAGTCAGACTAAAAAAGACGAGTGGAAAAGTTGTGGGTAGGGTAAAGGAAATACAGAAGGAAGGGGTAAATATCGGTGAGGCTAAACAAGGTGAGAAGGTTGCAGTTAGTATGGAAGAACCGACAATAGGGAGGCAAGTGAAAGAAGGTGATGAGCTGATTTCTGTTTTGACTGAGTACGATTTGAAAATATTGAAAGAACTTTTTGACCATCTTTCGGAAGGGGAGAAGGAGTTTTTGAAAGAGTTTGAAGGATTTTCATAAATTCATTTTTAAATTCTCTAACTTCCCTAGATAAGTTCCATCGATGAAATAAATTTTACTTTTCTCGATATCTACAGCTTTACTGGAGAACAAAGGACCTGTAAGATTCTCTTTCAATTCTTTGTTCAAAACTAGATAGCCAGACAACTCGTTGAAAGAAGGAACAATTGTTAGGTTCAACTTTCCTGTCTTTTTTATTCTATGTTTTTTCTTTATTACTTCCGAGTTTAACTGAGACACTACCCAAACTTGATGAACAGACCTGTAACCAAGCTTATCCCTGAATTCTATAGCAGGTTGTATGTGTCCCATGAAAAGATAATCGCATTGCATCAATTTTTTTGAAGGCCATGCATGACCGTGAAAGAATCCATATTTTTTAATTCTAAATCCGCGTGAGGAATGTAATTTTACACCTTTTGGCAAAATTTGCTCCAAATATGTGTCATGATTGCCTTTTGTTATGATAACTTTAACTTTCTTTTTCAGATTTTCTAAAATCTTTGGTATCTCTTTCAGTTCTCTAAAACTCATTCCCGGAACTTCATATTTAACATCGCCCAAAATAACTAGCCGATTAGCACCTGTTTGTTTTATAAGTTTTTCAATTATCTTAGAAAATTTTTCGGCTTGTGCCGGTATAATTATTCCTCTTGTGTACAGGTCATGCTCGAGTCCTATGTGTAGGTCTGAAATTACAAGAGTCTTGATATCGCTAATGAATAGTGCGGGGCAATCCTTCAGGAATCTTATCATACAATCAATATTTGTTACAAGCTCAAGAAATCTTAACTACCTGAGTAAAACCGTCCTTCTCTTTCTCCCTCTTGAATATGTATAAACTTCCTGTGACAGCATCTTCCAGTTTTTCATCATGTGTTATTAGAAATACTTGGTCAATAAACTCGCCGATGTTGTCTCTTAATGTGATTGCTAAATCTTCCACAGCTTTAGAATCAAGATTATGTGTGGGCTCGTCAAGGACCAACCAACGTAGCTGTGGGGCCAGAACCAACGCAAACGCAATCCTCAATGCCAATGCTGCTATACTTCTTTCACCACCGCTTGCCACACCTTCAACATTCACCCATCTACCTGTTCTTTCTTGTAATTGAAGTACGTAATCACCCTCTTCTATAGCAAGTTTAATTCCGACGAAGTCTTGGTACGGGTACAGAGCCTCCCAGAGCTTGTTCATGTAAAAATTGACAGATACGACAAACTCTTTTCTCAAAGTTTCTTGTGTTTTCTCGAGTGCGAAATGCAAAACGTTAAGGTTCCTCTCAAGATTTTCCAGCATCATGGCTTCCGATTTCTCTCTGAGAAGGTCTTCCAATATTGTTTGGAATTCATTCATTCTAACTTCCTTTTCTTTGGTCAGCTGTTCAATTGCATAAATCTTTGTCTCTATCTCTCTTTCCTTGGCGATTGTATTTCTGAGCCAGATTTCTCTCTCGGATATCTGCCTATCTTTCAAACTTCCTTCTATTTCTTTTATGCTTCTTGTGATTTCCTCCCTCTGAAAAATAACTTCATTCATTCTTTTCTTAGACAATTCGTATTCGTCAATTCTAGATAGAATATTTTCCAGTTTGTTTTTCTGTTCAGAACTTTCTTTCAATTGATTCTGTGTAATGATAATTTCATCCTTAAGGTGAGCGAGCTCTTTTTCTAACCTTGACGCCATTTTGGTTTGTGATGAGAATAACTGCTTAGATTTTTCCAGTTCAGATTTAATTTCTTCGAAATCTTCAACCTCAGCAAGCATTTTTGTCAGTTCGTTTGTATCTTCCATCAGCCTCTCCACTTCGCTTTCGTTCAGCTTTTTAGTTTTTGCTAAGTCATCCAGAGTCTTAGTTAACGCCGATATCCTGTTCCGTTTTTGTTTTATCAGGAACTCCTTTCTCTTTTTATCTAAAGATGATTCGCATATCGGACACTTGCCCTCTGATGAGTCCAGTTGTATCAAAGCCTCCTGCTCGTATAAAATTTTTGCTTTGAGGATTTGGAAGTCTTCGTTTATTTTTTCTAAGAGCTTTGTTTTTTCTTCGAGAGATTTGTCAATTCCTTTACCTATAATTTCTTTGTACTTTTCTAACTCAGCCTTCACCTTACTCTTTTCGTCAAATTCTTTCTCCAATCGTGAAATTTTTTCCTTTTGCAACATTTCTAGTTCAACTTTAGCATTTATTGTATCTTCCTGGAACTTTTGGTATTTCTTCTGCTTTTCAGTAAGAGTACTTTCAAAATCAGAAATCTGTTTAAACAATTCTTCCAGGTTTTTTTTCAAAGATTCCTTGTCCTTGCCTTCAACGAAACTCTCAACTGTCGATATATTCTTTCTTATCTCTTCTATCCTAGCTTGAATCGCTCTCTCTTCTCTCATAAAATTTTCAAAGTTCTCCTTAACCTTCTGTATCTCGGATATTTCCTTCTCAAGTCCACTCTTTTCAAAAGCAATTTTCATCAGTTCCTTTTGTAGATTGTCTTTCTCCTGATTGGACTTTTCGACATCCGATTTTATCCTAGACAAGTTTGCTGTCAAACCATCAACATCAACCCTTCCGACTGAATCAAGTTT
>Ga0315282_10002540_pt1 | contig 33456 bp, 31 predicted proteins | sample YL17G07_20_MG_FD_203693 | JGI IMG/M metagenome (GOLD analysis project Ga0315282, IMG submission 203693) | Sediment microbial communities from Yellowstone Lake, YNP, Wyoming, USA - YL17G07_20 | ecosystem: Environmental > Aquatic > Freshwater > Lake > Sediment | place: USA: Wyoming | collected...
GTTCGGCGACGCGCGGCGCCGCCATCACCCCCGGCTACTTGCTGCTACCCCTTCGGGGTTCGGAAAACGCGGGGAGCGGCTGGCTCCGTGAATCCATCATTCTCGACTTGAAGAACGACTAGAGCGTCCCGCAATCGGCGATTCCATACACTTCTATCGAGATTCGGGAAAAGTGCAAAAAAGCACTTGACAGGGCGAGGCAAGTATACCACCATGCCGACCGTATTGGTCGTGAAGGAGGCCGCTTATGCTGCTCGTTCCGCAGAAGACCCAGTATGCTCTGAGAGCGATCTTTGAGCTGGCCCGGCAGTATGGCAGGGGGCCTGTCAAGATCGCCTATATCGCCAAGGCCCAAGCCATCCCGCCGCGATTTCTCGAGGTGATCCTCAGCCAACTCAAACAGGGGGGATTCGTGGAATCGCAGCGTGGCAGCGAGGGGGGCTACTATCTGATTCGCAACCCCTTCCATCTGACGATCGGCGATCTGATCCGTTTCATGCAGGGGCCAATCACGCCGGTCAGCTGCATAACCGACGACCCCAGGGACCGCTGTACTCTGTTCGGCGATTGCGTCTTCTTGGCGATGTGGGAAAAAGTCGGAAAGGCCATCTCCGAGGTTTACGACAACACCACGTTTCACAATCTGGTGGAGGAGGAGAGGCAAAAGGTGCAGGGGTTTGTGCCGTCCTATGCTATCTAAGGGAAAGCGGGCGTTGCGCTTTCTTTTTTTCATAATTCTCGACTAAATAGATCAACATAGTCGAACAGCCCTCGGCGGGTAAAATGGATACCAAAAGTCGCTCTTGGGTGAAGTCCATCACTTGGCGCGTCGTGGGAGTGGTCATCCTCGCCGTCATCTCCTATGCCTTCACACACGACTGGGGAAAGACGACCAGCATTACCGCGATTTTTCACGTCATTCGGTTGATCCTGTATTACTTTCACGAACGGCTTTGGGAAGCCACCTCGTGGGGCCGTATCAAACACCCGCTGTCTCACCTGGCTCTGAAGCAAGGGCTTACGGCGGAGGACCTGAAAGCCATCGAGCGGCTGCTGGCCGAACAGAAGTACATCGCCGAACCGCCGGAGTACGAGATCTGAAACGATGAACGCGGAACGATGAACGATGAACGAAGAAGGGGAAATGGAGTCTCTGAGTTTGGACTTTTGAACAGCTGAAGGAAGGAGGATGGGGGAATGCCGGTCATCGTCAGAAGTGTGAACGTAAAGGGGCTGGTGGACAGCCTCAACTTTGCCCAGAAGGTGGACCGCTCGCTGCGGCTGATTCAGGAGGCCTATGAGGAGTATGGCGACGGGCTGGTGGTGGCCAGCAGCCTGGGGAAGGATTCGTGCACGGTGTGGCACCTGGCCAAGCAGGTCAGCGCCGACATTCGGGGCTTCGTCGTCACCACGCGCTTCAAGCCCGCCGAGACCGTGGAGTTCATGAACGAGCTCACGGCGGAGTATCCGGAGCTGCGTGTGTTCGCGAACGACGAGCCGATTCCCGACCGCTTGTATGAGACCGCGCCGGACAAGTGTTGCGACATTCTCAAGGTCAAGCCCACGCGCCGGGCGATTGAAGAGATGAACGTGGCCTGCTGGGTGACCGGGCTTCGCTGCACCGAGGGCCGCACACGCACCGATTTCCAGGAGATCGAGGAGCGCGACAAGGGCCTGATCAAGCTCAACCCTATTCTGGTCTGGTACGAGCGCGAGGTCTGGCAGTACCTGGCGATCCACAAGGTGTCGGTCAACCCGCTGTATGCCAAAGGGTTTCGTTCGCTGGGATGCGAACCCTGCACGCGGATTGTCGCCAGTCCCGATGAACGCGCCGGCCGCTGGATCGGAACGAGCAAGTGTGGCGGGGAGTGCGGCATTCACACGCGGCCGCTGAAGAACGACTGGCAGATTTGATTGCTGCTACAAAGGAGAGAGTAAACGAATGAAGATCGCGAAAGATGTGACGGAGCTGGTCGGCAATACGCCGCTGGTGTGGCTGAATCGCCTGACGAATGGACTGGGGGCGCGGGTCGCGGCCAAGCTGGAGTTCTTCAACCCGCTCTCGAGCGTAAAGGACCGCATCGGTGTGGCGATGATCGAAGCGGCTGAGCGCGCGGGGTTGATCAAGCAGGACACCATCATTCTGGAGCCGACGTCGGGTAACACGGGCGTGTCGCTGGCGTTTGTGTGCGCGGCCCGGGGCTACAAGCTGGCGCTCACCATGCCCGAGAGCATGTCGGAGGAACGACGGAGGATCGTCGCGGCGTTTGGTGCGGAGCTGATTTTGACCCCGGCGGCCGAGGGGATGCCCGGCGCGGTCAGACGCGCCGAGGAGATGGCGGCGCAGAACAGTCGCTATTTCATTCCCCAGCAATTCGAAAACCCGGCCAACCCCGAGATCCATCGCCGCACCACCGCCGAAGAAATCTGGCGCGACACCGACGGCCAGGTGGACATTCTGGTCGCGGGCGTCGGTACGGGTGGGACGATCACGGGCGTGGCCGAGGTGATCAAGTCGCGAAAGCCCTCGTTCAAAGCCATCGCTGTTGAGCCGGAGGAGTCACCGGTGCTGTCGGGTGGAAAGGCGGGACCCCATCGCATCCAGGGGATCGGCGCGGGCTTCGTGCCCAAGGTTCTCAACCGCGAGGTGATTGACGAGATCATCCGCGTCGCGACCAACGACGCGTTTGCCACGGCCCGGGCGCTGGCCGGGCAAGAGGGGCTTTTTGCCGGCATTTCATCCGGCGCCGCGGTAGCAGCGGCCCTTCAGGTCGCGGGCCGGCCGGAGAACCAGGGAAAGATCATCGTCACGGTTTTGCCCGACACCGGCGAGCGCTATTTAACGATGGATTTGTTTCGATGAGGTGTGGGACGCGTCGGACAAATCGGACAAGTCGGACAAGTCAGACAGGTCCGACAGGTCCGACAGGGCAGACGGGTCTGACAGGTCAGACGAATCAGACAGGACAGACAGGCGCGAGGGGAAAATGACCGAAGAGAGCAAGGAAGCAAAACCCAAGGCAATCGCCGATCTTTGCGGCGAGGTCTGCCCCATGACATTTGTGAAGGCCAAACTTCATCTCGAGCGCGTGGCCGCGGGCGAGGTGTTGGAGCTCGTGCTCAAAGACGACGAACAGCTGCGCAGCACCGCGATGAGCCTCAAGGAGGAGGGGCACCGCATCGAATCGGTCCGCCAGCAGGACGGGCGGTACCATGTTCTGGTCCGCAAAGGTGCGTGAAAGCCGTGGCGTAGGCTGTTCGCCTGCGCAAATCGGCCGACCTCCCGTCCGTCACGTTCGCGCAGATATGTCGCCATTCTTCGGCCCCAGAAGAGCAGCAGCCATGAACGACTTGGGCTTGGCAGAAGAGCAGATTCAAAGATACTCGCGGCACATTCTCTTGCGCGAGATCGGCGGCGAAGGACAGAAAACTCTTTTGCGCTCGAGCGTGTTTGTCGTCGGGGCCGGAGGACTTGGCTCGGCCGCGTTGCTCTATCTGGCTGCCGCCGGAGTCGGCAAATTGGGTGTCGCCGACAGCGATGCGGTGGAACTCTCCAATCTTCAGCGACAGATTATTCATGGAACGCCGGACATCGGGACGAGCAAAGTTTACTCGGCGCGGAAGGCAATCGCGCGGATCAATCCCGACTGCGAGGTTCACCCTTTTCCTGGGCGCCTGACCGAAGAGACCATCCGGCTGGCCATTCGCGGCTATGACGTGGTGCTCGACGGCAGCGACAATTTCCCGACGCGCTACCTGGTCGCCGACAGCTGCTGGGCCGAGAACATTCCCCTGGTTTCCGCAGCGGCCATTCGGTTCGAAGGCCAGCTGTTGACCGTCCTGCCCGGCAAGGGCAATCCCTGCTATCGCTGCCTCTACCCCGAGCCGCCGGCCGAAGGCGAGGCGCCGACCTGTCAGGACGCCGGGGTCCTGGGCGCGGTGGTGGGAGTGCTGGGCACAATGCAGGCGGTCGAGGCGCTGAAACTTCTTCTCGGCATCGGCAAGACACTGTCCCATGAGATTCTCGCCTACGATGCCCTCGCGCATAGATTCATCACGGGGAAACGATACCCGAATCCGGCGTGCCCGACGTGCGGTGCCGCGGTGTTGTTCCGATAGTCTTTGGAGGTTGATTTTTGAAAAGACAGAATCCAGGTATCGCTCCCTTTTCGTCGCACGCGAAGGGAAGGGGCGGGGCCGATTCGACCGGAGGCTCTCGACATGAGAGGCAAAGTTCTTGAACAGAATCTCGCCTTGCGGCGGTTTGACGACGTTCGCGAGCTGATCGCCACGCCCGCCAACCCAACGCCCCTGGTGCGGCTCAACCGCGTGGCGCCGCCGGGCACTGAGGATTTGTTCCTCAAGCTGGAGTGGTTCAATCCGTTCGGTTCGATCAAGGACCGGGCCGCGCTCTTCATGCTCCGCGCGATGGAAGAGCAGGGCATTTTGGACAGCAAGGAAATCGTCGAGCCGACCTCGGGCAACACCGGGATCGCGCTGGCGGCCCTCGCGGCGCTCATGGGAAAGAAGCTCACGGTGACGATCCCCGACGGCATTCCCGAAGAAAACAAGGTGTTGCTGCGGATGCTGGGCGCCGAGGTCTGGCCCACGCCCGATGATCTCTGCCCGGTCAATCATCCCAAGGACGGAGCGATCGCACTTGCACATTCATTCGTGCAAGGCGGCCCTCACAAAGGCCGCTACGTGATGCCGAATCAGTATGAGAATCCGGACAACGTGAGGGCGCATTATGAAACCACGGGACCGGAAATCTGGAACCAGACGGAAGGACGGGTGAGATATTTTTTCGCGGGCTATGGCACGTGTGGAACGATCACCGGGATCGGCCGGTTTCTGAAAGAGAAAAACCCGGCGATCCAGGTCGTCGCCATCGAGCCCAAGAAGGGGCACCGGCTGCCGGGCTTGAAGAATCTCGAGGAGTCCAAGACGCCCGCCATCCTCGACCGCAGCGTGATTGATCACGTCATGCGCGTGGACGATGAACCGGCCTATGCGATGACCAAGCGGCTCTTTCGCGAAGAAGGATTAATCGTCGGGCCGTCCACGGGGGCGATCGTTCACGCGGCCGTGGAGTTTCTGAAGAATCGCGGGGGCGGCGCGAGCGGCGCCGAGACAGACAGGGACGGCGTTGCGGTCGCCATTTCTCCCGACAACGGATTCAAGTACGCCAGCTATTTTGCGGAGATTCTCGGCGACGAAGGGAAACCGAAGATTTGAAGTGGGACCGGTTGGCAACCTGTCTGACTTCGTTCGGGACAGGTTGACAACCTGTCCTACCCGAATTCGCAGGAGCACAAGGACATGAAGACGGATCGCTTTATCGAGGATCAACAGGATCGCGTGCCGGTGGACATCGCCGTGGAGGGCAAGACCGGCCGGCTCGATTTCACCACGCTCAAGACGGGTGGCATTATCAAGCAGCGGCAGAAGGACAAGTTCACCGTGCGGCTGAAGTGTCCCGGCGGACGCATTCCCGTCGAGCGCCTGGCACGGATTGCCGAGGTGGCGCGGAAATACGCCGGCGACTATGTTCATCTCTCCGTGCGCCAGTCCATCGAGCTGCCCTTTGTGGACCACCGCGATATCGGACAGCTTCGCGCAGAACTGGCCGAGGTGGGCCAGGAGATCGCCTCCTGCGGTCCGCGCGTCCGCGTGCCCACGGCCTGCGCGGGATGCGAGTACAACCCCAACGGCCTGACCGACAGCCAGAAAATGGCCGCCGCCGTTTGCGAGCGCTTCTTCGGCAAACGGGCGTTGCCTCACAAATTCAAGATCGTTTTCTCCGGCTGCCCGAACGACTGTGTGCGGACCAACTCGACCGACCTGGGATTTCAGGGCGCAGTCAATCCCACGCTGGATCTGGCCTCATGCATCGGCTGCCGCATTTGCGCCAAGGCCTGCATCGAGGGAGCGATCGAGAGCGATCCCGACACGGGCCACCCGGTTTTCCATCCCGAGAAATGCCTCTATTGCGCGGATTGCATTCGCGCCTGTCCGACCGAATCGTGGAAGGCGGGGGCGACGGGGTGGGTGGTGCGCTGCGGCGGCAAGCACGGCCGCCACCCGATCAACGCGTCGAAGATCGCGCAGTTCGTGCCCGACGAAAAAGTGCCGGAGATCATCGAAGCGGTGCTTTCGTGGTACGAAACCAACGCCCGCGACAAGGGCCGAATCCGCCTCGGGACGCTGCTCGTCCGCGAGAAGCTCTGGCGGCCCTTCCTTGAGTACCTGCGCCCCGTGCTTGGCGACTATGCGGTGCCCAATCCGCCCCCGCCCCAGCCCAACGAGATTCACTGAAAAGGCTTTTTCAGAACTCCCGTGGCGCAGGCTGTTAGCCTGTGAGCAGTGCTGAAAATGAGGCATCGTTGCGAAATCGCCGCCTTTCGCGGGCTAACAGCCCACGCCACTCTGAGTTTTGCAAAAGCCTCAAAAAAGAAATTGGCGACCCCAACGGGAGTCGAACCCGTGTTGACGGCGTGAAAGGCCGTTGTCCTAGGCCTCTAGACGATGGGGTCGCCGGTCGTAGTCTAGCCCCTCGTGGGCGTTCAGCGTTTCGCCGGAAAACCTTCGAACGGCCACAAGGGCCTAGGCTACGAGTTGGTTTCGCCGGGGTGCGCTCTGTGCGCAACCCCAATCTAAAATCAAAAATCCAGAATCGAAAACCTGGTGAGCGCGGAAGGATTCGAACCTTCGACCAACGGCTTAAAAGGCCGCTGCTCTACCGGGCTGAGCTACGCGCCCCGATAGCCAAGGCGGGCGAACGAGACGTCGCCCGGACAATTTCCTGCCCGATTGATGGGCTGTGACGGCTCAACGGGCGGGATGGGATCCTTGTTTCCGCGACCCATACCGTCAAGCAGTTTTCACGGAAAAAGGAACGCCGGCGGCCTCGCCGGCGTTCCTTTCCTGAGACAAATCACTTCTCCGCCAACCACGCTTTCAGGCGATCTTTGGCGTGGGTGACGTTGCGGATCGGGTCGGTGCCGGGGATTTCGCATTCGATGATCAGCGGGCCGGCGAAGCCGACTTTGCGCAGCGCGCGCAGGAACTTCGGATAGTTGACCGTTCCTTCGCCCAGAAGTTTTTCCGTTCCCCAAACGTCTTTCTTGCCCGACGCCGTTGCATCCTTGGCGTGGATGCTCGCGATGTGGGGCCCGAGCTTGCGCGCCGCTTCGATCGGCTCGCCCACGCCGTAGAGAAGGATGTTCGCCGGATCGAAGTTGATCCCGACGTTCTTCCGTCCCAAGTCCTTCAGCACCTGGAGCAGGCCTTCGGGCGTCTCCTGGCCGGTTTCGAGCAGAAGCCGCAATCCCGCGGCGTTCATCTCGTCGGCCACCTGGCCGATCCGCTTGATCATCACGGCATACTGCGGGTCTTTGGGGTCTTCGGGAACGAAGCCGGCGTGGCCGCCGACCGCCTTGATCCCCAGTCGTCTGGTGATCTTGATGACTTCGCGCACCGCGGCCAGCCGCGCCTCGAAATCGCAGGCGAGGCCGCCCGTCTCGCGAATTCGTGGGATGCTCGAGTAGTCCTCGCCGGGAAAACCGAAGAACGATGCCTGCACTTCGATCCCGCTCGACTTGAGTTGGCGTTCGACCTGGTCCACCACGGCCGGCTTGAGCCACTGGGGATCAATCAGGCCGAGCTGGATCACTTTGAGGGCGAACTGCTTGAGCCGCGCAAACAACTCGTCGGGGCTTTTGGGATGAAGGCTGTTGGAAAAGACTCCCACCTCGAATGGTTTCATGGTTGCCTCCGTATAGATTCAAGACAGGTTGCCACCGGTCCTACCTCAGGTCCGTATTTTCACGCTGCTGTGGGTCTGAATGGACTCGATCTCGCTTTCGACCAGCGCGACACTCCGGCGGGAACTTTCGGGCGTTGCCCGCTCGATCGGACGGTTTTCGAGAATCGCGCGGACGAAATAGTCAATCTCGCGGAGATAGCCGTCTTCCGTGGGCAGCTCGGGCATGATCGCCTCCTGCCCGGGAACGTTCATCTGCAAATCGGGTTTGCGCGAAGAGTGGTACGTCACTGTCGCGCGTTCCATCGAGACCTCGAAACTCATCTCAAAGGCGCCCGGTGCGGCATTCAGCCACGTCGCCTCGAGAATCACGAGGCGGTCGTCGTCATAGTGCCAGACCGCCTCGACCTGATCGTGGCAGCCGCTGGGGCCGATCCGCCCAAAGGCCGAGAGCGCGTTGGGCGGCCCGAGAATCCATGCCGCCGCGTCCACGTCGTGAATGTGCAGGTCGAGGATCGCCCCGCCGCTGATCCGTCCGTCGAGAAACCACCCCCCGGCTGGAACGATCACCTGTCGGGCGAACCGCGCGCGTTCGACCCGCCCGTAGCGCTCCCCCGACATCACTTCCTGGAGATACTCGTAGACGGGCCAGAACCGAAGGCAGTGGGCGATCATCAACTTGCCCTTGCTGGTTTTCGCTGCCGTCAGGATCGCATCGCAGTCGGCCAGGGTGCGGCCCATGGGCTTTTCGCAGAGGACGTGTTTGCCCGCTTTGAGCGCTTCGATCACCAGCTCGCGATGGAGCGGCGTGGGCGCGCAAACATCAATGATGTCCACGTCCTCGGACTTCAGAAGATCGGTGAGGGTCATATAGACGGGCAGCGATTTGGAGGACGCCGGACCGGACTTGGGCACATAGGCTGCGCCGCCCTGTTTGAGCACCTCGACCCCGCGCGGATCGGCCAGCGCCACGACCTCGGTGGCCGGGTTCTGATCATAGATCGCGCGGTGGACGCTGCCGATCACTCCGGCGCCGACCAATCCCACACGCAAAACCTTGGATGGAGTTTGGCCTGACACGATTGTCCCCCTTCCTCTGGTTTGTGTGAACCGAAGCCCGGAAGAGCGAAGTTCCTTTGCGCTCGCAGGCACGCGAACGCAGAACGACCCTGGCAATCCGCAATCCGAAATCTGCAATCCGCGATCTTGAACGCCCCAGGGGGCTACACCACTTCCGGGACAACAGGGAATCTGGAGCGAAAGCCGCCCGCAGGTCAAGCAATTCCCGGCGTGGTGTTGCCGGGCGGGAGGAACTTGCGAGATGAAAGCAGCGCAGGCTGTCAGCCTGCGAACCTCACACAGCCCAACAGGCCGCGCGCTACTTTCGCAGGCGGACAGCCTACGCTACTTTTGTCATGGCGGCGACGGCTTTTGCGTACTGCTCGTTCATGTCGAAGTGTCGGGCGATGGTCTCGACGGCCTGGCGGCGGATGGATTCGAGGCGGTCGGGCGAATCGGCCAAAGCGAGGATTTTCGCGGCGCTTGCAGCCGGATCGTTCGGATCAATCAACAGGATGTTCTCTCCGTCGCGAAAGATGTCGGCGGGAAGGGCGGGTGTCGGCGCGTGGAGGCACACCATCCCTGCGGCCATCGCTTCGAGCAGGCCGGTTCGCAGCTCGGTCCGCGCCAGCAGCTCCTGGTCGTTGAGCAGGCTGACGTGGAAATCCGCCTCGGCCATCAGGCGGCGCAGCTCTTCGAGGGGAACTCGCCCGCGATACTCGACGTCGGTGCGCGCGAGCAGGTCGGCCAGTTGTCGCTTCACGCCGGCCTCGCGACGACTGGCGGCCAGCCCGAACACGCGAAAAACCGACGGATAGAAATTGCCCGTCACGATCAGTCGCGCAGGACGGTGTTTCCGGATTTCGACATAGAGGGGAAGGAACCGCTCGAGGCCGTGCCACCAGAGCAGCTCGCCGTGATAAAGAAACGTCAACGGGTGGGACAGATTGTCAATCGGTCGGCCTATGGCTCGCTCGGCAGAACGGGGCATCTTACCGGCCTGTCGAGCTGCGGGTGGTTCTTGGGACAGGTCGCCAACCTGTCCTACTGCGCCGAAGGTCGCGCGATCGGGACAGTTATAGACGGGAATCACGCGGTCGCGGGCAAGATGATAGCGCCGGACCACATGTTCGCGCGCGGCCAGCAAAAACACGAGCGTCGCGCAGTGAAACGCCACCCGGTTGATCGTCCACAGGACAGCGCGGAGAATCGGCCGGTCGCAAAGATCAACCGGGTCAATGGAAATAAAGAGCGCGACGCGCCGCCGAAACAGCCGCGCCCACAAGAGGCTGAGCAGAAGCTTCCAGACGAAGCGCGGGGAATCGTTCTTCGAGACGTTGACCAGCGTCCAATCGGCCTGCCGGACCCGCTTCAAAAAGGTCGAGAACGTGAACGTGGTTTCCACGCGGTGGCCGTCGGCCTCGAACTGCCGCGCCCAGGTCTTGACGATCGTGTCAATGGGAAGAAAAACGAGGACGTTCATCTCACCGCGGCGCCCCCCAAATACGCGCTTCGTTTCGGTTACCTTTCTTCGCCCGCAATGGCAATAGCGAACTGATTCCATCAGTCCCCGGCGGAGGGGACAAAATGACGTTCAGTCCCTCGGGCGTGACTTCCAGGAGTTGCCCGCCGCGCCAGTTTTGTCTTGATCGAAACGCCCGGTGCGACTAGACACAGTATATCGTGTCCTGAGGGGCGCGAGAAAGGGTACTATGGCTCAAAAAGACTTGGTGGAACTCCTCCGGCGCATCGGGGAAAAACGCGCCGGCGCGGAAGAATGGATGGAGCGGCGCAAGTCGCTCTCTCGCCTCGATCTCTCCAAAGCCGAGCTGTCAAACCTCGAACTGACGGACATCAACCTGACCCAGGCCGATCTTTCGTCGGCCGTGCTGTTCAACAGCAATCTTTCGGGCGCCGATCTGTCGGGCGCGGCGCTGACGTACGCCGATCTGCGGCGCGCCAACCTGGCCAATGCCTTCCTGTGCGGGGCCAATCTCTCGGCGGCGATCTTGCAGGGCGCCAACCTGGTGGATACGAATCTTCAGGGGGCGTTGCTCCAGGGAGCGCGGATGGGCGGCGCTTATCTGGTCGGAGCGATCCTGATCGGCGCCGACCTGACCAATGCGGACCTGCGCGGGGCCAACTGCAAATTCGCCAACTTCACCGGCGCGACGCTGAAAAACGTCAACGTCGAGGATGCCGACCTGACGCAGGCCGAACTGACCGACGCGCAACGGCAGGGGATGTTCAATCTCGAACGCTCGGTGGTTCATGGCGGCAAGGGGGTCGAGGCCAAGCCCCGCCGGAAGCCGGCGGCCTCCGAAACCTATGACGACCTGTTCACCGAAACCGACAGCTACACCATCCTGGGCATCAGCCCGGGAGCCAGTCCCGAGGAAATCACGCGGGCCTATCGGAAGCGGGCCAAGGAATATCATCCCGACCGGGTGGCGCACCTCGGCGTCAAACTCCAGGAGGTCGCGCGGCGCGAGTTCGAGCGCATCCAGCACGCCTACGAGTCGCTCTCCCGGCGCATGGCCAAATCCTACATTGACCTCGGCGGCGATGGGGGCGTCGGGGCCAACGGCCTGACGACCGCACGCTCGCCCCAGACGCTTTCGCTGGAAGAATATCAGAACCTCGCGAAACGCTTCCCGTACAACGACCGGATCCTCTACAACCTGGGGGTGAAGTACTTCGAAGCGGGCTGGGTTCAGCTGGCCGTCGAGGCGTTCGAGAAAGCGCTGGCGCTCAATCCCAACAACACCTACGCCCAATACAATCTGAAAATCGCCAAACTGCTGCAGGAGCTGATCGCGTGAAACTGATCCTGATCAAGCTGGTGGCCAACGCGGCGTTGCTCTACGGGCTGGCCTTGTTGTGCGGCGGGCGGATCAAATTCCGCGGGATCGTGCCGGTTCTGTCGGTGGCGATCTTTATTGTGCCGCTCAACGTCTTTATGGTCGAGCTGGTCGGACTGGTGGGGATCACCGCAACGCCCCTTTCCGTGTTTGTGGCGGCGATCCTCTGCAACGGCGTCATGCTCTATGCGCTGTCCTACATCATTCCTCGCTTTACGGTGGAGAACCTCCCCATCGCCATCGCGTTTGCGGCGATCATGGGGGGCGTCGCGCTGTTCCTGAATTTCTTCCTCGCCGACCAGCTTGCCGGCCTGCTGTAGAAGATACCGGCCCGCACAAGTCGGTTTCGTTCTCCGCATTGACGATAATGGGCGCGAACCGCTTTTGGGCTTCTGGCTATTCAGCCCCCCTGGGCCATCGGAACGAACTGTGACTGCTCAGCACCATGGCGAGTCCGGGATTCGTAGCCGCCGACGGAAGGAGGCGAAGGGAGTGCCGGATGATCGAGTCTTTCCGCCTCCTTACGTCGGAGGCTACAATTGCTTCAGAACGAACTTCGGACAATCACGCCACCGGCTGACTTAGAGCCTATCCGAGAACCCGAGAACGTACCCGGGCCACGAATTCGGCCTTCACACTCTTCACACCCTTCACACCGTTCCTCCCCTTCACACCGTTTCGCCCCTTCACACGCTCGTGATCGCCAAGCATGGTTTTGGGATACGCTCTTAGTGCGCTGGCTCGTAAATTCGGTGACGTATTGTGACTCGTGGGTTCTGCTTTCGCCGCCGCCGGTGTTGTTGCCGTGAAGGTGGACCAGGATGTGAGCGTCGGCGCATCCCTGATCGTTCGAAGCGCCGTGCTCGCCTTGCTGAAAGACAGAACCCCCGAGGGCGACCAAGAGGTGTCGCCGATCGCCTGCCACCAGTCCGCCCCCGATTTGACCCAGGCATTGGCGAACACGGCAGGGTAAGGAGCGGCGTCCACCGGAGGCGTCACCGTGTATTGGAGTGTCGCGCCCGAGCGGAGTCCAGGGTTTCACCTCCCAGAGACAGACCGTGCAGGCACCGTGATCCCAGCGCCGCCGGCATCTCCAGCATTTCACCCAGCGCGCTAGTCACGACCGGCCCAGAAAACTCATCACGTCATGGCCTCAATCCGCGAGCATCTGCGAGCATCCGTGGACAAAAGCAAGCGATCCACAGATGACCGCAGATATGCGCGGATGGGGCAAGTCCGCGCGCGCGCGGACTGACCGCGCCATGGTTCCCCAGAGCGTGTTCAGGACATGGCAAGTCCGCGCGCGCGCGGACTGACCGGCCGGACAGGGCCTGTTCTGTGGTGCTGCATCGGCAAGTCCGCGCGCGGACTGACCGTTTCGGTCCGAAAGTTTCACTTCCCCATCCTCGGCAAGTCCGCGCGCGCGCGGACTGACCGAGTTTGAGGCACTTGGCATAGGCGCGCGCCGCGGCAAGTCCGCGCGCGCGCGGACTGACCTCCATGGCGCGGCGTTGCAGCTGCTCGCGGGACAAACCGTATCCGAGCGCGAGGGCCAGCAGCCCCAGCAGGACGGCTCCCGACTTCAGGAACATGCCCACTTTTCGGCGGCGCAGGGGGCGGCTTGCTCGGCCGTTTCGCGCTCGGCCAGGGCGGCGCGCCGCTGGGGCAGCGTACGCAGACGTTGGGCCAACTGGTCGGCGCTGGCGAAGCGGTCGGCGGGATTGCCCGCCAGGCAGCTGCGGAGGTCCTCGATCAGGAGCGGATCGTCCACCCGACGCTCCCAGTCGGTGGTGAGCGGTTCCGACAAATCGCCCACGATCAGCTGGTAGAACAGCACGCCGAGCGAATAGATGTCCGACTGAATGGAAGGAAGGCGGCCGGCCACCAGCTCGGGTGCCATGTAAAGGCGTGTTCCGCTGCGGCTGGTCAGTTGCGCCCCGCCGGTGCTTTCGGTCACGCCGGTGGTGGTGATTCCGGCGCGCGCGAGCACGCCGCGGTCCGTTAGTTGGCCGATGCCGAAGTCGGTCAGGCGAATCTGGACGGCGCCATCTTTTTGTTCTTCGATCAGCACGTTGGAGGGCTTGACGTCGCGGTGGATGACCCCAACCGAGTGGGCGGCCGCCAGGGCCGTGGCAATCTCCGCGACGATCTCCAGTCGCACCTCCAGGGGCACCCGGGCGAAACCGCCGCGGCCCTTGATCCAGTCGGCCAGGTTGCCCCAGGCGTGTATTCGAGCTCGAGGTAATAGGGCGCTTCCTCAAACTGCACGTTATACAGTCGCGCGATGTCGGGCCGTTCGCCGAGCACCTCCTTCAGGATTCAGAATCACAGCCTCACAGGCTGGGCCACTTGTGGCGTAGGCTGCCGGAGTGGCGTGGGCTGTCAGCCCGCGTAAATCGGCCGGCCAGACAGTCCATCCCACTACGCTGTGACCGCCGTTCCGCCGCGAACCTGCCTGTTCCCCACTCCCCTGGGAAGAGCAGCAAGCCAGCCGACGTTGGGCCTCAACCACTTTTACCTTTTCACTTTTTACTTATGCCTTCTTCCGCCTTCCCCTTGCTTTTGCCTTCTTTCGCCTTTCCGCCTTTTGCCGGTTGTTTCCCCGTCTGCTTCTTCGCGCTCTTGCCGCCGTAGTAAGGATAGCGATCCCAGCGGTCGTCGTCGGGGTTCCTGGCGCGCGGATCGCCCGTCGCCGCCCTCCACGCGTCCACCTCGGCGCGCAGCGTTTTCCGGACGTCGGCGTAGCTCGGATTGTCGGCGACGTTGTTCAGCTCATAGGGGTCTTTCTTCAGATCATAGAGTTCTTCCTCGGGTCGCTTGTCGAAGCCGAGCGTGAAGAACTTCTTCATTCCCTCCTCGTCGCGGTGCGAGAGAATCACATCCTTGGTCGGCCCGCCGTCGCAATCGCCAAACGGGCCCACGTCTTTCCACCGCTCCGGATCGCCCGCGGGCCAGAGGTTGGGGCGAAGGTTGTGGATGTAAAGATAGAGGTCGGTGCGGACCGCGCGGCAGGGATAGCTTTTGTCGCCCGCGCGCACGTTGGCGTGGCGTTCGCGCTCGAGGAACGCCTTGTCGCGGTGAATGGGGTTATCGCCGGTCGCCAACCCCAGGAAACTGCGGCCAGTCATTTCGGGCAGCGGCTTGAGCCCGGCGGCTTGCAAAAACGTCGGGGCGAGGTCGGTGAGCACCACGAAATCCTGCACCACGCGTCCGCCTTTGACGCGCGCGGGCCAGCGAACCGCCAGCGGCTGGTGAGTGCCCCAGTTATAGAGGTTGGCCTTGCAGCGCGGGAAAGGCATGCCGTTGTCGCCGCTGATCACGACCAGCGTGTTGTCGAGCCGGCCGGAGGCTTCGAGCAGTCCGATCATTTCGCCGATGTCGCGGTCGGCGCGCTGGCTCTCGAAATAATAGTCGCAGATGTCGCTTCGCACCTCGGCCGTATCGGGCAGGAACGGCGGAACGAAGACGTCTTCGAGCTTCATGCCCGACTTGACGCCCGAGCCTGTTTCGTAGGGCCGGTGCGGGTCGAAGCTGCCGTACCAGAAACAGAACGGCTTGTCTTTCGGCGCGCGCTTGAGGAACTCTTCGAAACTCTTGAACGGCGGCCCGGCGGGATTGCGCGTCCAGCCGCCGACCTTGAAGTCGCCCGGTCCCCAGCCCTTGCCGTGAAGGCCGACGGTATAGCCCGCCGCTTCGAGGAGGTCGGGGTAGACTTCGAATTTCCTGGGCAGCGTGCCCCCCAAGTCGCCGCCTTCTTCGAGCTGGTGGACGGCGCGGCCCGTCAGGATCGAGCCGCGCGACGGCGTGCAGGAGGGCGAGGCGCAGTGGGCGTTGGTGAACAGCACGCCCTCGCGCGCCACGCGGTCGAACGTCGGCGTCTTGACCACCTTGTCGCCGTACGCGCCGCAGGCCGGCCAGCCCCAGTCATCGCCAAGGCAGAAGAGGATGTTGGGCCGCTCGCCGGTGGCGTTGGCGGCTTGGCTCCTTTTCGAATGCCCAGTGAGCGCGAGCGCTGCTCCTGCCGCAACCGTCCCTTTCAGAAAACGACGACGGTCAACTTTCTCCCGGTGTTCCATGATCATTCTCCCTTTCGTTCACTTGAGCGAGCGGCCGAAGGCGCGGGCGCGGTCGAGCAAGGCGGTGTTCTGGCGCGTCTCTTTCGGCGTTTTCATTAACGGCGCGATAAACCGTCCCGCATTGGTCGTGCCGCCGAACTGGGCCAGCAACTCGAACATTCTTTCGCACACGTCCGCACCATCGTTCGGCGGGCCGCCGCACGACACGACCAAGGCCAGTTTCTTGCCCGCCAGCAGACAGCGCGGCGGGTTTTCGTTGAGTTTGAAGCATGCATAGAGCCGGTCGAGGATGGCTTTCATTTGCGAGGTGAAGCCCCAGCAGAATACCGGCGAGGCCAGGATCACCAGCTCGGCCTCCAGCAGCGCCGCATAGATTTCGCCCATGTCGTCCTTGGTCGCGCAGCCCGGTGCGTCGGGGACCGATTGGCAGGTGAAGCACTCGCGGCAGCCCAGGATTTTTTTGTCGGCCGCGTGAATCACTTTCAGATGAGAAGGAGCGGATTCCGCCAGTCCGGCCAGAACGGCGTTGAGCACGATTTCGGTGTTGCCGCCGTGGCGCGGGCTGCCTTGAATGGCAACCACGTTCATGGTGTCCCTCCTTAATCTGGTCGTAGTGTATCCCCTTGTTGGCGTTCCTCCGATAGGGCGAGGATTGTCGGCGCCTTCCGCGAACACCCACAAGCGGCTAGACTACGGGCATGAATAATTCAAGATCAGAAATCGGAAATCTCGCTCACGGTTACGGACACGGTAACGGGCACGGGTTCCTTTCAATCCAAGATCCAAAATCTGCTTCACGGGTTTTTCATTCCGCAATCCGCAATCCCAAATCACTTCCTCCCGCTCGCCAGAAACGACTCCATCGCGCGCTTGCCCTTGAGCGAAGCGTCGTAGGGGTCTTCGGTGTTCCACGTGTCGAACATAAACCAGCCGCGATAGCCGCCCTCCCACAGGACGCGCATGTTTTCACGCACGTCCATTTTGCCGTCGCCGCAGCCCAGGTGGCGCGACGTGCCCTGGAAGATCGTCCCATCGCAATCGGTGAACTGAACGTGGCCGATCTTCTCGACGCCGATTCGGCGCAGGAGCTCCTCGGGTCTGCAGCGCGCGCCGTTCATCTGGTCATAGTGGCTGGGATCGTAGATGCCCTTGAACGCGGGATGCTTGACGCCCGCGAAAATCGCTTTGAGGTGCTCTTCGGTGTGGAAGACGAACGGCGGCTCGATCTCGACCGCCGCGATCATGCCGAGGTCGCCGCAGATCGCCGCGGCCTTCGTGTAGGAATCGCACAGGTTCGCGAGGGCCTGGTCCATCGTCTGCTCGCCGAGCTTGCCGCCCGGCCACATTCCGACGATCTCGCAGCCGACGCTCCTGGCAAACCGCGCCTGGCGTTCGAGACCTTTGAGCCACTCGGCGCGCTCGGCGGGATCGGGCGCGTGGGGCCGGCCTTTCGGACTCGACTGAATGGCGAAGATGCGAAGGCCGTAGCTGTCGTAAAGATTTCGGAGGGCGGTGCAGCGATCTTTGTCGTCGGGATCGGGATAAGGGCCTTCGGGCCAGTTGTTCACGAGCTCGACGCCCTCGAACCCTTCGCGCGAAGCCCACGCCAGAATCTCTTTGAGCGGATAGTTCTTTTTGAACGTGCGGCTCGACGACATGAAGCCGTTCAGGCCGATGGCCGGCCGCCACGGCCGCTTGGGTGGGACAGATTGGCAATCTGTCCGGCTGCTCGCGCCGACCATCGCTGCCACACCGATCGTTTTCAAGAATCCACGTCGTGAAACGTTCATCACCGCAAGACTCCTTTCGATCCCCACATCATTCCTCCATCAGTCCGAAGTCTTTTTCGGAGCTCCAATCGGAAATCCAAAATCTTCTTATGGGTTCATTTTCCAGATGCCGAAATTCAGCGCGCCCGCCGTAGCAAAACAAAGCACCAGAAAAACCGCCAGACCCAGCCAATTCTTCATCGGCCTCTCCCCACGCGATGCCATGAGCGCCCCGCGCGCTTCGTCGTGGTTTTCTTGTTCAACAGGTGTGATGCGGTTTTCAAGATAATGTTGGAAGGAAAGCCGGCGGCCTCGCCGATAGCAGGAGGTCAGAGGCAAGAGGTCAGAAAAAAGAGGAGCTTGTCGGGGGCCTGCTTTTTCTTGTCTCTTGCTTCTAGCTTCTCACCTCTCGCCTCTCACTTCTCTCAGGAGGCCGCCGGCGTTCCCTTCCAAAAGCCTTCGGGCGGTGGGCAAGAGAGGTGGACTGTTGCGCCGGTGCGGGGATGGGCGAACTCGAGCTGCCACGCGTGGAGCCGAAACCCGCCGTCGCCGGGCAGGGGAATCGTGCCGGGGCCGCTCGCACTTCCCGCATCCCACTTCCCACCTCTCACGTAAAACGGATCGCCCGCCAGCGGATGGCCCGCGACGGCGGCATGGATGCGGATTTGGTGAGTGCGCCCGGTTTGCGGCGTGGCCTGGACGAGAGTGGTTTGCGACGATTCGTCGCGTTCGAGAACGCCGAAATCGGTTCGCGAGGGCTTGCCCGTGGGGCACGCAACATGGACCGGGCCGAGACGCGGATGGATTTCCGGGCCGATGGGTGCGCCGATTGAGAATTCATCCTCGGCAACAATTCCTTCGAGAACGGCAAGATAGACGCGGCTGACACGATGGCGGTGGAGCGCGCGACCCAGCGCCGAAAGCGCCGCGCGGTTCCTGCCGAACAACAGCAGGCCGCTCGTTCCGCGGTCGAGACAGTGGGCGGGGCTGAGAACCCGCAAATCGCTGCGACCGCGCCTCAGCAGCCACACCACCGTGTTTTCCAGAAAGCCGCCGCCCGGCAAAACCGGCAGGCCCGCGGGCTTGTTTACGACGAACAAAGCGTCGTCCTCGAAAACCACCGGCACGTCTGTCGGCGCCGCCGGCTCTTCCCATGGTGGGCGATGATAGCTCAGCCGATCCCCGGCGCGAAGAATCAGGTCGGCCGGCGCGAGATTGTCATTGAGCCTCACCTGGCCGTTCGCAATCCGTTCGCGCCAACCCTCGCGCCCGGCCTTGGGATAGCGCGTCGCGTAGAAGTCGAGCACCGATATCCCCGCGAATCGTGCCCGCACCGTATCCCGATACGTGTAGCCTGTGTTCATGGTTCGATTGTGTTCCGCGTGGCCGGCCTCATCAACGGGAGATTCATTCTCTTGGGCTGAAAGAACACAACGCGGGACCGCAGATTTCGCAGATGGCGCAGATTAAAGCGAAACCGAAGTAACCACTCAGCACCATCACAAATCCCGATGGCCCCGAGGTGTTACTCGCTTTTTGACTAAGTACACCTCAACACAATAGAGGGGTTGAATTAGCGTACGCGCTGGCCTTCGCCCCTTTGGGGCCGCGAGAATCACGACCCACTTCTGAAAGGGAGGAATTTGATCCCTCTATTCTGTTGGGCTGTACTAAGAGGCTGTAAAAAACAAAGCGCAGAGGGGGGAAAGAGACGCGGAGAGGCTTCAAGAGACAGAATTGAGGCGAGAGTTTTTCTCTGCGTTCCTCCGCGTTCTCTGCGGTTAAGTCTTTGTTTTAGGCAGTCTAAGAGCCTATCCGAGAACCGGAGAACGTACCCGGGCCACGAATTCCGCCTTCACACCCTTCACACCCGCGTGATCGCCAAGCATGGTTTTCGGATACGCTCTAAATGTGCGAAAAGTGCGGTTCCCTGCTTTTCGCTTTGGTTGGAGCCCGAACTTGAAACTTGAAACCTGAAACCTGAAACCTGAAACTCCAAACCGTGCATCAACCAAAGGACCAACATCTCAGACGATCCACGTAAAGAGGTGCGGCGATGCAATATCGAATACTGGGCCGGACAGGACTTCGGGTCAGCGAAATCGGTTTCGGCGCGTGGGGAATCGGCGGCGGCTGGGGCGTGCGCGATGACGAGGCAGCCGTTGCCTCGTTGCGCCGCGCGTTCAATCTCGGCGTGACTTTCTTCGACACCGCTTATGCTTACGGCGACGGTCACAGCGAGCGACTGATCGGCCGCGCGCTCGGGTCGAAGCGCGACCGGATCGTCATCGCCGGCAAGGTGCCGCCGAAAACCTTCAAGTGGCCCGTCGTCGCCGGACAGCCCGTGCGCGACACCTTTCCCGCCGACTGGGTCATCCAGTGCACCGAGCGCACACTCCTGAACCTCGGCACCGACCATCTCGACCTCCAGCAACTTCACGCCTGGACCGACGAGTACAACGAGCAGCTCGATTGGTACGAAGCGATGGTCAAACTCCGCGACCAGGGCAAGGTGCGGTTCTTCGGCGTTTCGGCCAACGACTGGGACCCTTACGGCACGGTGCGGCTCGCCGAGTCGGGGCGGATTGACGTGATCCAGGTGATCTACAACATTTTCGAGCAGCGGCCGGCCGAGCGGTTGTTTCCCGCGGCGCTCAAGCACAACGTGGGCATGATCGCGCGCGTGCCGTTCGAGGAAGGACTGCTCACCGGCTCATTCAACGAAAAGACCGAGTTCGACCCGAACGACTGGCGCGGCAAGTGGCTGACGCGCGAGCGACTGGCCGAGGTGGCCCGGCGGGTCGAAAAGCTCAAGGCCTATCTCGCCGACGACCGGCCGACGCTCGCCGCGCTGGCGCTGAAATTCATTCTCGCCCATCCGGCGGTCTCGACGGTCATCCCGGGGATGAGGCACCCCAAGCACGCCGAGGCCAACTCTGCGGCCTCCGATGGCAAGCCGTTGCCGGCCGACGTCGTCGAGGCGCTCAAGGGACATGCCTTCGTTCACGGATGGAAGTATCCGTGGAGTTGAACGGGCGGCGTTCCGTTCGTTTTCAGAAATCGTATTCGATGTTTTCGGGGTCGAAATCGCGCTCGGTCAGGCCGACGTTGAGGCGCAAATTGAGGTCGCGGTAGTCCTCGACCAGCTTGTTGTTCCAGTCAAAGACCTGCACCGCGACCACCAGGTGCGTTTTGGGGTCGAACGTAACCACCGCCCGCCGACAGTAGTAGCCCGCGTTCTTGTCGGCCTCGACGAGCAATTCCCAGCGCGCACCGGCCGGTTCGAGGCTGGCGCGATCGGCCAGCTGTCGGGCGCGACCCTTGCCCTCGGCCAGGGCCCGCTTGCAGTTCGACTCGACGATGGTTTGGATCTGGCCGATGCCGGCATCGGTGATGGGATGGCGGTTATCAAGGAGAGCCAGTCGCGAGGTCGGCTCGAGACGAAACGTCGCAATCCCCAGCAAGCCGGTTTTGTGGGCAAGAACTTTGCCATTGTTCTGCCCGCGAACGTAGAGGACTTCCGTGCCGGCCTGCGGACCTTCGAACCACTTGATGTAAACCGAGAACGGTGCCTTGAATTTCATCGCGCCGACTTCGCGGGGTCGCAATTCGCCGTCAATCCGCTCCTGAACGACCAGCGTGGTCACATAGTCGTTCACCGCGGCGTAGGCTTTTTGCGATTCGTCGAGCAGGCGGCCGAATTGCGCTTCGGGCGAGAGCGCCTGGGCCGCAGGACTCGTGGGTGCGCTGATCGCCGTCACCACGGGAACGGACGTCCCCGGTTCGGCCGCCGGAGTCCGGGCGGGAAGAACGGCGGCCATAAGGCTAAACATCATCCATCGTTTCACCGCTTCATTGCTCCACTGCTTGAACCCGGCAGATTCTTACCCTCACCTGCGAGCGACGTACTTTCCCATCGCGCTCCGGCGATGCCGGGCTGCCAGCCCCCAGTGTGCGCTCATTTTTCCAGAGACAACGGCTGGCGCGGTTCGTCTTCGCCTTCCATCGGGACCCCGGCGCCAACGGGTTGCTTGTGGCGAACGAGAACAACGATCGCGCGGCCCACGCCATAGCCCATATAGGCCAGGAAACCGGACAAGAGCAGATACTCCCGGTAGCGCTGGAGCACGAGGATCACGCAAAGCGCCGCGATGATCGTCACCAGATAGTCGAAGGGTTGGCGCCCCTCCAAGTTTACGCTCTTCAGACTGGGGTAGGGAACCTTGCTGACCATCAGGCACGACAGGATAACGATCAGAAACGGCAGGGTCTTGGCGGGCCAGTCCGTGATCGGGTCGAGGCGGTGGTAGACCAGATAGGCGGCGACCACGGTGCCGGCGGCCGCGGGGATGGGCAGTCCCGTGAAGGAACGCTTCTCTTCGCGCGTCCGCTGGACATTGAACCGGGCCAACCGCAGCGCGCCGCAAATCGTGTAGAGGGTCGTCACCCCGCTGGCGATCTTCATGCTGCTCTCGTCGCTGAGCACGTTGAACATGAGCGCGGCCGGCGCCACACCAAACGCCACCAGGTCGGACAAGGAATCGTAGTTGACCCCGAAGGCGCTCTCGCTGTGCGTGAGCCGTGCGATTTTGCCATCCAATCCGTCGAGGATCGCCGACAACAAGATCAACCAGCAGGCCTGTTGGGGCTCGTTCTCGAAAACCCGGATCACCGCCAGCATTCCGCAGCACAAGCTGGCCGTGGTGAAGAGGTTGGGAAGGAGGTAAATCTTCTTCACGGTCGTGTCCTCCGGGAGCTGATTCAACAGTAAATATTATGCGCGCCCGAGCGGGGTTCTGTCCAGAAAAACCGCACAGCCGGGTCGCTTTTCTTGACGAGAATGCCAGGCTTTCGGCTTCGGCTCGCACGGCCGCGCGTTGGCTCTGCGCCTCGGTCAACAGCCTGTCACGGAAACGGTCACGCAAGCGGCCTCGCGGTTTTTCAAATCCAAAATCAGCGATCTCGCTCACTGGTTCGGGAAATCCTGGAGGTTCTCATTTTTGCCGAAGAGAATCAGGATGTCGTCGGCCCGGAAAACATAATCGGGCGTCGGGACGAAGGGCACCGAGCTTTCGAGCGCGGGCTGGCCCGCCGCAACCGGCATGCCGGGCGAACGAATCGCCACGACGGTGACTCCGCAGTTGCGGCGAACATTGAGTTCGAGAAGCGATTTGCCGAGAAACGACGGCGGCGCCTTGGCCTCGACCACGCCATAGCCGGGCGCGGCCCAAAGGAAGTCCACGAGGTTGGGCGCGAGCAACTGGCTGGCCACGCGCAGCGCCATGTCTTTTTCGGGAAAGATTACGCGCGAGGCGCCGAGCTTCTCGAGCGCGCGACGGTGGTCGTCGCTGACGGCCTGGACCACGATTTCGGACACCCCGAGCTCCTGAACGTACATCGTCACCAGGATGCTGGCGTCCAGTCGGCTTCGCAGGCCGATGACCACGACGTCCACGTCGGCCACGCCGATCTCGCGCAGGCTGTCGCGCTCGAGGGCGTCGCACACCACGGCCCGGCTGACGTGATCGCGGATGTTCTGGATGACCTCGGGATCGCGGTCAACGGCCAGCACCTCGCCGCCCAGTTTCTCGAGCTCGCAGGCCAGCTGGAAACCAAACGTGCCCAGGCCGATCACGGCGAATTTTCGCCGCATGGTTCCTCCTCTTTTCGGCGCCCTGCAAATAAACCCACGCGGAAAATCTTACACGTTCACGCACCTGCGCGCGGATTTTTCAAATCCAAAATCCAAAATCGAAAATGCTCTCACCCAATCAGGACTCTCTCCTCCGGATAGTGGTAGGGCAAGCCGCGACGTTCGCCGACCAGGGTCAAGGCGAAGGCCAGCGGACCGACCCGCCCCACAAACATCGCCAGGGTGATCGCCAACTTGCCGGCCGCCGTCAGGAACGGTGTGACCCCCAGCGAGAGGCCGACCGTGCCAAAGGCCGACACGGTCTCGAAGGTCATGTCGAGGAAGCCGCCGCGCACACTTTGCGGGTGCTTGCCGCTCAGCTCGGTGATCTGGAGGATCATGACGCACAGTACGATGCCGGCGAGAAATCCCACCGTCACGGCCAGCGACTTGGCCACCAGGTCGCCCGGGACGCGCCGCCCCGCGATCTCGGCGTCGGTCCGGCCGCGCCAGCGGGCCACCAGGAGCGCCGCCAGCGTGGCAAAGGTGGTGGTCTTGATTCCTCCGCCCGTGCCTCCCGGCGAAGCGCCGATGAACATCAGGATGATCAGAACCAGCGCCGTGCCGTTGCTGAGGATGGTCATATCCACCGTGTTGAACCCGGCCGTGCGCGCCGTGACCGACTGAAAAAACGCGGGGAAAACGCGGCCATACCACGGCGACGGATCGTAGGGGTTGAGGCTTTCGAGGGCGAAGATCGCCGCCGCGCCTCCGAGAATCAGCGCCGCCGTCGTCACCACCACCACACGCGAGTGCAGCGACCAGCGCCAGCGCCGACCCCGCAGTCGCGCCATCGTTCCCGCCCGCAGCTCTTCGAGCACGTAGAAGCCGAGCCCGCCAAAAACGATCAACCCCATGATGACCAGGTTGACCACCGGATCGTTGGGATAGTCGGCCAGGTTCTTTTTGAAAACGCTGAAGCCCGCGTTGCAGAACGCCGCGATCGAGTGGAACACGGCCGCATAGAGCGCATAGAGCAACGGATAGTCGAACGCGAACCGCACGAAGAGCGGCACCGCTCCCAGGGCCTCGATGATCGCCGTGTAGAGAATCACCCGCCCCAGCAGGCGGGGCACGGTCAGATGGGAGGGCAAGCCGAAAGAATCGGCCAGCGCGCTTCGTTCGGAGAGCGAGGGCCGGCGACCGAACAGCAGCAGGAACCACGACGACAGCGTGATGATCCCCAGGCCGCCCACCTGAATCATGATGAGGATGATCCACTGCCCGGCCGGCGAGAACTCCGAACCGGTGTCCTTGACCACCAGGCCCGTGACGCACGTGGCCGAGGTGATCGTGAACAGCGAGTCAATCCAGGAAACCGGATTGCCGGGCAGGCCCCCGAACAGGCGCAACGCCACCGTGCCGGCCCCGATGGCCGCCGCGAACGAGAGAAAGATCAACTGGTTGGGCGAAAGGTGTTTCACGGGCGTCCCGCGCAGCGCCGCGCCGCTGGCGAGAAATGCTCACCTCCAAACCTGGGGTTGGCTGCTCCGCGAGAGTCGGCCCGCGCCTCCCCGCGTTGCACAATGAACGAGCTCATGTTGCAGGGACACGCGATTGTCAAGAGGGAGAAGAGGGCCGCACGGCAGTGGGAACAGGAACGTCTGGCTTTTGTCTCACGCCGGGGTTATGCTCTGGACGTGCCTTCTGCGCGCGGTGCGTGAGGGTTTGGTCTTCATGGTTCCCGGCCGAATCGTATGTGTTTAGCGGGCCTTTTTGGAGTGCGGCGGCGTCAAGCCGCCGCACTCCAAAAGAAGCTCGCTAAACGCGTACGCCGAATCAGAGACGCGTTTTCGTGGCCAGGGCCATGATGGTGCGTTCGGAGGCGGAGCGGGTGAGGAGGTGGCCGGTGATGCGGCCTTCGTGCATGACGTAGATGCGGTCGCTGATGGTGAGGATTTCGGGCAGTTCGCTCGAGATCATCAGCACGGCCACGCCCTCGGCGGCGAGGTTGCGGATGAGTTTGTGGATCTGGGCCTTGGCGGCGACGCTGCGGAGGCGGATGTCGAGCTGGCCGACGAAATGTTCGCCGAGGGCGCGCTCGCGTTTGGCGGAAAGGACGGCCCAGCGTTTGATGGGCGGCGCGACGGGGTCGGCGGAAGGATGAAGGATGCCCGTCTGCTGGGCGGCGCGGCGGTCGTGGGGGTCAAAGATTCGCCCCTGAAAAAAAACTTGGCCGGAGTCCTTGCGATGGACTCCGGCCAGAATCTTCATCAGGGTTGATTTGCCTGCTCCGTTCTCGCCGATCACGGCGTGGACACGCCCGCGGGCGATGTCGAAGCTGACTTGATCGAGAGCCCGGATACCGCCGAACCATTTCGAGACCTGGCTGACGCGAAGGATCGGTTCGGCGGCTCCGATGCCTTCTTCCCGCCGGCCCACCTCCGAGGACTGCGAGGGGCGATCCATGACGGGCCCCTACCTTCCACCTTCGCAGGCTGACCGCCTACGCTACTTTCCACCCTTCAGGCGCGACTCGAACATCTTCTTATAGTCGGCCAGGGAGGTGTAGCGTTCGGGATGGGCGAACGTTTTCGGGTCGAGTACTACCAGGTCAACACCCGAGTCCACGAACCATCCGTCCTTGGCCTCGGTGATCGGTTCGCCGCGATGCAACCGCCAGAGCAGCTCGACGCTCTTGCCCCCCCAGTCAAAGGCCTTCTGGCCCACTCCCACCTGCAGCTTGCCCTGTTCGATCCACGGCCAGACCTCCTTGAGCGGGTCCACGGCCACCACTTTGGTCTTGGCCGGGTCCACGGAGTTCAAGCCCGCGGCGGAAAACAACGGCCAGCCGCCGACCATCGCCCAGCCGGCCAGGTCGGGATTCGATCGCAGGGTGCTCTCGACCGCCTGCACGGCCCTGTCCACATCGTCCTGGCAGTAGACCGTGGGCAGAATCTTGACCTCGGCGAAATGCTTGGTCATGTAGTCGGTCACCCCTTTGACCCGCGAGACAAGGTTGGTGGCGTCGGGCACGCCCGAGAGGACCGCCACCTTGCCCCGTCCGCCGATCAGCTCGCCCACTTCGCGCGCGATGATTTCCCCGGCTTTGTAGTCATCCAACCCGTAGAACGCTTTTCGCTTGCTGTTGGGCGAATCGCTGTCCCAGGTGGTGACGGGGATCCCCGCGGCGACGGCGTCGTTGATCGGCCCCGAGAGAATCTCGGGATTGGTGCACGACACGGCGATTCCGTCCACTTTTTGGGCAATGAAGCGGCGCAGCAGCTCGGCCTGTTCGGCCTCATCGTTGGAGACAGGTGCGCTCCAGATGATCTCGACCCCCAGTTCGCGCGCCTTCTTCATGGCGCCGATGCGCGCGTAGTGAAAGACGGGGTTGTCCAGCTGCTCGGGCATCACGACAAAACGGGCCTTGCGTGTGGGCGAACCCGATGCCAACAATAACCCACCCGGGCCCCCGATCCCCAAGGACCTCAGGAACTTTGCTCGGTTCATTCTACTTCCTCAATACGTCACGTCACTTCGCAGGCGCCGGGGTCGCCGCCGGGGTGACCGCCGGTGTTGGAGCCGGGGTTGCCGCCCGTACCGGCGCCGGTGTGGCCGCCGGTGTGGCCTTCTTCTCCGGCGCCGGTGTGGTTCCGCCACCGCAAGCGACCAACGATGCCGTAAAAGCGGTCGCTGCAACCAGTCCGATGATGCGCTTTCTCATGGACATGATTTCACCTCCTCCTTCAGGCTGTTTGTGGCCTCCTTGAGACCACTATCTGGTCGAACACTACTACCAAAATCAAGACGATCCCGACGACGATGCGGCTCCAGTTGCCGTACCCCACATCCCGTTGAGCGCCGTGTCGAGAATCCGGAAGAAGATCGCTCCCAACACCGCGCCGACCACCGATCCCCGCCCTCCCCCCAGGCTCGCACCGCCGACGACCGCCGCCGCGATGGCGTCCAGTTCCCACCCCGGCGCGGCGCTCGACTGGCCCATTCCGTGAAACGCCACGTAAAGGATGCCGCCCAGGCCGGCCAGCGACCCGGCCACCACGTGCATCAGCATTTTGATCCGCGCGACCCGCACGCCGCAAAATCGCGCCGCTTCCTCGTTTCCTCCAATCGCAAAAACCTGCCGCCCCCCCTTCAACTTCAGCATCGAAAACGTGAACAACGCAGCCGCGACAATCAGGACGACGATCAGCACTGGAACGGCCAGGGTTCCCAGATGAAACTTCCCCTGACCCAACCCTTCAACAAAAAAACGACTGGCGCGGAACAATTACCGTCCGCCCCTTCGGTCATCACCAGCGCGATTCCCCGCGCGATGGTCATCATCGCCAGCGTGGCGACGAACGGCTGGAGTCGCACCAGCGTGACCAGCAGTCCCGAGACGAACCCGCAGGAACTGCCCACCACCAGACCCGTGACGAGGGCCAGCGGCGTGATGGCCCATTCGCTCCACGGCTGGCCGGCCAGCCCCCATCGCCGCACCCACGCCGTCAGGACGCTGCTCAGGGCGATCACCGCTCCGACCGAAAGGTCTATACCTCCCCCGACGATGACGATGCACGAACCGGTGAGGCCACCGCCGAAATGACCGCGCCCGTGAAATACCTCAACAGCGTCGTGGGATTCAGAAAGGGATTCGCGCGGAGGTACTCCCACGACAGCGCCGCCTTCCACGACGGCCGGCCGCCACTTTCGCGATCGAGATAGAGCTGCACCCGTGCGAAGAACAGAATCTCAACAACCAGAACCATCACCAGCGCGATCTCGCGGAATCCCAACAACCGCCTGAGCATCTCACCTCCGTCGAAGAACGCCGTTTTTCTGTCTCAAAAAAGGCAATCCCCTCCGCCTCGTACCGTTCGCGTAGTGGGATACCTAGCGGGTACTTTTTGCGTCCGTCAAGCTTTTCCGCGCACCCCAATATTTGCCAAACAATGGAAGCTCAAGCCGGTTCGTGCGCTCTTGTTGCCTCTCCAAATAGCGCCAGGTTGCGGCAAATCAAGAAAAAAAGAAGGCGCGAATGGGAGGCGGGTCTCTTTTTGCCCTCGTCTCGACAGAGAAATCCCTCGCGTTTCTCCCCGAGAATTGTAGCCGCCGACGTGAGGCTGCGGCTTCGGCAAAACGACACCGTCCTTTTAATGCGATGCCAGGATTTTCCCGAAGAGTTCGCGGACGCGGTGGAGGCGGTGTTCGAATTCCGCGCGCAGCGATTCGGGCGTCGCACCTTCGCGGCCGGGCGCATGACACAGCGCGTCGAGCCGTTCGGCATCGGCCGGGAAACAGGTCTGGCGCGTTTCCAGAATGAGGCGCACATCGAGCTCCAGCCGGCGGAGAAAATCATAGTCCTCGTCGAGAGGTTCGAGCTGAGCAGCTTCGAGCCAGCCGCGCTCGCGGGCGATCGCAAAGACTTCGCGCGGCGCCGCTGCGGCCAGCCCTTCGCGCTCACCCGCGTGAAGGATTTGGAGATATTGGGCGATGAATTCGAGGTCCGTCAAGCCGCCGCGCCCCCGCTTGAAATCGGCCAGCGCCCAGCCCGGTGGATTGACCGACGCCTCGAGCCGCGCCCGCATCGAACAAATGGCTTCGGCGGCAGGGTGGCGCTCGACGGCCCGCGGGATGGCCTCGCCCACGAGCTCGAACACGCGATCGCCGATTTGTCGGTCGCCGGCCACGACCCGCCCGCCCAGGTAGGTCTGGATTTCCCAAATCTCGGGGTTGCGCTCGAAGTGGCGCTTGAACCCCTCGAGCGTGGTCACCAGCGGGCTGCTTGCTCCTTCCGGCCGCAGCCGCGCATCCACGCGGAAGGGCGTGCCGCCGGCCGACGGCTCGGTCAGGTAATAAATCAATCGTTCGGCGATGTGGGCGAAAAACGTCTGGCTGTCGGTGGCGAGACGCGCCGCTCGTTCGTCGCGCGGATCCGAAACAAACACGAGGTCGAGGTCGGAGAAGAACGTGAGCTCCCGGCGGCCCAGCTTGCCCAACGCGAGCACGGCAAACGGCGGTCTGGCGCCGGCAGCCCCGCCTTCCTTGGCCACCGTTTCCTCCTCCACCCAGGCCGTCGCCGTTTCGATGCAGGAGTCGGCCAGCGCCGAAAGCATCCGCGCGGTTTCGGCCGACGAGGCCAATCCGATGACGTACCGGACGCCGATTCGAAGCGAGCCGAGCACCATGAACTCGCGCAACTGGCGCAACCGTTCGGCGGGGTTCTCGCCGCATCGGTTCGCCAGCTCCGTGCCGGTCTGGCTGAGCCATTCCGCTGTTCCCTCGAACGTTTCGGGCGCCACCAGCGGCTCGAACCAGCCGGGATTGCCGATGAGGATTTGCGCCAGGTGGCTGCTCGTGCCCAGAAGCCGAAGCAGGAGGTCGAGGATCGGCGGGCTCTCGTCCAGCAGCGCGTAGTAGCCGGGGGCGTCGCCGCAGGTTTGGATGAACGCCTCAAAATAGCGCACGGCGTTGTCGGGCCAGGGCGCGTGGCGGCACGACTCCACCAGCGTGGGCAGCAGATGCTCGAAGCGCCGTTGGCCCTGGGCGCTGACGAACAAGGCCGCCGTCCCGCACGCCAGTCGCCTGAGCGAATCCACGATCGCCGGATCGCGCAGCCGCCAGCGCGCCAGCAGGGCCGACGCTTCGCCGGGCGGACATTCGCTGTCGAGCACGCGAAGCGGCGACGATACTTCCGCGGCTCTCCTCTTCGCCTCGCCGCGAAACAGCTCTTCGAACAGTTGATGCACCCGGTCGGCCATCCGGCGGCGTTCGCTTTCGAAAGCGGCAGCCGACTCTTGCGGCGAATCGCGGCGGATTCCGCACCGCTGGGCCAGCGCCGCCAGTTCCAGCGGATCCGTCGGCAGAACGTCTGTCTGTCTCCACGCCATGCATTGCAGCGCGTGTTCGATGCGCCGGAAAAAACGATAGGCGGATTCCAGAAACCGTGCGTCGTCGGTGGCCAGGATGTTTTCGCCGGCGAGAGCCTGCATGGCCGACAGGGTCGAGCGCTGCCGGAGCTGGGGGCGATTTTGACCATGGAGAATTTCGAGCGCCGCGACGAGAAACTCGATCTCGCGAATGCCGCCGCGCCCCCGCTTGATCTCGAGCTCGGCCCTTTCGGATTCGTCCACGCCGTGATCAATCCGGGCCTTGAGCGAAGCCACTTCGCCCAGCAAGGCCGGCGGCGAGGTCGGCGCGAAAACAAACCCCTCGGCCAGGCGCTCGAACTGTTCGGTGAGCGCCGGGTCGCCGGCGAGGCCGCGCGCCTTGAGCAGGGCGATCCGCTCCCACGTTCGCGCGCGGCCGAGATAATAGTTTTGGCACGCGGCAAACGAATGAGCCAGCGCGCCGCTGGTTCCTTCGGGCCGCAAGCGCATGTCCACGCGATAGAGGTGGCCCTCGGGACCGTGGCGCGAAAGGAAGTCAATCAGGTCGGCGCCGAGTTTGGCGAAGTACTCCTGGTTGGAGATCGAGCCGGCGTGGAAACCGGTCGGGTCTACCACGCCCGACGTGACGCCCGGCGCTTCGTAAATGAAGATCAGGTCAATGTCCGAAGAATAGTTGAGTTCGCGGCCGCCGAGCTTGCCCATGGCGATGACGGCAAAGCCGCAGGGGGCCGGGCCATCGCCCGACAGCGGCGCTCCGAAACGCGCCTGCAGCCGTTCCGAAGAAAGGGCCAGCGCCGTTTGGACGGAGGCCTGGGCCAGATCGGACAGCTCGGCCACGATGGTTTCGAGCGGCGCCCATTCCAGGAGGTCGCGCAGGCCGATCCGCAGCACTTCGCGACGATGATAGCGGCAGAGGGCTTCGCGCCGCGAGGTGAGTTCGCGAAAAATCGAAACCGCGGCGGCCATCTCGCGCAGGAAATCGTCGAGGGATTTTTCGCTGCGCGCCTCGGGCGATTCGAGCCACTCGATGTACTCCGGATTGAGCAGCAAAATGTCGGCCAGGTATTGCGAATGGCCGAAGAGCCGCGAGAGATACTCGGTCAGCTCCGGATCGCTCAAGAGAAACGACGCGAGGCCGGCGTGGCCGAAGTAGGCGCCGAAGAGATGCTCCCAGTTGGCCAGCGCCATGTCGCGGTCGGCCGATTCGGCGAGGGTCTCCAGCAGGAGGCTCGCCAGCGCCTCGGCCTCCATGCCCGGACCCAGCGGACCGATGACGCGCGAGAGGTTCTCGAACGCCGGACCGGGCCGCGCGAATCCCAGCTGCGCCAGCACGGGTTCGCCCTCGGCCTTCTCGGCGTCGAACGCCGCCGCCACCAACCGACCCAAATCTTGTTCGTTCAGTTGGATCATGGCACCGGAACCAACGATGAACGCTGAACGATGAACGCTGAACGAAAAGCGAAGTGCAAAGGACGAAAAGCGAAGGACGAAGAGCAAAGAACGGAAGAAGGCGAAATGTAAAACGACGCGGTGCGGTGTCGCACGGGGACGAATTCTGCGTTAATCATTATGCTCATTTTGTCCTTCGCTTTTCGTCCTTGGCCTTTCGTCCTTTGCTTTTCCTTCAGCGCCAGTTTTCAAGGTTCTCGACTGGCTTGATGCCTCTTGTGGCATACAAACGGATTTCCGCCACGAGTCGCACCATGTGCTCCTTGATGTCCATGGCATGGAAGCAGGTGAACAGGGCCAGGAACACGGCGGCCATCGCGAAATGAAACGCTGCTCGTCCGCTCGTCAGTGAGAGGGCGCTCAACGTTACAATCGCCGCCGCCGTCAGAATCGCCCCGCGCCCCACCCGCCCGCGCCATTCCAGAAGCCGATGGGCCGCGACGAGCGCCCACACCCCCCGGCCCACCTGGAGCACCGCAAAACCCGCCGCCGAGCCCAGCAACCCCCAATAAGGGATCGCACCATACCAAACACCGACGGCTGCCAGCGCGGTCGTCGCTCCGCTCCACGCAAGGACGTTGACGTGGCGCGTGGCGTTGAGCAGAATGCTCGGCGGCGCGCTGGTCAGGTTCAAGTAAATGGCGAACAGGACAATCTCATACGCCACGATGAGCCGGACGCTCGTGGTGCCCGCGATCACCTTGACGACTTCCCAGCCGAGAATCGCACCGCAGCCCCAGGTCAGCGTCATCACCAAAAACAACGGTCGAAAGGCCCGCTCCGAGACCGCGACGCCCTCGCGCGTCTGGCCCGCGCCGTGATGGCGCGAGATCGCCGGCATCAGCACCGCCACCAGCGACAGCGGCAGCAGGTTGAGCGGCTGAAGCGAGTAGAGCAGAACGGAATAGTAGGCGGCCACGACCGGATCGCCGGTCAGCCGCCCGGTCAGAATAATGCCGAGATGGAAAGCCCCCGGCCCGGTCATCGAGATGACCACGGTGGCGAAGAAGAACTGGGCGCAACGGTGCAGGTCGGCCGCAATTCCGGCCACCATGGCGCGGAACCGGAATTGATCGCGCAAATGATAAATCGCCGTCGCCGCGAACACCGTGCCGTGGGAAGCAAAAGGCAGCGCCGCGAGCGACGTGGAGCGGGCGATCAGCGCCGCGGCCAGAACCGCGAAGAACACGATCGAAGAGATGATTTCATTGAAAAGATAGAGCCTGATCCGATCGAAACCATAGTAGGACGCTTTGAAAAAAGTATAGAGACTGTAGAGCAACAGCATGGGCGCCAGGCCGAACAGCGCTCCACGGTCAACGACGCGACTCCCTCCGAGATGGGGAAAAAAGACCAGCACCAGGATCGTGGAAAGCGCCGAGATCGCGCTGACGAGAACGAACGAAAGCGAGAAGACCTGTTGCGATTTGTGGGGCTCGTCCGATCCGACGAACTCCGAGGCGAACTTGGAGATGACCTGTCCCAGCGCCGGCGCGTAGACCAGCGGGACAAGCAAGAACAACGACAGGAGTTGGTTGAGATTGCCGAGGAAGGCAGGCGGAAACCGGCGGATGACCAGCGTGTTGAAGACCAGCTTGGTCAGACCGAAGGCGATGAACGCCAGACCGGTGAGGATGACTTTTCCAAACATGCTCTTTGTCAGCCAAAAAGGAAGGCCCCGCCCCAAGACCCTGATGCCGCCACGGGAGTCTCAGCCCGGCCGTCTCGTTTGGCGAACCTATGTGGTGCGCCACGGACGTTCAAGGCAAAAGGGAACGCCGGCGGCCCCGCCGGTGCTTTTCCAAACGCTGAGCGCTGAGCGCGGAGAGACGCGGAGAGGCTTCAAGAGACAGAATTGAGGCGAGAGTTTTTCTCTGCGTTCCTCCGCGTTCTCTGCGGTGAAGTCTTTGTTTTAGGCACTCTAAGAAGGAATTCGTCCCAGCGCAATCCTG
>Ga0315282_10002541_pt1 | contig 33445 bp, 26 predicted proteins | sample YL17G07_20_MG_FD_203693 | JGI IMG/M metagenome (GOLD analysis project Ga0315282, IMG submission 203693) | Sediment microbial communities from Yellowstone Lake, YNP, Wyoming, USA - YL17G07_20 | ecosystem: Environmental > Aquatic > Freshwater > Lake > Sediment | place: USA: Wyoming | collected...
TAGTTCACGAGACCCTCCTTGCCAATATGGCGTTAGACCGTTACGAGCAAAACGTATTCTAACTCCTGAGGCAAGGAGCCTCGTGTACTTTCCCTCCTACACGGTTATAGTATCACAATCTATTTCCTTGATTCCTTTCCATCCTGCGATTGCCTCGTTGCGTGACATGGTGCGGAATGCCGGGCACGACGACTCTTGCTATCCTTGGTATGGCGGGATTTCTACCACAGGGGTGCGCGGCTGTCAACAACGAAAGGTTCGGCCGCCCCGCGCGAAGGGCGCGTCCGAGATGCCGCACCAACAAACATGTCGTGGGCGTCCCCCGATTAGCTAATTAGCTAATGAGTATAGCATAGCAGGTCTTGATAACGCCAGTGCATAGCACAATGGTCACAGGCCTCCGGCTGTGGGGGCGGTACTTGGTTTCGGTGGCGATATTTCTTTTTGGATATTCCCATCCCTATCGTAGACCGTGAGAAATTCTCCGCCGTTGGTAACGAATGCGCTTGAGTCTGGAAGCCACGCCACCGAGTTTATGAACTGGTAGTCAGCTACCGTGGCAGTACCATATTTCAGCGTTGCCATCTCCTTTGCTGCGCCTCCTTCCACTGAAAACAGTTTGTAGGATACCCGCTGAGAGTAGTGCACGCTGACTATCCGTGAGAAATCGGGGGAGGGAAACGTGAAGACGTTGGTTTTCAGCCCCTCTATGCTGTCTTTGCCAGTGATCTGGCGGACGTTGATCGCGACGACGTCGGCGGACGCCAGCGTCTCGGGGCTGAACTTCTTCCATACGAACCCTGTGATGCGAGTCGGTCCTTCCCACTGCAGAGGGTAGAAGATGCTATGGTCAACCGTGGACGTGCAGTAGTAAAGGCAGTCATCCGCGCCGAAGAACAGTCCGTCGTTCTCAAGAACGCTTGCCCCTCCACAAAAGAGTGGTATGGCAAGCCCGTCTTTGAGACGACAAAGCACTATGGTACCTGCGTCAGAGACCAACCGAGTCTCCTTTACGCACGTACTACCGAGCGAAACACCAGGAGCCTCGGCGGCTGTCGAAGATAGCGCGACGCCAGCACATTGCTCCGGCACCCGCTCCATCCAGTAGTAAGCCGCGATACTACCTGGGAAGGCGATCCACTGCGCATCCCTTGACCAAGCCATCCACGGGGAGTGACCCCACGCACCAATGATTCCAGGCTGACCGGGTACGACGCCCGTGAGGATTGTCCCCCCATCAGGGTAGTCTTGGCGGAAAATCGCAAGTAGGACTCTGTTCTTTGCGCCTACGAGCCCCGCCATACGACCGTCACAGGGTGACGGACATACTCCATCGATGCCTCTGTCGATCGAGGCTAAGTCTTCCATTTTGCCGTTGACAAGATTTATCCTGCATATTCTGCCGTTCCGCTCCCCTGGAAGCGATACGCGTGCATACAGGAAGCCGCCGACGTCAATAAAGCAAGTATGGCGCAACCATATGTCATAGGAACCATCCCCAATGGGTACTACCGTATTGCCACGAATGTCTCCCTTGTAGATGACCTTGCTCGCTGTTCCTGGAAGGTTGCCGAGCACGAAGAACTCATTCGGCTTCGACCCCGCAAAGAGACCTGTGAGTCCGTATCTGCCACCGCAGTCTGGACGCAAATCGCTTACATCGGATGTCTCGCACCGGCAGCGCGAGAGCCCCGAGAGCGCTACGAAAAGCAAGAGCGCACATGAGATACGACGAACGTTCATGGCGAAACCCTCCCAGCACCACAGTCCCCAGCAGTCGACATATGTCCTTTAGGCTACTTCGCACCCCAGTCTGCTATTCGAAGAGGGAGCTAATCGGGGGGACACAATCTATTTCCTTGATTCCTTTCCATCCTGCGATTGCCTCTTTGCGCGACACGGTGAGGAATGCCGGGTATGACGACTCTTGCTACTCTTCGCATGGCGGGATTTCTACCACGGGCATCTTGGCGTGTCAACAACAAAAGACACGCGTTGCGAACCCAGAGACTTTGACTCGGGGGACGCATTCAACCAGGTCGTGTGCCCCGAAAGAATCTGCTCCCTGCGGAATCTTGCACCGAAAGAATTCCAGCGGTTTCCGGCCGAGGTACAGAGATAGCATTTGACTGTGCCATTTGTCCACGATAGACTTTCCACTTCGCCAACCGAGCCGGCAACTCGCGCCTACGGCCCGGCAGCGCTCCCGTTTTGGGTCTGCCTGCCCGATTACCTGCTGAACGCTAAGGGGGGCATCGTGCCCGTGTTTCGCTACTACACATCGGATCAGTTCTGATTTAGGGGACGAACAATGAGAGACCTCAAGTTGGTGGGCGTATTTGTGCTGGCATGCTTGCTCGCGGCTGGAACGGCGTACGCAGGCAACATCTATGTCACCAAGAGCGGAAACGATACGACCGGCGACGGTTCCGCGGGAGCGCCGTACCTCACGATCCAGAAAGGGATAACGAGCGCGACCAACTCGGACGTGGTCGTCGTCGGCGAGGGAACGTACGTCGAGCGAATCAGCTTTGGCGGCAAGGCCATAACCGTCAGGAGTACGAACCCCGACAGCGCCGGGGTTGTGGCCGCAACGATCATTGACGGGGGCGCGGGCGGGCCGGTGGTGACGTTCAGCGGAGCTGAAGGATATTCATCGGTCATATCCGGCTTCACTATAACCAACGGTTCGGCAACACAGGGCGGCGGTATCTACTGCGGCGCGGCGTCGCCAACCATATCGAAGAATGTGATCACGGCCAATCACGCTACCGGAGCGAATACATACGACGGAGGCGGCGGCATCTTCTGCAGCGGCAATCCGGTAATCGACCACAACACAATAACCAACAATACCGCGCGGATGGGCGCCGCCATCAAGGGCGCCATGGATTCCGCGGCGACTATCGCCTGCAACACGATTCAGAACAACACGTCGGCTTCGGGCGGCGCGGGCATTTACATTCAAAGCGGCGGCGGAACTATCGCTTCAAACGTGATCGACGGCAACAGCACAACCGGCTGGCTCGGCGGCGGAATCCTCTGCCAGAGCCCCGGCGGCAATGTCGCGATTGCGAACAACACAATCACTAATAACCTTGCCGGCGGCGGGGGCGGGATCTGCTTCTCAGAGGGCTCGGGCGGCACCGTCACCGGCAACGTAATCAAGGGCAACAAGGGCATATCCAACGATGGGAACTCCGGCGGCGGGGGCATAGAGTGCCGCTCGTATGCGTCGGGCGTCGTAATCTCCAGTAACATCGTGTGCGGAAACATCTCGGCCGGCGAGGGCGGCGGCGCCATCATGTGCATGGGCACCGGCACAGTCGCCGTCACGAACTGCACGGTCGCGCACAACACGCTTCTCAACAACTACGGCGGCGGGCTGACCGCGACGTGGGGCTCGGCCGTGACAATCAAGAACTGCATTATCTATGGAAACGAAGCGCCTCACGCCACCGGGACGCAGTTGGCGGTCTGGGGGAATAACGCTTCGCTCAATGTGTCATATAGCGACGTTCAAAGCGGCGAATCCGCAGTATACAATGACGGCGCGACCGCGACCTTCGGTGATGGCAACGTCGACAGCAACCCTCTCTTCGCGGCACTCGGCTCATGGATCGACAGCGGCACGCCGACGAATCGCCTGGACGACGCGTGGAGCGGCGGAGACTGGCATGAGAAGAGCACCGAAGGGCGATGGGACGAGGCCGCCGACGGAGGGGCCGGCGCATGGGTAACCGATGCCGTTTCGAGCCCCTGCATCGACGCAGGAGATCCGGCGAGCGCGTACGACAATGAAGAGTCGCCCAACGGCGCGCGGATCAACCAGGGCGCATACGGTAACACTGCGTTCGCGAGCAAGACGCCCGGCTGCCATGTAACTATGGCCGCAGCGCCGCCGGGGACCGCTACTACGACGCCGGCAGCGGGAACACACTGGTTCGCTTTCGGAGACACCTTTGCGATCAACGCGACGTTCTCCGCCGGCACGTTCGTGAATTGGACAGCATCGCCGTCGGAAAACGCTTCATTCGCAAATGCAAACGCCGCGTCTACGACGGTCACGGTTACAGGCAACGTGACTGTTACGGCCAACATGGACGTGAACTTGCCGGCGCCTACCTTCCAGCCGGCCGCGGGCGATTACAACGTAACCAAGTCCGTGACAATATCCTGCGCGACGGCAGGCGCGTCCATCCGCTATACGACAAACGGCAACACGCCGACGTCGGACTCGACGCTCTGTTCGGGAGCCGTAAGCGTAGAGGCGACGACAACGATCAAGGCGATCGCGCTCAAGGCCGGTTACATCAACAGCCCGGTTGCCACCGCCATCTACAGGATAGATCGACAGGCGCCGCTTGTCGGCAGTATCGCCACGGTGCCGACCCAGATACGCGAACACGTCGACAACTCACTTACGCTGACTGCGACGGGTAATGACACGGACACCGGCGGCTGCAAGATCTCGGCCGCGGAGTATTTCCGGGGCACAGATCCCGGCGCCGGCAGAGGGACGGCCATGACCGCAGTCGACGGAGCATTCAGTTCCTCCGTAGAGAGCGTCGCCGCCACAGTGAACACGTCGAGCTGGAGCATCGGCACGGAAACTATGAAGGTGCGAGTCAGGGACAATGCCGGCAACTGGAGCAGCGCCGGAAGCATCACGGTTGACATAGTGGACGGAACGCCACCGGGCAGGGTCAACGACCTTCGCGCGACAGCGGTTACCTCGATGCCTGTTCTCACGGCATCCGTAAGCGACCACAGCGCGTCCGCGCCGGGGTCGTTCGCAGATGCATTGGTGGACGGCAACCCTTCCACATTGTGGCAGTCCCTGAGCACCGCGGAGCCGGACACCCATTACATAACGCTCGATCTGGGCTCGGTGAAGTCGGTACACGGCGTTACCCTGACGCCGGGGGTCACCAGGGCGCTTTTCCCGGCAACGTTCAGCGTGTTGACATCCGAAGATGGAGATGAGTGGACGACGATTCTGCGCGTGGTCGGACACAAGGCTACCACGGCGGCGTCGTGGCTCTTTGGCGCCGTGGACGCGCGCTACGTGAAGATATCAGGGCCCGGTGTGCGCAACAGCGCCGACGGCAAGTATTGCTGGCAGCTTGCGGACGTCGCGGCGCTGCGCTCCGGCACGTGTTTTGCGAATCTCGCGTGGACGGCGCCGGCCGATGACGGCAGCCTGGGTACGGCGGCCGCGCAGTATGATGTCCGCTACGCGCTTTCCAGTATCGGCTCCGGGACGTTTGCCGACGCCACAAGAGTTGACGACGTATCGGCACCCGGGGCGCCCGGTTCCACGGAGCATCTCCTCATTGACCTTGGCGTTCACAGCGGGACCGTATACTTCGCAATGAAGACCGCCGACGAGGTGGACAACTGGTCCGCGATGTCGAACGAGCCGAGCGTGTCCGCGGCCACATTAGCGGTGAAGCCGCTTCTGCCGGCCGATGGAGCCGGCGTGACCGCGGACGTTATACCCACGTTCTCGTTCGCAGTGGACGGCACGGCCACAGCACCGCGCATCGCCTTCTCGACCGCTGCGACGTTTGCTCCGGCAACGGCAAAGGCTCTCTCCCAGGGCAATGGCACCTTGAGGTTTGCTCTTCCGGCCGGTGCAACGTCCTTCACGCCGACTGCGGCTCGATGGAAGAGCCTGAAGAAGATCGCATCCGCGGAAGGGGCGCTTTATTGGCGGGTCGAATGCACGCTGCCGACGGGGCTTGTTTTCGGGCCGGCGCAATCAGTTGTATTCAACACCGGCGCGCTGACGCTCAATCCTATTGCCGGCTCGCACGCCACCGGCTCCGACGAGGCGATATGGCCGGTCAAGGCGACGCCGCCGACGTTCTCCTGGAACAACAACACGGTGGGAATGAGGTACTTCTATGTCCAGGTCTCGATTGAGGCGTCGATGACGCCGGCGAAGCCCAAGCAGCTCCTCACCTTCCCGAAGAAGGGCGTAACGGGCGCCAACTACACTCTGCGCGCCGCCGACTGGAAGGCTGTCCGCAAGCTGGCCACCGCGGGCGGCGGCACTCTGTATTGGCGAGTAAAGGCACAGGACGCGGACAAAGCCCTTGTCTGCATGAGCGTGCCATCGAAAGTGATAGTCGACATAGGCCAATGGGCGCTGATTGACGCCGCATTGCCGGCTGCGGGCGCCTCTGTCTCCTGCTCCCACACCGGCGACGGCATTGTCACGCACTGCCTGCAGTTCTCGACAACGGACGCTTTCACGGCTGGGGCAAGGACCCTCATGACGCTGCCGTCAAAGCCCATAGCAACTACCAGCTACACGCTGACGGCGGCACAAGTAAAGGTGCTCAAGGCGTTTGCAACTCGCGCAGGCAGAACGTCGCTATACTACAGGGCTGTCGGCAGGGACGCTGACAGGTCCTTCGTGGGGTACAGCGAGGTCAAAGCCGCCACGTTTGCCCAGTAGCACGAAACGGCAAGTCCATGAATGCGCCGGCGGGGGACAGATACCATCTGTCCCCCGTCAACGCTTTTTACGCTCAGGACAGGATCCGCGCTACCAACCCTGCTGTGACGAGCCCATGCCAGAGGACTTGGAGCGTTTCTGGTAGGTCTTGCAGTCCCAGTCGGCAGCCTTGTGGGCGCCTACGTCTATGCCCTGGGCAGTGCAGAGCAGTTCCTGGTTATGCTGGCAGGATGACGTCCTGCACGCGCCGACGCAGCCGATGGTGCCGCCGTCGCCGGCCTTTTCCTGGGATTTCGTGAACGTATCGCACATCGGGTGGCGCTTGTCGCCTATGGTTATGGCCTGGGCATGGCATTGCTGATCGCGATTATAGGCGCAGTTCTTGGCTTCACACATCTTGATTTGCGGCATCTGCATGGCGGAAACCTCCTTTCACGCGCTATCAGCCCTCGGGGAACGTTCTCCGGGGGTGGATAGAGGGCTATATAAAGGCCGACACGATGCGCGGGTGGGTGGTTTCCGCTTACGGAAGGTTGTCAGCGCTATTTGGTGCGCCCTGCGCTATCAGGCGATCCAGCACGTCGAGGCAGTATATGAGCGCGCGCGGCAGGTGGAAGGGGTCTTTGACGGGCAGAGCGACGACGTCCGTAATGGGCCGTCCGCGGCGGTCGAGCTTCTGGGTCCATTCCCCGTATCCGGAAACGGGGAAATGGCTGAAACTGTAGTCGTGGACCTTGGAGTACCAGTCGAGAAACCGCTTATCACGGGAATGCTCGTAGGCAAGAAGCGTGGAATAGAGCGCTTCAGTGTGCGGCCACCAGAGCTTGGTATCGGCGAACTTCCAGCCGACTTCGCCACGGCCATCCGCGTCGACGGCAAGAAGAATGCCGCCATACTCCGCGTCCCAGCCGAGCGTGAGGTGACGGTCTATAAGGTGACATGCTTCGCGGGTGCGTTCCATATCGCCGGTATCGCGCGCAATATGTATCTGGAACCACATATCCTCGACGCCATGGCCGGGGACGATAGCGGTACCGATAGGCGCCGCGTACTCGCTGTTATCGGCGGAGATCCTCTCCAGGATCACGTCGCGGTCCGCTCGGTAGAAGTGTGAGAATATATCATCGGACATTTCGAGCGCGGCGTCGGCGTAACTTTTCTCGACGCAGAGCCGGCCAAGCTCCCACATTACGAGCGAAAAGATCATCGGCAGACCGTGAATCCTCGCTCCGGGAGGGGTCGGATATGGGAAGGCCGGAATCCGGTCGTGCGGGGCGCGCAGACGCTTCAGGACGCTGTCCGCGGTCCTGCGCGCGAGTGACACGGCCTCATTTGACCCGCTGGCGCGGGCAAATTCGGTGAGGGCATAGATGGCGAAGCCGTCGACATAGATGCTCTCGCAGCCGTCGAGAACCGTTCCGTCGTACGCGAGACGCAGGCGCCACCCCCCTGCCCCGTCGTCCCATCCGAAACGCGACGCGAAGCGGTAGATGCGCTCTGCGGCCTCCAGCCAGCCGCGGTTGGGACCGAAAACGTTGAAGAGCTTGCTCCACACCCAGACGGCGCGCCACTGGCTCCAGAGCCACTTGTCGCGACTGACGATTGAGCCGTCGTCGCGGATGCAGGTGTTGATGCCGCCGGCATCGTCCATGGCGTGGCTCATCCAGAAAGGGATGACGGAGTCCATGAGCTCCGAGTAGAGGCGCGAACGCAAGCGGACAAGATCTTTTGTCGTGGCAAGGTCCATAAGAGCCAAGTGCCTCCAATTGCATGCCAGCAGCATGAGATTGTGCCCGCGGAGCCCCTTTTGCGCAAGGTGCATGTTTGGCTACAGCCCTGCCACGGCCTCCAACCCATTTGCGGGGAACCCGTTAACGCACCTGAGTTTTCTTTATTGGTGAGTGACCCAAAAGAGGAGCACTCCCGAGTGTGATTCCGTACGCGACCGTAAGGCCAGATAGTGCAAGGCATTGAGGAAAACCGATGAAGGCTCCTCGCCCGCTCAAGGTGCCTGTCGACGCCGTATACAGCTTCCTGGATGACCACGCCATGACGCTGGCCGCCGCGCTCGCGTATTACACTACCCTGTCGCTCGCGCCGCTCCTGCTGATACTCCTTGCTATTGCCGGGGCGCTCGGCCCAAATGTGCACAAGGACCTCATAAACCAGGTGGAATCGCTTGCCGGGCCGAAGGCCGGGGCGGCCATAGGGGCGGTCATGCATAGCGTCGAAGGACAGAACAAGCGCGCGAGCGTATTGTCGTTCATCATCGGGATAGTGGCGCTTCTGGTGTCGGCGACGGGAGTCGTGGGGCAACTGCAATACTCTCTCAATACGATCTGGGGCGTCGAGTCGAAGCCGGGTCAGGTTGTTCAGGACTGGTTCCGCAAGAGGCTGATCTCGCTTGCGATGATATTGGGCGTCGGCTTCGTGCTTCTGGCGTCGCTGGTGGTTACCGCTGCCACAAACATCTTCCTTCCGAAGCTCGAAAGCAATTGGCGGGCGGTTGAATTCGTGATCTCTGTAGCCGTGTACGCGGTGCTCTTCGCGGGAATGTTCAAGTTCCTGCCGGACGTAAAGATCGGTTGGACGGACGTCTGGATCGGAGCGGTCATCACGGCGGGACTCTTCGCAATCGGCAAGTACGGCATAGGAAAGTATCTTGGGTACAGCAGCATCGGCTCGTCATATGGCGCGGCCGGGTCAATTGTGATCATTCTTGTGTGGGTGTACTACGCGTCTGTGATACTCCTGTTTGGCGCGGAGGTTACGCGCGCCTACGCGCGCGCATACGACAGAAAGGTCGTCCCTGAGAGCCATGCGAAATGGGCGCCCGGCACGTGAACGGACGATGGCACCTATCCGGCGGCGAGAACGCCGTGAGAGGAGGTTGATGATGAAGGCAGTTGTTTTTCGCGGAATAGGCGATATCAGGCTTGAGGACGTGCCCGAACCGAAAATCAAAGAGAGGAACGACGCGATAGTGCGCCTTACGGCAAGCGCTATCTGCGGAACGGACCTCCACATGATTCGGGGAACAGTGTCCGGAATGAAGCCTGGCACGATACTCGGACACGAAGGGGTCGGGATAGTTGAGGAGGTCGGCAAGAACGTCCGCAACATCAAGGTAGGCGATCGCGTGGTCATAGCCTCCACGATTGCCTGCGGCTACTGCTCGTACTGCCGGGCCGGGTATTTCTCGCAGTGCGACAACGCAAACCCCAACGGCTCGGCGGCGGGCACCGCTTACTTTGGCGGCCCCGCGGATTCGGGCCCCTTTGACGGGCTTCAGGCGGAGAAGGCGCGAATCCCATTCGCCAATGTCGGCCTCGTGAAGCTGCCTGATGAGGTCACGGACAACCAGGCAATTCTCCTGTCCGACATATTCCCCACAGGCTACTTCGCCGCGGACATAGCCAGGATTCACCCTGGCGCCACGGTAGCGGTCTTTGGCTGCGGCCCGGTGGGCCTGTTTGCCATAAAGAGCGCGCAGCTGAAGAACGCTGGACGAGTCCTCGCGGTCGACAGGATCGAGTCAAGGCTTTCCATGGCCAAGGATCTGGGCGCGGAAATAATAAACTTCGATGAGGAGGACCCGGTTGAGGCCATACGCGAGCTGACAGGCGGAATAGGGGTCGATCGGGCAATTGACGCAGTCGGCGTCGACGCCGTCCACGCTGACAAGGGGCCGGCGGCCAGACAGGCCAAGAAGATGGCCGACACATACGAGAGAGAACTCAAAGAGATCGCTCCCAAAACGAGGCCCAAAGGCGCAACGTGGGTCCCTGGCGACGCGCCGTCGCAGGCCTTGGAGTGGGTCGTCGAGTCTGTTGCCAAGGCCGGCACGATATCCGTGGTAGGGGTCTACCCCCAAACCATGAAGTATTTCCCGTTCGGCAGGGCCATGAACAAGAATCTCTCAATAATGAGCGGCAACTGCAACCACCGCAAGTACATCCCGATACTTGTCGACATGGTCGCGTCGGGTGTGGTGCATCCGGAAGAGATACTTACCAACGTCGAACCGATGACGTCTGCGATAGACGCGTACAAGGCATTCGACGAGCGACAGCCGGGGTGGATCATGGTGGAACTGCTGCCGTCGCGCGAGGAGGCATTGGTGTAGAGGTCGCAGCATACGAAAAGGCCGCCCGACAAGGGCGGCCTTTCATCTTCCGCGATTGTGCGGCGCGCGAAAGCGCTCAATAGGCCCGGTTCTTCCTGTAGTAATCGAGCATCAGATCGTAACTGCGCTTCGGCATGCCTTTGAAGACCACGTTGCTCGTAGAGAAGATGTAGCCGCCGTCCGGCTTGCCGCTTTCCATTGCGTAGCGGCAGGAAGCGAGGATCTCCTCGTCGGTGCCGGTCTGCATGAGCGCGCAGTTGACGTTGCCGATTAGGCAGACACGATCGCCGTAGAGGCGCTTCACTTGGGCGATGTCGACACCGGCCATCGGGTCGAGAGAGTGAAGCGCGTGCGGATTGGCGTCCAGGAGTTGATCGAGAATCGGCATGATATCGCCATCCGTGTGCTTGATCACGTACGCCCCCATCTCGCGATAGCCTGCGATGAGGCGTTTCAAGTACGGCGTGACGAACTCCGCAAACATCGCCGGCGAAAGGAAAGGGCCATTGTTGAAACAGTAGTCGCTGCAGAGCCCGAAGCCGTCGAGGCCGGCGGCCATGAGCTTCTCGCCGCGTTTCAGCGCGGCGTCCACCTTGGCGTCGTACTCATTCTTGATCTCCTGCGGACGCTCGAAGAGATCAAGGGCCCTCTGAACCATGCTTTCGCCGTCGGGGATCGACATCGTCGCGTCGCCGTGGGCCATGATGAGGCGCTTTGCGCCGTCCATCTCGCGAAGGATGCGGATCCCCTCCACGTAATCGTCCTCAGTCGGACGCGCGATATGGGAGTAGAATATGAGCGGGTACTCGAACCTGTCGGCGATATCGATGAAGAGCCGGCTATCCGCGCGGAGGTACTCTTTCGAGCGCGATGGGTCGGCGGCCCACTGCTCTTTCGATGTGAAATCCCGACCGAAATACTCCTGGGCCAGCTGCATCTCAAGCTCGAAGTGCGGGACGTAGTCCGGCTGGCGGCATTCGAGCGCGGCAATCACTCTTTGGCGCGGCGTCATCAAGCGCTCCTTGGGGGCCTTAGGGGCCCTGTTCAGCGGTTCCTCATATCGTGCAGGCTATTACAACCACTCGAAGGCCCTTCGTCAACGGCGTAGTCAGCGGCAGGGAAACGGCTGCGTGCCGCAACTGCAGGGCTGACCGCGGACAGACTCTCAGCCCTCACCGACGCGGGCTGTCCGTTTCACAAGGGATTCAGTTGTCAAAGAACCAGACTGGAGACCGGAGACTGGAGCAATGTCGCTTCGCTCCGGGCTTGAGGCTTGGGGCTTGGGGCTTGAGCAAAGGAATTGATAACCGGCGCAGAAGGCGCGCCGCAAGGAGAACAGGCAAGAATGCCTGTTCTGCCGAGGGCGCATCCCGACGCGTCAGGACGCCCCTGCGATTGGTGGCATTGGTGTATCGCAGAATGTCCGGCGAAGAGACCGCAAGGTGTCATGGCCCTCACCCTGCCCTCTCCCAGAGGGCGATGGGACTACGGTGCGACCATGCACCGTACGATGATGCGGGCTTGCGGCGCGCCGCCGGGGCGGTTACACTTCAGCCCTACAAGGGACTGATTTCAGAGAAGGGGCGACAGATGAACTCACGCGAACGGGTCAATGCGGCATTGAACCACCGGCAACCGGACAGGGCGCCCATCGATCTTGGGGCAACGTCGGTAACGGGCGCACAGGCAAGCATCGTGTATAAGCTCCGGCAGGCGCTCGGCCTCAGCCGTCCGGGAGAGTCGGTGAAAGTCGTCGAGCCGTACCAGATGCTCGGCGAAGTCGCGGACGACCTCAAGAGCGCCCTTGGCGTCGACGTTGCAGGCGTCGGCTTCAGAGGCACGTTCTTCGGTTACAGACTCGCGGGGTGGAAACCGTGGGTGACGTTCGATGGCACGCCGGTTCTTGTGTCGGGCGGATTCAACACAACGCCTGAGCCGAACGGAGACATACTCCAGTACCCTGAGGACGACCGGACGGTACCGGCGAGCGGCAGGATGCCCATGGGAGGGTTCTACTTCGACGCGATCATACGGCAGGAGCCGATTGACGATGCGAAGTTGAAGGTTGAGGATAACCTCGAGGAATTCCCAAGGGTCACCGACGAGGATCTCGAGGAGCTGCGGCGCACAACCGAAACACTTTACGAGACAACGCCGTACGCCCTCGTTGGGTCCTTCGGCGGCACGTCATTCGGCGACATCGCATTTGTCCCGGCGCCGTTTCTCAAGCGCCCGAAGGGCATCCGCGACGTAGCCGAGTGGTATATGAGCACGATCACCCGCAAGGAGTTCGTGCGGGAGATATTCGAGCGGCAATGCGAGATTGCTCTCGGCAATCTCGAACTCATCCGGCAGGCCGTGGGAGACAAGATTGCGGTGTTTTTCTCTTCCGGCACCGACTTCGGGACACAGAATGCGCCCTTCATCTCGCCGGACGCCTACCGCGATCTCTTCCAGCCGTTCCACAAACGCATCAACGGCTGGGTACACAAGAACACGCAATGGAAGTGCTTTATCCACTCATGCGGCTGCGTTGAGCCGCTGATCAACGACTTCATTGACGCCGGGTTCGATATCCTTAACCCCGTGCAGACCTCTGCGGCAGGGATGGAACCGAAGGCGCTCAAAGCGAAATACGGCGACCGGATCGTCTTCTGGGGCGGGCTCGTCGACAGCCAGAGGACGCTTCCCTTCGGCACTGTCGATGAAGTGTCGCGCATGGCACGGGAGAGGCTTGCGATATTCGGCAGGGGCGGCGGGTACGTCGCGAACGGCATCCACAATATTCAAGCGGGCTGCCCGGTGGAAAACGTCCTCGAGATGTTTCGAGTGGCGCGCGAAGGGTAAGGACTTATGGCCGCAACGCCATACCACATAGCGGGTTATGTCCCCGTGCAATCGCGCGTAATCGGCGTTTCACATTTGCATCTGCACGGCATGATGCGCGAATAAGCGCCGCCGGGACACCATCTGAATTGTCAGCTTTCGGGGATGATTTCGTTGCGCTTGTTGTATTCTATATTGGGACGGGAGGACGGTGGCGGTGTGCGGCAGGGCCACGTTCGTTGACGCGCTTCTGAGGCGCGGTATAATCGCACCCGCAGCACCATCTTTATCCACCTGAGCGGAAAACAGGTACCGCCGTGCAGAGCGAAAGAGACAATCTGACTGCCGTGGCAGCAGGACAAGTCGGCGATGTCGGTCCATCGGCGATGCAGCGCGTTCGACGGCTTGCGGATGCCGTCAGGGAGTTCGCCGGTACAAGCGTGGTCTTTCTCGATCCTGCGGGGATAGTAAGCGACCTCGACGCGCACGGTGTCCTCGTGCCCCTGGGCGAGCGAAGAGAGATGCTTACCCCGACGCTCGCAAGCGCGGTGCTCCGTCGTGGCGCGCCCGTTCTTCACATCGGCGATGATTCATGCGCGGCGGTGTCCGTGCCGGTGATCACCGAGGGGCAGCTCGCGGGATTCGTCACGGCGTCCGGCTTTTCAATTGCCGAGCGCGATCCACAGGCTATGACGGAGCTCAAGGCGAGTCTTGCGACGGAGCCGTCGCCGGACGTTTTCCAAGCCCGGCCCAATTGCCCCGCGATCGACACCGCAAGGCTGCGCGCGCTCATAGAGCTCCTGAACGCCGTCGCTTCAGAGATGATCCTTCTCATGGACGAAGCGCACAGGAAAGGCCCTCTCGGCAATGCGGCAGGACTCCCGCGCTGGGCCGAATCGTCGACGGTTGAGGTAACGCCGGAAGGCGCTCCCACGGAGCTATCCGAGGCGCTCAAGGCGCGAGAGCAGCTTGAAGCCCTCTACAACAGCACCCGCGACGCCATATTGATGCTCGACAAGGAAATGCGAATCGTAGCGGCGAACAAGGAGTTCGGCAGGCTCTTTGGCAGCGATCCGAGCGCTTTCCTCGGCGTGACAGGAGGATGGCTGCGCAGGTGGGCGGTAAAGAATGCCAAGGAACCTTCCCGGGTGTCAGTTCAGATAGACCAACTCATGGCTGACCCGGCGGCGATCCTCGACGACGAGATCGAGCTTCTGTCACCGCACAGCATGATCCTGCGATTCTACAGCGCTCCGGTTATAGACAAGGCCGGCGAGGTGATTGGGCGGGTGCTCATGTTCCGAGACATAACCCAGTACCGCAGGGCGCACCGGGACCATGTGGGCAATGAGAAGATGTCCGCCCTCGGCCGGGCAGCTGCGGGACTCGCGCATGAGATCAATAACATCATGGCGGGCGTCATGACTTACGCCGACTATGCCCTTGAGGAAGGCACAAACGAGAAGATGCGCGAGGCGCTCAGGATGAGCGTTGCCGCGGCGGAAAAGGCGTCACAGCTTGTGGGCGAGTTCCTGTCGGTTTCGGAGCCGACGGAGGCGTTCAGGCAGGACGTGGATCTGCATCTGGAGCTCGAGAGGCTTCTCGATTCCGTCGAACAGACATACAGGAAAGACAACATCCGCATACACAGGCTGCTCGAAGCGGTACCCCGCGTGAGCGCCGACCCGGTACAGATCGTCAAGGTATTCCACCAGGTCCTGCAGAACGCATGCGAGGCGATAGGAAGGGACGGCACGATCACCGCTCGCACCGAAACGGACTGGGATCGAGGGATGGTGCGGGTTATCATCTCCGATTCCGGCCCGGGCATCCCGCCGGAATATATCGAGCGCATTTTCGACCCATTCTTCACAACTAAAGGCGTGGTGTCCGGCGGCGACACGGCCGCCAAAGGGCTGGGACTGAGCGTCGCAAAGGGTATAGTCGAAGCGCATGGGGGCAAGATCTACGCGGGCAACGTGCTGCCGCACGGGGCATCGTTTGTTATCGAGCTGCCGATGCCCGGCGCGCAGGCGGAACAACCGCCGAGCCCGTCGGCGTATTAGTCTGTTACGATAGCCCGGATGGATTGCATAGTGACGGGATGGCCGTCGAGGCAGGGCGACTCAACGTCCATCGCTAAAGCTACGGACGACAGGCCGGGTTGCCCTACACTGTTTCTCGGCAGCACGCGAGCACTCCTGAACGCGTGCGCTAAAGCGCACCCTATGAATTGATACACGCTACTCCATCAGCGAAAGCAATTCGCGGATTTTGACGCCGGGGTCGTCCGCGCGCATGAGGCTCTCCCCTACCTGTATGGCCGACACGCCGGCCTCGTGGAGCATGAGCGCCTGCTGAGGGGTCGATATGCCGCTCTGACTCACGACAGCGACGCCCTTGGGAACATCGGGCATGAGCCGCAGCGTAGTGTTGATGTCCACTTCCAGAGTATCGAGATCCCGGTTGTTGATCCCCACGAGACGAGCGCCTGCCGCAACGGCGCGCTTCATGTCGGCTGCGGTATGGGTCTCAACGAGGCATCCGAGTGACAGTGACCGCGCCAGCGGGTAGAGCGAGGCAAGCTCCCTGTCGGAGAGAATGCGCACGACAAGGAGGATGGCGTCGGCGCCCGCCGCGGCAGCCTCATAGATCTGCCACGGATCGATTACGAAGTCCTTCTCGAGAACGGGAATCGAGACTGCGGCACGCGCCGAGGCGAGATCGTCGAGGCTCCCGCTGAAGTACTTTGAGTCGGTGAGAACGGAGAGGGCGTTTGCCCCTGCGCGTTCCATGGCGCGCGCGAGCTCGACAGGGTTAGCGTTCTTGCGAATGGCTCCTGCGCTCGGGGAGGAGCGCTTTATCTCGGCGAGGATGCTGAGACGCCCCGGCATTACGAGGCTCTTCTCGAAAGGACGGGGCTTGGCCGCGCGCGCACGGTCTTCAGTGCCCGCTGCAGACGCTTGCGCTTTCCTTTCGGCGACCTCGCGGCGCTTCCAGGCAACTATCTCGTCAAGTATCACGTCATCTCCTTGCCGCATGTGCGGGAGGCGATTATACTTTGGCTGCTCGAACGGGTAAAGCGGTGGGAGCGGAGAGCGGCGATTTCGCCACGTTCTCCCTTTCGCGGAATACCGAAAGAGGAACAGCGGCAGCAGCCAAGCCGGTAACATGCACGGGGGGCGATGTTGGCGCTCCAGCCAGGGCGGGCAGGGGCGCCCGCCCCTACAACACAGGATGCGTTGACCAGGGAAGAGGGGTTCTATAGAGAGATTCACACTATGAAGACGATTTCGCTTCATACTGGAAGGAAGAACGCCCTTATCGACATAACAAGCCACGTCAGCCAGGCCGTGGCCGAATCCGGCGTACGCGAAGGGATCGCGACCGTCTTCGTGCCTCACACTACCGCCGGCATAACGATTAACGAGAATGCCGACCCGGACGTGAAGCAGGATATTCTCGACCATCTCGAGCGCCTCGTTCCCGAGACGGGTGATTACGCTCACGACGAAGGCAACTCGCCGGGTCACATAAAGGCGTCCATGATGGGGTCGTCGGCCACTGTCATCATTTCCGGCGGGCAGCTTGCCCTCGGCACGTGGCAGGGAATCTACTTGTGTGAGTTTGACGGCCCGCGCAACCGCAAGATTTTCATCGAGGTCAGATGATGTCGAGCCCTGACGGCGCCACGCGCCGCGTTCCATTTCTCATGATCGCCGCGTTCTTCTTCGTATTCCTCGGGCCCGCGGCCATCCAGCTCTATGTGAAGAACGTCGTGCCCGCAGGCTGGTCATCGATGCAGGTCACGTCGATCCTTGCGGTGCTCTATTTCTCCTTCATGTTCTGGCGCTTTCTTATCGTGCCGAGCCAGCACTTCCTGAGCGACAAGTGGGCGCTTGCCTTCGGCGCGCTCGGCTACGTCGTCCTGCCTCTCGCGCTCCTCTTCACAGTCAATTACGTCTTTCTCCTCGCGGTGACCTGCCTTTGGGGCTGGTCTTCGGCGGCCCTCTGGCAGACGGGGCCGGTGTGGCTCTATGATACGACAAACCCTCGAAGACGCGGGCTGTGGACGGGAATCCTCTACAGCCTTGTGTTCGTGGGCTACTACGCAGGCGCGCGGATACTGGGACGCGCTGCGCAGGCTGGTAATCCCCGGCTGATTCTGATCCTCGCGATATTGCCGGGAGCCCTGGCATTCGCATGCGCGGCGATGCTGCCAAGGCGAAAGGCGCGCTCGCAGAAGCTTTCCCTCGGGGCCACGCTGCACATGCTCTTCGACCGCAGGGTAAGCATCATGGGGTTTCTGCTCTTCGTGTCCGCGACGTCTTATGGCCTTCTTCTGGGCTCATTTCGCGACAAGATACAGGCGTCCTACGGCGCCGAGGCCGTCGGGGTGATCGTAGGCTATTCCCTTGTCGTCAGGATGCTGGTGAGCGGCATCGGCGGGCACTTCGGGGATGTCCTTGCTCGGCGCACGGTCGTGGCGACGGTGTTTCTCATAGGCGGCGTCGCGCTCGCGACAGCGACCCAGTTGGAGGAGTATTGGGCATTCTCGGTGGCGTCCGCGTGTTTGGGGCTTGTAGGATGCACGGCGCCCGTCTCGGCCACGGCGTATTGCGGCGACTGGTTCGAACCTCAGAAGCGTTCTCTGGCCATGGCCGCAAGCTTCTTCTGGCAGGATTTCGGTATGGTGGCGAGCCTCCTCGGCGGGCAGTATATCGCGCAGATGAGCGGCGGTTTCAAAGCGCCGTTTATCGTGTTTGCGGCGGTTTTTCTCTTCTCCGCGGGGGTAGCTTTCGTCCTTCCGGGCGGCGCGAGCGCCACTGAGACCGCCGCGGTTGCGGAGGAATGATGCCGGAAGATATGATTGCGGTCCTGCTGCTGCTACTAAGCGCGTCGGGCTGCATTTACTTTCTCGGACGGCGGCAGGATGGGCGGACGATACTGCCACCCGGCGAGACCGCTTATGCGCCATGGTCCGCCATAGATTCGGGAATCGTCTGCGCGGTCTTCCTGGCGGTGGGCATACTGGCCAGCGTCACCGCGGTTGAGCTTGCAGGCGTGTTAGCGCGCCGCTCAGAGCAAACCGTAATGATCCTCACCATCGCTTTCACCTATACATTCAACCTGCTGACGTTGGCGCTTATCTACCACTATGCCAGGCGAAGCAACTGGCCCACGGCGGCCATGGGGTTCGCCGTAGCGCAGCCATTCGAATCCGTCGCGTTCGGCTTTGTGTTCTTCCTGCTTTTCATCCCGTTCGAGTTCATCTATCCGTCGTCCATCGAGGCCATCTGGAAAGCGATATTCCACACGGAGCCCGAATTGCAGACGACCATCCAATTCTTCCAGACCGCTCATGCGCCAGGGGCCATCGCCGTGACCGTAGCGGCCGGCGTCATCGCGCCCATCGTAGAGGAAACGGTTTTCCGCGGCTTCATCCAGCGCGGCTTCGAGAACACCTTTGGAATCGTGTTCGGGGTGGTACTCACGGCGGTCCTGTTCTCCGTCGTTCATGGCCTTTCCGCCACCGCGGTGGAGATATTCCCTCTGGCGCTGCTACTGTCCGTGCTGTACGCGCGCACCCGGAATATCCTGATCAATATCGCTTTCCATGCGTCGTTCAACACCGCAAGCCTGCTGCTCTTATTGGCCCAGCGATGGCTCGACCAGGGAAGCGGGGTTGATTTGGGACAGTTGTTCCAATAGAATCGGTCTCTTCGCAAACGCGGCTCCGGCGGGACCAGACAATGGCAAAGGACACACGGCTTACGTCAGTATCGCCCAAAGAACAGCTCGAACGCTTGAAGCGCGGGGTGCAGGAAATCACTTCGGAAGAAGACCTGCTCCGCAAGCTCGAGCGCTCATATCGCACGGGCACGCCTCTTCGCGTGAAACTTGGCGTTGACCCTACCAGTCCCGACATTCATCTCGGCCACACAGTGGTGCTCAGGAAACTTCGACAGTTTCAGGAGCTTGGGCATAAGGCTGTCCTCATTATCGGCGACTATACCGCCCTCGTAGGCGATCCCAGCGGCGTGAACAAGACCCGCCCGATACTTACTGAGGAGCAGGTAAACGCAAACGCCCAGACATACCTTGACCAGGTCAACAGGATCCTTGACGTGTCTCAGGCTGAGATTGTCCGAAACGGCGACTGGTTTCGCACGCTGACATTCAAGCAAGTCATCGAGTTGGCAGCCAAGTCCACCGTCGCGAGAATGATGGAGCGCGACGACTTCGCCAAGCGCTGGGCGGCGCACCAGCCGATTTCCGTTCATGAGCTCCTGTACCCGTTGATGCAGGGGTACGACTCGATAATGGTGCGGTCTGACGTCGAACTCGGCGGCACGGATCAGACGTTCAACCTCCTCGTGGGCAGGCAACTGCAAAAGGACGGCGGGCTCGAACCCCAGGTCGCACTAACCATGCCGATCCTCGTCGGCCTCGACGGCGCGGACAAGATGAGCAAGTCCAAAGGCAACTACATCGGAGTCGCCGAGCCGCCCAAGGACATGTTCGGCAAGGTGATGTCGATATCTGATTCGCTCATGCAGAACTACTTCGAACTACTCACGGACATGCCGGATAGCGAGTACAGAGAGCTTCTCGCCGGCAATCCGCGCGACGCCAAGGTAGCACTCGGCAGCAGAATCGTTGGGACGTTCTACGGCGAGAAGGCAGGCAAAGATGCCGCGGAGGAGTTCAGCCGGATATTCAGCCGCCATGAACTGCCGAGCGACATGCCCGAGGTCATGATAAGCCGCGACAAACTGGCGAGCGGCCGCATCTGGGTAATTGATCTCATCTCGACAGCGGGCTTTGCATCCTCGAACAGCGAAGCGCGAAGGCTCGTGGCGCAAGGGGCGGTAACCCTGGACGACAAGAAGATCGACGACGCCGCGGCGCAGGTGGAACTCAAGGGCGGCGAGGTGCTCAAGGTCGGCAAGAGGCGGTTCGGGAAGATTGCGATCAGGTAGAACGGCGCGCCCGTGCGGCGTCAGATAGTAAGCCTCGTCACGTCGATTTTTGACCGGTCAGCGATTCCGAGGCCTTTCTCGCAGGCAGTGAAGATGTGCTGCGGCTTGCGGCCGACCTCCGAAAGAGGCTTGGCACCCATCCCTTTACGAATTGCTTCGATCTCATCCCAACCCACACGATCTGTAGCGACCGGATCGGTGCCGACGATGACGCCTGCGTACTTGGACGCGCCCGGGGACCAGTAAGCCGGTCCGCCGTCGGCCTGGGCGATGAGGCCGTCGATGACCACGAGACGCAGGCGGTCACGAATGAGGGGCGAGGCGCAGAGGTCCGCAACGTAGGGGTCGCAACCATTGTCGTGGTATTTGTTTGGGTTGTGGATGACGCCGAAGAAGTTCTTCATTCCGAGCGACACGCCGCAGAGGTCGTGGTCTTTGAGGACCGGGACGTTCACTATCGCGGTCGCGAAGTCGGTGACTACGCGGCTCATGAGCGACCCCACCGAGCCGCTTGTGACTATGTCGTCCGTGTACCCGACACCGGGGCTGTCCGTTCCAACGTATCTGACACCAGACTGGTCGGAACTCACCTTGTAACCGCCGCGCCTGAGTTCCTTTTCGGAGCGGTCGAACACGACAATCTGACCCGGTGCTACGCCGGCCGCGAGTATTCCGGCAACAACCGCCTCGGTTACGACCACATGCGTTGAGAGGGCGGGTACGGCAAGCATGTTGACCTTGACCGCGACCTTGTCGGAGGGCTTGAAGAGCGACTTCCAGCCTGCGGCGGCGTTCTTAGCGCCGGTCACTGAAATGACCGCTTCGTTGACCATTCGCGTGACGACATCCGACGGCACTTCGGAGGTCTTGCCGGAGTGCTCCTTTGAGATCGCAACAGCCACGCGCGGAGCGGACGACGATGCCTTTTCCTGGGCAAGCGCGCTCAGGGGAAACACGGTGCCTATCGCTGCGACGCCCGCGGCCTTGAGGAACGATCTGCGATCCACGTCACTATCAGACATCACTTCCCCTCTTCTCCGAAGACGTCAGCGCTGAAGACTTCGATCTTCGTCGCAGGGTCCTTCCACGCATCGTCAGGCAGGCCAGCCTTCTCGCACGTGTGCATCAGGAACTCGTCGCGGTTCCAGCCGTACTCGGTTGCCACCTGCGGAAGGAGGAGGCCCCTGTAGAAGCCCCTCGTGAGCATTATGCCGTGTTTGCCGACCACGATCTTGTTGACGTCGGTGATCCTCTCCAGCGGCGTCATCGCGGATATTTCGATGTGGATCTTCGGAAGCTCTGGAGGCGTGACGGGCTGGAAGCGCGGGTCTTCCTGGGCGGCGTTGCGCGCGTTTTCCACGACGGTCTGCCAGAGGGGCTTGATCGCTTCGACGTAGCCGATGCAACCGCGCAGGTTCTGGCCGATTTCAAGGGTCACGAATGCGCCGCGTTTCTGCTTTAGCGCATCGGTAAGCGCAAGGTCGGAGGTTACAAGCGGCTTGCCGGTTACACATGCCTCAAGCGAGCGTCGCGCAAGCGTAAGGAGCGTCTTCTTCTCGTCCGCAGTCAACTGCTTCGGGTCCGACATGGCCTTGCCCTCCTCCGCTTTGTTTGTTGTCGATTCAACCGCCACGGCGCCGGCGGTAAAGGCTATCGCAGTGTAGCTGACGCTCATGCTGAAGCCGCCGCTCATGTCGCCGGACATTGTATATGCGAGCTTGCGGCCTTCAGCCCCCCGCGGCAGCATGTTGAGCAGGATGGTAATCGGCGCGCGGCCGCAAATGGTGGCGCCGGTCTTTTCGACATAGCCGGCAAAGCCGGAAGCGTCTTTCGCCAGGATGAACTTGATCGCGCCGGCGTCGAGAGCGGTAATCCGCTCGCGTATCTCGCTATCGGTGCCGGTGAAAGGCACGTAGCCGTACTGCTCGCCGTAGTGTGTGAAATCACTGGAAACACAAACGAGCGTCGAGTCGTCGACGACGCTGTTGACCGCCTTGGCAACTTCCGCGCACTCTTGCGGACTTGCGCTCCCGACAAGGATCGGCACGACTCTCCAGCCGGGCTGGAGGGCGACTTGGAGGAATGGCAATTCAACTTCTATCGAGTGCTCGCGGTCGCCGAAGCCGCTCAGTACGGGAATCCCGGCTTCTTTGAGCCGCGAGCGCGCTTCAATGTCCACCGGGACGTCGCCAAGCGGCGTGCGATATGCGTCCGCGGCATCTATCCATGCTGCGGCCGGAGAGGTGTAGTGGCTCACGCCAAGCACAATCACGCGCTTGAAGGATGCGCCTTCGACTGTTCTGAACGACTTCCCCGCCGTTGGGCCCGAGAAAGGATAGCCCGCATGCGGCGCTATGAGCGCTGCCACTCTCCCCGCGCCGGCAGGCAGGGGCTCGCCGCCGGCCAGAAGCTTCTTCACCGTGGCTTCAAGCTCTTTGGGATCCGCGGGGTAGAACTGCCCCGCGACGGCGGGCTTCCTGACCATACCGCCTGTGAGCTTGCTCTCCTCTGCGCCAATGGCGGCTTTGGGGACGCCAAGCTGAGCCGCGGCGGCACAAATCAGGACAGCAACCGCCGTCGCGCCGCCACCAGCAATGAGAGCCTTCCACTTCCCTTTCATACCTTTTCCTCCTCCGGCAGAGGACGCCGTTTCATGCCGACGGTTCACCGGCAACCATTATACAGGCGACGGCCCGCCAAGAGTTTTTCATTTTCCGTGCCGTCACGGTTGGTTTTGCATTGACGAGCGGTTATCGGTAAACTATAAATCTATCCGCGTCGTTGCGAACCATGGTCGATGTTTGGCAGGGAGGGTTTATGGATGTTCACACCCAACAAGGTTTTCCTCACGACAGGTGTGGGAAGGCATCGCGAGCGTTTGGTTAGCTTCGAGGAGGCGCTTCGTGACGCAGGCATCGCCTGTTACAATCTCGTCACTGTATCGAGCATCTTCCCTCCTCACTGCAAAGTCATCCCCAAGAAGGACGGTATCGCCAGACTCAAGCCGGGTGAGATTGTCTACACAGTCATGAGCCGCAACGACACCAACGAGTATTGCCGCCTCGTTGCTGCAAGCGTCGGCCTTGCAATTCCCGCCGACAAGGGGCTCTACGGATACCTGAGCGAGCACCATTCGTACGGCCAGACCGACGAGCAGGCCGGCGACTACGCCGAGGACCTCGCCGCATCGATGCTGGCTACGATTATGGGCCTCGACTACGACCAGGACGCATCCTGGGACGAGAGGCGCGAGATCTGGCGCATCAGCGGCAAGATCGTGCGCACACGCAATATCACCAAGTCCGCTGTCGGCGTGAAGAACGGCGTCTGGACGTCGGTGGTGGCGGCGGCAGTGTTCGTGCCGTAGCAGTCGCTTGCGCAGCGCCGTGGGGCCTATGCCAAGGTTTCGCTATTGTCGGTGATATGGCCGTAAGTGTCGATTGACGTTAGCCGCGCCGCGACTCGCGCCGGGTTCCTAACCCTTCTGCAATCAATCGGTTGTGTTCCTCCGGCGATGGTCTGGAACACGGGCTCTCCGACAGAGTTACGTTCCAATGCAATCCAAATCATCTGATTGACCGTCGGGTTATACTATTGAAAAGCGCGCTATACAGCCTACAATTGCTTTTGGCTGTCACCCAAGCGCGAGGAAAGCAACTGGAGGGAAGGATGAGCAAGGGAGTCCTCGCCATTATTCTGGCGGGCGGAAAAGGCACAAGGCTCGGGCCGCTGACGTTTCACAGGGCAAAGCCCGCGGTTCCATTCGGCGGCATTTACCGCATCATTGATTTCCCACTATCAAACGCGATCAATTCGGGTCTCAGGCGAATAGTCGTCGTTATCCAGTACAAGTCCATGTCGCTTTCGCGCCATCTCTCCCAAGGGTGGGAGTTCCTTCCGCGCGAACTCGGCGAGTATGTGGAGGTGATTCCACCCCAGCAGCGTGTAGGCGAGAGGTGGTACCAGGGAACGGCGGACGCCATATATCAGAACATCTACTTCATCGAGAAGGAACAGCCCAAGAACGTCCTCGTGCTCGCCGGCGACCACGTCTACAAGATGGACTACGGCAAAATGCTCGAGTTCCACGAGTCGAAGAACGCCGAGTGCACGATCGCTACCACAGAGGTGCCGGTCTCGAAAGGCCACCTTTACGGCATCATGGGCGCGGATACGTCTTCGCGCGTCATCAATTTCAACGAGAAGCCCGAGAAACCAACCGCGCTGCCCGCCGACCCCAATCACTGCCTCGCATCGATGGGCATCTACGTCTTCAAGACGGATCCGCTCATCAAGTACCTCTACGAGGACGCCCGCACGCGCAGCGCGCACGACTTCGGCAAAAACGTCATCCCCACGATGATTCGCAAGGGGGCGGGGGTTTACGCATACAACTTCGTCGACGAGAACCGCAAGGAGAACAAGTACTGGCGCGACGTGGGGACCATCGAGGAGTATTGGGAAGCGAACATGGACCTTGTGTCAGTGACGCCGCTTCTCAACCTGTACGATTCCGACTGGCCGATCCGCACGCATCATGAGCAGGTTCCGCCGCCGAAGTTCGTCTTCGCCCAGGAATTTGAAGGCGGCCGCATGGGCGTCGCGCTCGACAGCGTGGTTTCCAGCGGCTGCGTCATATCCGGAGGGCGCATTCAGAAATCCGTACTCTCCCCCAATGTCCGCGTGAATTCCTACGCCCGGGTGGAGGAGTCGGTCATCTTCGAAGGGGTCAACATCGGGCGGCGCTGCCGCATCCGCCGCGCGATCGTCGACAAGGACGTCAATATCCCGGAGGGGACCGAGATAGGCTTCGACTTGAACCGGGATAGGGAGCGCTTCTGGGTAAGCCCGGGCGGAATCGTGGTCATCTCCAAGGCGGAGCACGTCGAGGCGCCCGAGGAGTTCGAGCCGGCGGTATCGTAGAGAAGCTCGCATCGCACGGCGAAGCCCCGCACAGTAATCCCTCGGTATACCTTAGCCCTGTGTGTTCTGCGGGGGATTCTGGGACTGGTTCTGGGCAGGTGCCGGGGATTTGGATGCGGCCCTGGTTGACTCAACCGGCTGTTCCTCAGTTATGTCATTCATGCCGCGCTTGAACTCGGTGACGCTCTTTCCGAGCGAACGCATCACGGTTGGCAGACGCGAACCAAACAGAAGCAACGCGATCACGAGTACCGCGAGCAGTTCCCACGAGCTTAATCCGAACATTGGGTCCCTCCCGGCCCGCCAAGGGCTGTAGTCGGCTTAACCGGCCATAGGCCAGTCATGAATTCACAGTATTCGCGCAGGTAGCGAGCGTGCCTTTGTATTATCCCGAGAAGCGCTCTGCATTGCCACAGTTTTCGGCATTTCGCGCGCTAATCCGCAACAGCGCCGCCTATCCTGCGAAAATCGGCCTCAACTTGAGGGGTTTCCATGCACAGACGAATGTTGAGCGCTTCGTCCCAGGCTTTAAGCCTCTTTGCAATCCAAGCGTATGCTGCCGCCCTTAGCGGCCGCGGATACCGCAGTTTGCCGTCGCAGCACTTGACGAACTCGCCGCAGAACGGCTCCTGAGGCCCGAATCGCTCCGAGACAGCGGCTTTCAGGCTCGAAGTGAACCTCAGGCCGCCCAAGTGAACGGACTCCACCATGCGCGGATCGAGCGAATGGGTTAGTTCGTCCACCAACTCCATATACGCCCCCTGCCAATTGCCCGTTAGTATTAGCGGATCGAGCCGCACCCCTACCCGGAAACCCGCTTTCTCGGTAGCGGCGGCGGCTTGTACGCGCGCGGCAATGGTCGCCGCCCCTCGCTCAAGCTGTCTTGCATACTCGTCAGGCGTGAAAGTCCATGAAACGACAACATTTCGAGCGCCGCCAACCCTCAACAATGGCCCGATCTCGTCGGATTTTGTTCTGATCTCCAAAGTAGCGTCAGGCAAGCGCCGGAAGAGCTCAATGAGCGGTGGCAGCAGGCCCGCGAAGCGTTCAAGCATAAGGTCGTCGCAGAGCTCACCACCGTAGAAGTATCCGCCGCCGATTTGCCTCGACTTCGTTTCGATCTCCGCCAGCAACGCGTCCTGATCGGCGAAGACGACAGGGGCGTTCGCGGTGTGGTACGTTTGGAGGAAGCAGTACCTGCAATCAGCAGGACACCCGATCGCCGGGATGAAGTATTGCCAGCCTGAAGGGCGCATGCCGGGGCCGGAGGGAAATTCCTTGACGAAGCCGCCCGCGCGGCGCGCAATGACAAGGCATTCCTTTGCCTGTTCTGCCGGGAGCCTCTCAAGCTCAGCACTCAGCTCAGCCAAAGCCCGAAAGTTCCTTACTTCCGCCCGGGGCGCAACCGTGCGCGCTCGGACAGTCACCGGCGAGTTCTCGAGCCCCTCTTCTATGAAGACCTTCTTTGGAACAGAGAGCATGTCTGCCTTCTGCAAGAGCCCCTGCTTTGTTGAATACGCTATCCCAATGCGGCGCCGCGCCATTATACGCGCCGGCTATCCTTCAGCTATCGCCGCGACAGGCGTTGAACAAGGGGCACGAGCGCGGTAATTCGCCTTCCAGAGTGCGCGATGCAGTCGTATGTGCACGCATGGCGACCTCCTATAGTCATAAGCCTATCTGCCATAGGCTCTTACGACCATTGAAGAATTTCTGAAATACTTTGTTGAAAAACATACGAAGGCCGGTACAATACCCCCTGTTTGTGCGGATGATTATTCGGACATTAAATAATGTTGACCCTCAAAGGGCCCCAGTACGACATAGTTAGTTTTGCGCGTCGCCATCGCGAGGTGACGAGGCCGGTCCTTGCTTCTCGCCTGGGACTGAGCCTGCCCACGGTAAGCCTGTCGGTCAGATCTCTCATCAAGGACAAACTTCTCCTCAAGGAGGGGCTCCTTGAGTCGAGCGGCGGCAGGCGAGCCGAAATCCTTCGGATAAATCCCGACTTCATGGACGGTATAGGGCTGCGCGTAAGCATGGCCGGCGTGATCGGCGTGGTCGCCGACCTCGGCGGCAACGTGGTAGCAAAGAGCCGCTTGGACTGGCGGGGCGATCCGTCGAAGGACGACATCCTGAACGCCCTCTACCAGGCCACGAGCGAGCTGCTCAAGTCCGGCCGCCGCAAGCCTGTCGGGGTGGGCGTCGGAATCACGGGCCTCGTAAGCCAGGCCGATGGCGTATCGCTGCGTTTCCCTTACGTCGAAGACTGGAAGGACATGCCGGTCAGGTCGCTCCTCGAGCAGCGGTTCAACCTGCCTGTGAGCATGGACAACGACGTCAAGGCGTCAACGCTTGCGGAGCTGCGGTTCGGCGAGGGGCGCACGGCTGAGAACTTCCTGTATGTCTTTGTCGGCAAGGGTATCGGCCTCGGTATCGTGCTTGACGGCAAGGTGTATCACGGCGCCTCGGGCAACGCCGGCGAACTCGGCCATCTGGCCGTGAAGGCCGACGGCTCCCTGTGCCATTGCGGCAACTACGGCTGCCTCGAAACTCTCGCCGGACCTCCCGCGATAGTTCACCAGGTAAAGGAAGCAATCGCGCGCGGGGCATCATCTTCCGCGTGTCCCGAACCGGGAGCGGCGGTAACTATCGAGCGCGTCCTGGCAGCCGCGGAGAACGGCGACAGGCTCGCCGGCAACGTCGTCGAGAAGGCCGCCGAGCATATCGGTCTTGCGCTTGCCAACATGGCGAACCTCCTCGATCCGCAGATGATCGTGCTTGGGGGCCTCCTCTCCACCGCCCCGAAGAATCTGATCGACACTATTAAGCGTGTATTCGACTCGCGGGTGCTTCCCAGCATCGCGCCGACCGTCGAACTGAAGGTAAGTTCCCTTGGGGATATGTCGGGCGCTCTTGGCGCAGCCGACATGGTGTTTGAAAACCACATCAGGAGTCTAAGAACGGAGTAGAAAGGAGCAGCACAATGGAGGTTATCGTCAAGGACAATTACGAGCAGATTTCGCGTCTGGCCGCCGAGATGATCGCAGATCTTATCAGGCGCAAGCCTCGCTGCGTACTCGGGCTGGCCACCGGCTCCACGCCCGTAGGAACGTATAAGGAACTTGCGAGGATGTGCAAGAACGAGGGGCTCGATTTCAGCCAGGTGGTCACGTTCAACCTCGACGAGTACGTCGGACTCGTCCCCACGCACGACCAGTCGTACCGCTACTTCATGAACGACAACCTCTTCAACCACATAAACATCCGCAAGGAAAACACGAATGTGCCGGATGGCATGGCCGACGACATCGTCGCCGCGTGCGCGGCATACGAGCGCAAGATCGTCGCCCACGGCGGGATCGACATCCAGGTCCTCGGCATCGGCGGCAACGGCCACATCGCGTTCAACGAGCCCGGCTCGTCCTTAGCCAGCCGCACTCGCGTCAAGACCCTCACCGACAAGACCCGCCAGGACAATGCGCGGTTCTTCGCGTCGATGAATGACGTTCCGAAGTACGCTGTCACCATGGGCATCGGCACGATCATGGAAGCGCGCCAGATAATCCTGTTGGCCAATAAGGACAACAAGGCCGACGCGCTTTCGGCCGCCGTTGAGGGCTGCGTTACCGCCATGTGTCCCGCGAGCGTGCTGCAGATGCATCCGGCCACGACGATAATCGCCGACAAGCCTGCCGCGAGCAAGCTCAAGGGCGCTTATCCCGCCAATCCGCAGCGGCTCGTACTGAAGAAATAGCGCTGACATACGCATCCCCGGCGCCGTCCAAAGGCGGCGCCGGGATATCGAATACATGACAGCATGCTGGAATAACGGGGAGGTCTTATGTCGCTGATCGGTAAGTTCGTCGAGGCTGCGAAGCGCCAAAAGAAAAGGATCATCCTGCCCGAGGCCGACGAGCCGAGGATGCTTCAGGCCGCGCGGCAGGTCAAGGACGAAGGGATCGCCGAACCCGTCATCGTGGGCGAAGCGGCTGCCTACGAAGCCACGAAAGCCTCTCTCGGGCTCAACATGTCCGACATCGAGTTCGTCGACGTCGCGAGCACGGGATCGATGGATCGCTATGTGGAGAGCTACGTCGCAAGCCGCGGCTCCAAAGACAGCATCGCGAGACGCCTCCTTTCAAGACCCCTCTACTACGGCGGCATGATGGTCGCACAGAAGGACGCCGACGGCATGGTCGGCGGCTGTCTCAACCTCACGGCCACGGTCATCAAGGCCGCAAGCCTTACGATCGGTTACGCGGACGGGATCACGTCTCCATCGAGCCTTTTCATTATGGTTGTTCCCAATTGCGAATACGGCGACAACGGCATTCTCATCTACGCGGACGCAGGCGTAAACCCCGAGCCGACCCCGCGCGAGCTCGCCGAGATCGCCGTCTCTTCCGCAAGAAGCGCTCGCGTGCTCCTCGGGATGGACCCGCGCGTCGCGATGCTCTCCTTCTCGACGCTCGGAAGCGCGAGTCATCCTCGTACTGCAAGAGTCATCGAAGCCACCAAGATCGCCCGGGAGATGGCGCCCGATATTCCGATAGAGGGCGAGTTCCAAGCGGACGCAGCGATTGTCCCGCGGGTCGCCGCCAAGAAGGTGACCGTCGAATCGAAGGTTGCCGGCAAGGCCAACGTGCTAATCTTCCCGGACCTTGACGCAGGCAACATCTGCTATAAACTGACGCAATATTTGGCGAAGGCCGAAGCGTACGGCCCGCTATTCCAGGGGTTCGCGCGGCCGGTCAACGACCTGTCCAGAGGCGCAAGCGTCAGCGATATCGTGGGCGTGGTCGCCATCACGGCCGTAGAAGCCCAGTCGACCACTTAGATGAAGGGGATGCGATGTTAGTTCTCGTCATTAATTGCGGCAGTTCGTCAATCAAGTATCAGCTTTTCGACATGAGAGACGAGAGCGTCCTGGCAAAGGGACTCTTGGAAAAGATCGGCGAAGGCGACAGCGCCCTGCATCATGAGAGGAACTCCTCAAAGGTTACGATCGATCGCAAGATCTCCAACCATAATGAAGGACTGGCGCTTATTCTCGAGACGCTGGTCGATCCGAAGATCGGCGTTATCAAGGATATCGCCGAGATAGCCGCGGTCGGCCACAGGGTCGTGCACGGCGGAGAGGAATTCGTCGAGAGTAGTCTCATCACGCCCGAGGTCATCGATGCGGTGAAGCGCTTCAGCGACCTCGCGCCGCTCCATAATCCGCCGAACCTTACAGGCATTCTTGCCGCTCAGTCCGTAATGCCCAGCGTGCCTCACGTCGCGGTCTTTGATACGGCGTTTCACCAGACCATCCCGTCTACCGCCTACATGTACGCCCTCCCCTACGACCTCTACGAGCGCTACAGGGTGCGCAGGTACGGCTTCCACGGCACGAGCCACCGCTATGTGACGATGCGCGCGGCCGAAATGCTCAAGAAGCCTCTTTCCGAGACCAACGTCATCACCTGCCACCTCGGCAACGGCTGCAGCATAACCGCCGTCAGGGGCGGCAAGTCTGTGGACACGAGCATGGGCATGACGCCTCTCGAGGGCGTAGTCATGGGCACCCGGTGCGGCGACATCGACCCCGCGATCACGTTCTATCTTGCAAGAAAGGACAACACCCCTCTCGCCGCTATCGACAGCCTCTATAACAAGAAGAGCGGCCTTATTGGCCTATCCGGCGTCTCAAACGACATGCGCCAGGTCAAGGCGGCGGCCGATGCCGGCAACGCCCGCGCGAAACTCGCGCTCGACGTCTATGCCTACCGCATCCGCAAGTACATCGGCGAGTACAAGGCGGTGCTCGGGCGCGTTGACGCCGTGGTCTTCACCGGGGGCGTCGGCGAGAACGCGATGTTCATGCGCGAGATGATAATGACGGGACTGGATTCGATAGGCATGGAAATGGATATGGCAAAGAACTCCACGGTGCGCGGCGCCGCCGGTGACGTCGCCACCGCGAAAAGCGCCACACGGATCCTTGTGATCCCGACAAACGAGGAAAAGATGATCGCCGAAGACACCATGGCGGTCGCACAGAAAACGAAGCGATAGAGAAAGGGGAAGCAAACAATGAAGGTATGCGTTTACGAGGACGCCAAGTACGAAAACCTATATCCACTGGTGCTGATCCGGCCGGTCTTCGAGCTCCGCTGCGGGATGCTCAAGCTCTGGGAGAAGATGAAGCGCGCCTTCCCCGAGGCCGAGTTCACCTTCTTCGTCCGCGATTATCTCAAGGACGCGTGGTCCCAGAAGCTCGGCGCGAAGGTCAACGACTCCGCCGGCATTGCGTCATCGGAAACGCTCTTCATCAACGGCCGCGCGCTCTGGAGCGGCATTGACACCCCTCTCTTCGGACAGGAGGAGGTAGGGGTCGTCGGCGACACGGTCGTCTACGTGCGCGCCAAGGCCGCCACGATCCAGAAGACCGGCGGCGCCGACGCCAACGCAGTCGTGAACGCCCTTGCGACGACGCTCCCGAAAAAAGAATTGAGCGTCAAGGTGATCGAGTTCCCCTGGGACCTGATCCACGCGAATCCCTCCGAGATCACAGCCGATTACAAAAAGGCCGGCAAGAAGGGCATTCACGGCACCGTCCACCCCATGGCCGCCATCCTCGGCGACAAGGAAAACGAACTCTACATAGGCAAGGGCGCCGACGTCCACCCGATGGCCGTTCTCGACGCGTCAAACGGCCCGATCTTCATCGACGAAGGCGCGATCGTTTTCCCGCACACGCGCGTCGAGGGGCCGTCCTTCATCGGCAAGAAGACCCAACTCGTGGGCGGCAAGATCCGCGAAGGCTGCTCCATCGGCCCGGTATGCCGCGTCGGCGGAGAAGTCGAGGAGAGTATCTTCCACGCGTATTCAAACAAATACCATGACGGCTTCATCGGCCATGCGTATATCTGCGAGTGGGTGAACCTCGGCGCGCTCACGACCAACAGCGATCTCAAGAACGACTACTCCACGGTCGAGGTCTACGTCAAGGGGCAGCTTATCGACTCCAAGGACACGAAGGTCGGCTCCTTCATTGGCGACCATACCAAGACCGGCATAGGAAGCGCGTTCAACACCGGCACGGTCGTCGGGATGATGTGCAATCTCCTGCCCTCCGGAGACCTCATGCCGAAGTACATCCCGAACTTCTGCTGGTACTTCCGCGAGAAGTTCTCCAAGGGCATGGGCCTCAAGGCCGGCCTCACCACGGCGCGCATAGCCATGGGCCGCAGGAAGGTGGAATTGACGGAAGCCGACGAAGCGATGATCAAGTGCGCCTTCGAGCTCACGAAGGGCGAGTTGATGGAGTACGTCCGGAAGAAGTAGCGTCAAGCGCCTGAAGCGCAAAGGGGCCGGCGAACCGCCGGCCCCTTCTCTATTGTGCCCTTCTCTGTGAAAGCGCCCCCCTATTGGGCGCTATGTCGCCTGACTACCTTCCGGCCGCGCTCGTTGTCGCAATCACATCACCTCCGGCTGGAGGCAAAGCGGCCAGTGTGTCCGCCGGTTTGTACGTGCTACGAACCAGAAGGGCCCCGTATCTATGGCCCAAGAAGATGTACGCGCCCCATTTGCCGTCGGGGCCGATGTCAGTATACGGGTGCGCCGTAAGCGGCTGGACGTACCATTGGTCAGTCATTGAGTAGACGACGACTTTGTAGTCTGCAGGATTGCTGACCCCCGTAACCGTGCCGCCAATGTTTCCCTTGTCGGGATACTGACCGTCTTTGGGGACTTCAGTGATCGCGACAGTGGGGGCGCTTGCCACCTGCGGCTGTACAGGCGCACCCTTGAGCCTGTCTACCTCAGCGCGGAGTCTCGTCACTTCCGCTTCCAGAGCCGCAACGCGCTGTTCCAATTGCTGAACCTTCGCTGCGACGTCGCCGGCGGCGCTCTCGTTGCTCGCCGCCCTGGCGTTCGTGAAGCAGAAAACCACTACGCACATCGCCAGAAGACCCACAATCAACGCCCCTTCAATCGCCCTTCCTCGAATCATTCGCAGTCCTCCTATCTCAAGACCTTGCACAGTGCACGGAACGCTTACGGTAAGCGTCCAAGAGGTGCTTTTTACGTTGACGGTTTTCGAGCGACAGCAAGAACGCCGCCTCCTGTTGCCGG
>Ga0315282_10002542_pt1 | contig 33434 bp, 32 predicted proteins | sample YL17G07_20_MG_FD_203693 | JGI IMG/M metagenome (GOLD analysis project Ga0315282, IMG submission 203693) | Sediment microbial communities from Yellowstone Lake, YNP, Wyoming, USA - YL17G07_20 | ecosystem: Environmental > Aquatic > Freshwater > Lake > Sediment | place: USA: Wyoming | collected...
TCGTGCCATACATGTTACGGAACGGTGATTGATCACGCGTTCTAAGGTGTATCATGCGTGGTGTCATCGCCAGCGGGTAAAATCAGCTGGTAAGGAGGGGGCCGGTGCAAGCGCCCAGCCCCTGGAGAAAAGAGAGGAATGGAGGGGATCATATATGCCCTTGAAGGAGATACGCAAGAGGGACGGTTCGGTGGTCGCGTTCGGGTCCGCCAAGATCTCCGCCGCCATCCGTAAAGCCATCGAGGCGGGGGGCGAGGGGGACCCGGACGAGGCGGACGAGTTGACCCGCGAGGTGACGTCCAGGCTCGAGGGGCGCTTCACCGTGGATATCCCGACCGTGGAGGAGGTTCAGGACCTGGTGGAGGAGACCCTGATTGAGAGGGGGCTACCGCGCACCGCGAAGGCCTATATCCTCTACCGGGAACACCGGGCGGAGATCCGCCGCACCAAGAATTTCATCGGGGTGAAGGACGAGCTAAAGCTCACGGTCAACGCCGTCAACGTCTTAAAGAAACGCTACCTGCTCAAGGATGAGCACGGCAAGGTGGTGGAGACCCCGGACCGGATGTTCCGGCGGGTGGCCGGGGCGGTGGCCTCCGCCGAGCTGCAATACGACCCGGGGGCGGACATCGCGGATCTGGAGGAGGAATTCTACCGCCTCATGGTATCCCTGGAATACCTTCCCAACTCCCCGACCCTGATGAACGCGGGGACCGGGGTGGGGCAGCTCTCCGCCTGTTTCGTGCTCCCGGTGGAGGATTCCATCCCCGGCATCTTCGACACGGTGAAGAACATGGCCCTGGTCCACAAGTCGGGGGGAGGCACCGGCTTCTCCTTCTCCCGGCTGCGCCCCAAGGGGGACGTGGTGCAGTCGACCATGGGCATCGCCTCCGGCCCCATCTCTTTCATGCGCATCTTCGACGTCACCACCGAGATCATCCGCCAGGGGGGAAGGCGGCGCGGGGCCAACATGGGCATCCTGCGGTGCGATCACCCCGACATCCTGGACTTCATCACCGCCAAGGACCAGGAGGGCTTCCTCACCAACTTCAACCTCTCCGTGGGTATCACCGGCGAGTTCATGGAGGCCCTGGATAAGGACGAGGTCTACTTCCTCCGCAACCCTCGCAGCGGGGCGGTCACCGGCAGCCTGCACGCCCGCGACGTCTTCAACCTCATCGTCACCCAGGCCTGGCGCACCGGGGACCCCGGCCTCATCTTCCTGGATACCATAAACAGGAGCAACCCCACCCCCCACCTGGGGGAGATCGAGTCCACCAACCCCTGCGGCGAGCAGCCCCTCCTCCCCTGGGAGAGCTGCAACCTGGGCTCCATCAACCTCAAGACCATGGTGAAGGACGGGAAACTGGACCGGGGCAAGCTCACGCGCACCATCCACTCCGCCGTGCATTTCCTGGACAACGTCATCGAAATCAACAACTGGCCCCTGGAGGAGACGGAGCGGGTCACCAGGGGCAACCGCAAGATAGGGCTGGGGGTCATGGGGCTCGCCGACGCCCTGCTCGAGATGGGCATCCCCTACAACTCCGAGGAAGGGCTCCAGGCCGCGGGGGAGATCGCCGCCATCCTGGAGGAGGAGTCCCACCGCGCCAGCTCGGCCCTCGCGGAGAAGCGAGGCAACTTCCCCAACTACGCGGGATCCGTATGGGAGAAAAAGGGAATACCCATGCGCAACGCCACCACCGTCACCATCGCCCCCACCGGGACCATCAGCATCATCGCCGGGTGTTCCAGCGGCATAGAGCCCCTTTTCGCCATCTCCTTCGTGCGCAACGTCATCGAGGGCACCCAACTCATGGAGATCAACCCCATCTTCGAGGAGGTGGCCAGGGAGCGGGGCTTTTACAGCAACGACCTCATGATGGAGATCGCCCGCAGCGGCACCCTCCAGCACGCCGACGGCGTGCCCGAGGACGCGCGCCGCATCTTCGTCACCGCCTTCGACATATCCCCGGAATGGCACGTGCGCGTGCAGGCCGCCTTCCAGGAGCACTGCGACAACGCCGTCTCTAAAACCATCAACTTCCCTTCCGACGCCTCCATCGACGACATCGAGGAGGCCTACCGCCTGGCCTACGACCTGGGCTGCAAGGGCATAACCGTTTACCGGTACGGCAGCAAGAGGGAGCAGGTGCTCTACCTGGGGAGCGATTCGATGATGCGCCTGCTGGAGAAACCGGAATACACCATGGCCGAGGCGGAGTACGCCGGGGGATGTCCCACCCCCCTGTGCTTCTTCTAGACGGGGTTGTGAATCCGGGGAATAAATGCAAGGGTGTAAGAAAGGATTCCGGTCGCAATATATGCCCGCAGGGCTAAATAGGGCGTCAAATACTACCGAGGTTATTTAATGAAGGGAGCGTAAGGACAGGGGTATGCCCATGACGGAGAAAAAGATACTGGTAGTCGATGACGACCCCCATATCCGCCGTCTCATCGCGGAGCTCATGATGGCGGAGGGGTTCGAGGTGCTCATGGCCGAGGACGGCGACGAGGCCCTGGGCGTGTGCCTCAAGGAACATCCGGACTTGATCGTCCTGGACATCATCATGCCCGGGATGGACGGGATGGAGGTCTGCCGCCGCCTGCGCGACGAGACCAGCGCCCCCATCGTCTTCCTCACCGCCAAGGACGATATAACCGACCTGGTGAGCGGGCTGGCCATCGGGGGGGACGATTACATCACCAAGCCCTTCAAGGGGGCGGAGCTCATCGCCAGGGTGAAGGCCGCCCTGCGCCGCGCGGACATGGTCCGCGACTCCACCGAGAAGGAGGAATACGTCTCCATCGGGGGCCTGGAGATCGACCGCAAGAGGCGGGAGATCTCCCTGGACGGGAGGCCCGTGGACCTGACCCAGACCGAGTTCGACCTCCTGTGGCTTTTGGCCAGCCACCGGGGGACGGTGTACTCCCGCAAGGACATCGTCAAATCCCTGTGGGGTTACGAGGATCCCGGCATCTCGCGCACCATAGACACCCACGTGGCCAGGCTGCGCAAGAAGATCGAACGCGATTCCTCCAACCCCGAATTCATCAAGACGGTGACCGGCGTGGGGTATAAATTCTTCTAGGCTGAGGAGATGGCGCCGGATTTCTGGTGGTTGGAGGGGTGCTTTCCCGGTGTCTTCTTCGGCCAGCGCGAAATCAGCAATGTTTACCTGATCAAGGACGATCGCAATCTCCTGCTCGTCGGTACCGGCATCTCCCCCGTGATGCAGGAGAAGATCCTGGCATTATGTATACTTAAAGGGGGATCCACGCCTACCTCGCGCGGCCACTGGGTAGAATCGGGATATCGCTGATATCTTCGGGCTGAGGATGATCGGAGGGTAGATGAACCTTTTCGCACGGCTGAAGGTATGGGAGAGATTCGGAAGGTTGATGAACTCCAAGTACGGGGTATGGTTCATCAACACCTTCCGTAGCGCGGTGGAGCTCCTGATGAAGCCTATCGCGGCCGGGGAGGAGGGGAAGGCGCCGCCCTTCACCCCCTTCACGAAGAGCCTTTCCGAGGCTAAGGTCGCGCTGGTCACCACCACGGGCATCTACGTGGAGGGCCAGGAGCCCTTCGACGTCGATGCCGCCCTGGGGGACTCCACCTTCCGCGCCATCCCCTCGGACGTCGAGGTCTCGGCACTGCGCATCGCCCATACCCATTACCCCCACGAGCGGGCGGAGGAGGACATCAACGTCATCTTCCCCGTGCAACGGCTGCGGGAGCTGGTGGAGGAGAAGGCGGTAGGCGGCGCGGCGTCGTACCACTACAGCTTCGGCTTCGACCTGCACGTGAAGGAACTGGTAAACCCGGCCAGCGGCACCGCCCACGAGGTGGCGCGGGCACTCAAGGAGGACGGGGTGGACGCGGTCCTCTTCACGCCCGGCTGACCCATGTGCAACCGGGCCGTGAGCCTGATCGCGCGGGTGGCGGAGTCCTACGGCATGGGCACCGTCGCCCTCTCCCTCAACCGCGAGATATCCGAGAAGATCCTGGCCCCCCGTACCCTGTACCTGCGCTTCCCGTATGGTGCCCCGCTGGGGGAGCCGGGAAACGTAAACCAGCATAGGACCATCCTCAGGGAGATGTTCGACGCGCTTACCTGCCTCAAGGAACCCGGCACCATCATGGACCTTCCCTACCGCTGGCGGCGGGACACTTACGGGCCGGTAGAGTTCGGCGGCGGATGATGCCGGAGATAATAAAGGCTCCTCGCTATTTACCATGGGTAGCAATATAAGCCATTGATAGACCTGAAATTAAACATTTTGGCATTGATTGTTAAGCAAGTCGCCAAGCGGGGTTTCCGCGGACCTTTCCAGGGGTTTAACAAAGGGATGTATTTTGTTAGTATTTTATCGCCGAGGGCGCTTAGCTCAGCGGGAGAGCGCTGCCTTCACACGGCAGAGGCCATGGGTTCAAATCCCCTAGCGCCCACCACAAGAAAGCCGGGCTGTAGCCCGGCTTTTCCATCTTGTCCGGCCGCCCACAATCCTTAGAGCCGCAGGGTCGTCCGACGGTATATAAGCGAACAACATGGAGCCTGTTGCATAAATGGCGTGCGGTCGATCATATTAGCCATATCATGATAAATAACGGGTCATAGCACGCTTCATATTGCGTCCATTGCGTCTTCATTCTCTACTAGGCGATTTGTGCGACATCCTCCATATAGACATGTTTGATTTTTCATCCGATTTTGATTATATTAACACCTACTTGAATGTAGAAGATAATCTAAAATAACCGGGGGAAATTGCCAATAGGGTTTTATCCAAACACCTCTCTTCTCGAGATCTATGGTTGCCGTCCTTTCATCAGGACAAGGCGGCATCGAAGTATCGACGGTTTCGGTTGCAAAGGAGGTTGACTTGAAGCGCACACGATTGGAAAGAAAGCCTTTCAAAAGCCGGAAAAGCTACAGGAGGGCTCTACCACTGCTCTTCTGCACGATCATCCTATTATTCCTGTTTTCTCCATATCTTCCAGCAAGCGGTAATCCCACGAAGACGGCTGACAGTGGCTCGTCGATCCAGCTATCGGAGGAATCGGTTAAGGGAGATGGCGAGCACTACCTGGGCTTGAAACCATCTCCTCCCGGTGAGTATCCCCAGATCGCGCTGCCTCAAATGCTTCGGCTTTCCTTGAGCTCCTCCGCGGACCTCTCCAGCCAGCTACCCCCGGTGGGAGATCAGGGGCGCCAGGGGAGCTGCGTGGCCTGGTCCACCAGCTACTATTACAAGAGCTGGTCGGAGAAGCAGGAGCACACCGGCTGGAACTTGAGCAGCCCTTATTACCAGTTCAGCCCCTCCTTTATGTACAACCAGATCAACGGGGGTGCGGATAACGGAGCCACTTTCACCGCCGCCTTCTCCCTCCTGCAGAATAAGGGAGACGTGGATGTCGCCGAGATGCCCTATAACCAGAGCAATTACACAACCCAGCCCACCCCATCCCAGTTGGAGGCGGCCAAGCCCTACCGGATACCCAGTAACTGGGCCGCCTTCTGGACCCGGAGTACCACTGGCCCCTATTCCTCCCCCAACAACATCGATAATGTCAGGGCCTGGCTTAACAGTGGCAGAGTCCTGGTCATGGCCATCCCCGTCTACACCGACTTTCCCAACTACGGGGGAAATGCGCCCAAGGCCTATTACGACTACAACGGCTACTCCCGCTACGCGGGGGGTCACGGCGTATGCATCTGCGGGTACGACGACAACATCAATCCCGGCGGATCCAACGCCGACCACCGGGGAGGGTTCAAGATGGTAAACTCCTGGGGCTCGAGTTGGAACGGATCCAGCGCGGGGTATGTCTACTTGAGCTATGACTTTGTAAAGCGCTATGTCTGGGAGGCCTGGTCCATGAATGACCTTTCCCCGGATTCGCCCCAGATATCCTCCTTGAGCGCCATGGAGGGAAAGCCGGCAGATACCATCCATATCTATGGGAGCAACTTCGGCACTCTCCGCAGGAGCGCCCGGGTGAGCTTCAACGGGACAAGCGCCACCGCAATAAGCTTCACCGACAAGGATATCACGGCGACCGTACCCGCCGGAGCCACCACCGGCCCATTAACCGTCTACGACTGGGAAGGCACAGCCAGCAACCCGGTAGCCTTTACCGTGCCCGGGACCCCCATCGGTCCCCAGGTGACTTCCATAACCCCCAACAGTGGGCCGCAAAACACCGTGGTCGGCATCGATCTTGCCGGATCGAACTTCCAGGCCGGCGCCACCGTAAGGCTTGAGGGTAACGGCACCGTGATCAACGCCGGCGGCGTGAACGTGGTCCCTCCCGCCCGGATCACCTGCACGTTCGACCTGACGGGAGCGCCGCCGGGCCAGTATGACGTGGTGGTGAAAAATCCGGACAATAGCGAGGGAAAGCTGGCCGGCGGCTTTGCGGTGAACGCCGCATGCGGAATGGGAGCGGGAGCATCCCTTATGGTTTTCGGCGTCACCATGGGGCTGGGCTCCCTTCTCGGCACCGGTGGACTGCGTAAACGGTGGAGGAGGAAAAGAAGGTAAGGTCATATTTCGGGCGTAATCAGTATATCTGGCCGGCGGGAGCACCCCGCCGGCCGTATCAGCTCCTTGGCTGTGCCATGCAATTCCTCCGTATATCCTCGAGATCTACTCACTGCTCTTATATGCCCGTTTTCGGTAATGAGGATATTCAAATATTGGTTTATGCTCACGTTCTCCGATGCGGCCTCTTCAGCAACCGCTTTATGGAGGGACTTGGGCATCCTGGGCAAAATATGGCCACTAAAAGTGCGTCCATCATCAGGTATTGGTATCTCATATCCCTCCTCAAGGGCCGTCTCCAGCCACAACTTTTTAGAAGATTCGATGTAAGTGTGCTATGATCCGTTACACGTCAGGTCGCGGGAGCCTCCCAGAGCAGGGAGAGCAGCTCCACCTCGTCCAGCCACGCCCCCTCCAGGCAGCGGGCGGCGGAGCGGTTGAGCTCGCCGGGCAGGGAAAATGCCAGGGAAGATACCTGGCCCTTCTCCATGATCACGTGGCAGCAGACCTCGCCCTCGGGACCCTCGCAGCGGCCGAAGCCCTCTCCCCTGCCTCCCCTGCCCCTCTTCACCTGGAGCGGTCCCTCCGGGATATTTTCCAGGATGCGCCCGGCAATATGCAGGGACGCGCCGATCTCAAAAGCCCTTACCCCCACCACGCGGCGGAACATCCCGCCACCCTTGGGAAGCTTCACCCCCCCCCATCCCACCACGGCATAAGGGCCGGGTTCCTCTTCCCTTACATCCGCGGCCAAGCCGGCGGATCGGGCCAGGGGGCCTACCCACCCTTCCTTTTTTGCCTCTCTGTATAAGGACCGCAGCCTCCTCTCCACCCAACCAGGCACGGGCAGGGAAAGCGCTTTGGGAGATATCTCCTCCCAGCGGCCGGCTGCGGAGACCAGCCGTTCCGCCATCGCCGGGGCTTCCTCAACGGGGAAATCCTCCCTTACGCCGCCCGGAAGGAAGCACCCCCTTCCCTGGGGGTCGCCCAGCCACTCCTCCATCCCCTCCTCCACTTCACAGCGCAGTTCCGCGCATCGCCCGGCCGTTCCCGGCCTCCCGAGGAGGCCGGCGGCCCCGCTTATCCAGAAGAGGTGGGCGCAGACCCTGGACATCTCCAGCAGCGCGGCGTGGATGGCGACGGCCGCGGCGGGGATCTTCATCCCCCTCGCATCCTCCAAAGCCTGGAAGAAGGCCGCCGAACGGGCGGTGCCCTCCATCCCCCCGCCTTTCTCCAGAAGAAAGCCGGCCTGGCGCGCCCTGGTGCCACAGAGGGCGCCCTGGGGATACTCGCTTGCCGTCTCGTATACCCGGCGCACCCGGCCTCCACTCACCTCCAGGAGCAGGCCCCAGCGCTCCATAAAAACCGCGCCGGCGGCGGTCTCGACACCGTCCATTTGCGAACCACGGATGAGGTCAATCCACCTGGCCGCCTGCGGGAAGTACCTGACCGACTCGGAGAGGAGATTCTCCTCCTTGCCCGCCCTCAGGTGCAGCGTCTCCCTGTCCCGGGGGTTGAAAAAGTGCAGGGTCTCCCCGCTCGCGGGCCCGAGGTCGGCCATGATCAGGCGGAGCCCCTGGTCCGCGAGGAACTCGAGGCGGGCGCGCTGGTCCCCCCCGACATCGGGCATCCACACCCGCCGCGTCTCCCGGATATCCCTCCAATCGATGTTCTCACCCGGCGGTCGGGCATCCACCGGATGCTCGGGCTTCCCTTTCCTTACCCTTCTTAGCATTTACCCGGCCCACCTTCCAGCATATGGTAATGATTACTGCTGCGGGAAATGTATATACGAACTCCACGTTTTGAGCCCCCGTATCCATACCCCTACAATACCCCTCTTTGCTTCTCGCTACCCTGTTTCATTGGCCTGTGACCAACGTCCCATGTGCTAACGAAACGCCAGGTAAACCATGATCGCGGCCCACCCGGCGTACAAGGCCACCCCGCATACCGCGATGGTCCTCAGGGCTTTTCCGGCCTCGAACGCCGGGGGCCGCTTCCTTCCCCACAAGGGCAGGGCCCCGCCCGGCAAAGCCGCCCCGGGACGGCGAGCCCCTCCTCCCCCCCGCATGATCCAGGCGGAGAGGATGACGACCGCCAACCCGGAACATAGCAGCATGGCCCACCCCAGGGTGGTCCAGGAGGTGAAGGGCAGGCTCACGGGCAGGCCGTACTCGCGCATCAACAGGTCGACCATGGTCCCCGGGTAGAGGCCGAGCGCCGCGAGGAACGCCGCCAGCAGGACACCCGCCGCGAGCGCCGCGGCCCCCGCGATCCCCGGGTTCCCCTCGCCATCGCCCCGGGGTAGCAGGAGGGCGGTGAATCCCTCGACCAGCGCCCCCGCGAAAACCAGGGGAAGGGCGGCAAGGAAGAGCACGGTAACTCCCCCGCTGAATGCTCCTGCCAAAACATGGAATTCCATCCAACGCCAGGTGAAGCCCGCCAGGGGCGGCAGGCCCAGGAGGGAAACGCCGCCCACTACCGCGGCCCAGGCTTTCCACCTCCCCCGCTCGCTCCCCATATGAACCAGGGCCAGGGCGGGTAGGCCCGCCCACAATCCCAGGCGCGCCGCCGCGGCGGCCGCCTGGCCCCCGGGCGAGGCGGAGAGGGCGAGGTGGGCCCCCAGGGCCGCGCAGAGCAGTCCCCACATCTCCACCCTCCCGGCGGAGGAAAGCAGCTCGCGCAGCACCTCCGCCAGGGTGATCAGGGAAACCCCGAAACATATCCATATCCAGTTCCCCTCCCAGCGGAACCAGACCCGGGTGACCATGTACAACAGGTAGGTCCCCAGCACAAGGTCCACGCCCAGCAAATGGATGAGGCGGAAGTCCTTTCCTCCCCGGGAGATGCCGGCCATCCAGCGGTGCAAGGGAAAGCACCCCAGGCGCAGGAGGGCCGCCGCGAGCATGAGGGCGCAGGCGGCGGCGAGCTTCCCCCGGGGCTCCAGGGGAAGGGCGGGGAAGAAGAGCCCACGGCCGGGATCGGAGAGGTAAAGGAAAAGCGCGCCCAGGGCCAGGCACAGGTCCGAAAGCGCCAGGGGGAGAAGGGCCGGCGGCAGGAAGCGGCGCGAACCCCTCTTCCGTAACATCGCGGCCCCGACCATGCAAGAAGTGGCCAGGGCGAAGGTGCCCGCGAGCAGGAAGTAATGATCGCTCATGACCGCGGTCATGGCCGCCGCCAGGGCGAAGCACGAGAGGGCCGATGCCGCGTTCCCACGACCCCTCCCCAGACCCTTCCCCTCCGCAGCCGCAAGAAGCGGGGGGGACACGACGGCCAGCGGGAGGAGGAGGGACATGTTGGTCGGGGACAGGTAGAACCGCCAGAAGGAAAAGGTGCCCGGCCCCACGTAATGGTCCCACAGCCTGTAGGTGATAAGGGTCAGGGCGGGAAGGGCGATCAGGGCCCAGCCCAGCGCCAACCATCTGGTACGGCGCCGGCGCAGGCCGGCGAGAAAGATGAGCCCCGTCGCGGCGGCGGCCGCGGGAAGGGCGGGTAGTATATCCGGCGCGTTCATCTTTTTTTTCTAAACCCCTTCGCTCTCAACTCCGCCATGCTTGTCCATCCCGCCTTTGAAGCCCGGTTACAGAACGGCCGCCAGGGCCGTGATAAGCGAGAGCACGGCCAGGAGCATTCCCGCCCCCTGCCATTGCCTGAGAGTCACGCGGTCCCTCCCCTCGGCCCAGGCCCTGGCCGCGGTGAGGACGGCCGCCGCGCCCAGGGCCGCGCCCGACCAGAGGAGTACGCCCATTCCCCCCTCCCAGGGATAGCCCAGGAACAGGACGATGTAGAGAAGGATGGTCACCGCCCTCTGCGTACCCTGCGCCCCGAGTAGATAGACGCCCTTGATGGCGCCCCGGGCTTTTTCCTCGAAGAGATAGCCGCAAGAGGGACGGCCCAGGTTAAAGAGAAACAGGGCAAGGGCGGCAAGGACGAGAGAGGCCAGGATGAGGGCGAAGTCCAGCCCCTTCCAAAGCTGAACGGCGCCGAAGGCCCCCTCGCCCCGGAAGGTGCCCAGCCCGGCGGCGAGCTGGCCGGGAAAGCGCAGGGACGCGCAAACGGCGACGCAGAAAAGGGCCGCAAGGCGGGCGAAAGCCGTCCTGAATGCCATGGGGATGTAGGCCGCTTCCTCCCCTTCGCTTACGGCCCCCAGGAAGAGGGGAAGCAGTTCCACCGAGGAAAGAATCAGGACCAGGGTGAAGAGGTCACCCTTTACCTCCACCAGCATATATCCCGCCGCCCCCAGGGCCGCCAGGGAAAGGACCAGTACCACTAGCTCGCTCAGGGAGGAGGCCGCCTCGTCCATCCTCCCTCCCACGGCGGCCCGCAGCGACGGCCCCTCCCCACCGTACAGGGCCGCCCTGGCCCGCCCCTCCACGAAGATGATCGCGCCGCCGCATAACGCCATAAAGAGGAGGCCGGGGAAGAATAAAAATCTAAAAATATCCGCTACTACCTGCATATTTACCATCCGGATTCAGTAGCGACCATTATATCATGCCGTAGCCGTTTTTCGTCCCTGCCGCCGGGCGCCTGCGGTCCCTTTGTGCATGCTATAATCCCGACCATGAGGATCATCTGCGAAGGACCCTACGACTTCCGGCTGTCCTGGCGCATGATCTCCGCTTTCTCCGGCCGGAGCGCGTCGGAGGGCGGGGCCATGGCCATGTGGTGGGAGGGAAAGCCCACCGCCGTCTACCTGGGACAGACCAGAGACGACCCCCCCACCGTTGAGGTGATCGCGGAGCCGATGCCCGGGAAAACGCAGCGTTTTCGGGAGCGCATGCGGGCCGTTCTCAACGCCGATCTCGCCCTTGAACCCTTTTACCGCCGGGCGCGCCGGGACAAAGTGATCCGCCCCATAATCACCGAGCTGCAGGGGCTCAAGCCCCTCCGCCCCCCCGACCTATTCCAGATGCTGTTAATAGCCCTTACCGAGCAGCAGATCTCCCTCACCGCCGCCTACCGCATCCGGGAGCGCCTGGTGGCCTCCTTCGGCGCCAGGGCCGGGCGGCTGGCGGCGTTTCCCCGCCCCGAGGACCTGGCCGCGCGCAGCGTGGACGAGCTGCGCTCATGCGGCCTTTCGCGGCGCAAGGCCGAGTACCTCATCGAGCTGGCGGGGAAAATAGCGCGGGGGGAGATCGATACGGCTTCCTGGTATAATATGCCAGACGATGATTTGGTCCGGCTCCTTCGGGGTCACCGCGGCGTCGGGGAGTGGACGGCCGAGTATATCCTGGTGCGCGGCCTGGGCAGGCCGGACGTGGTACCCGCGTCCGACCTGGGCGTGCGCAAGGTGGTGGGCCTGTACCTGGCGGACGGCGAGGTCCTGTCACCGGAGGAGGTGCGAGCGGCCCTCGCACCCTGGTCCCCGTGGCGGGGGCTGCTGGCGTTCTATCTCCTGGCCCACTACCGCGCGATCCAGATGGGGCTGGACCAGGCGCAGTGACCGTCCTCCTGCTCCACCCTTAGATAGTAAAAGGCCTCGCCCCGGGCATTTTCGTCCACGAAGTCGAATGACGCCTCCCCGCCCCCGGAAGCCGACCAGGCGGTGGTGTAGCCCCGGTCGTCGTGGCGGAGGAGTTCCGTCCGCCGCAGGGGCGCCGTGCCCACCACCCTGCCGTGCAGGCGCGGCCGGGATGTACATTGGTACTCCGTGCCCATTGGCAGGCCGTCGGCGTAAAGCTCCAGGATGATGCGGGCCCCCGTGGTCCCGTAGACCCGCCGGTTCCACAGGGACCTCCACAGCGACTCGGCGGTCAATTCGTCCGCCCAAACCGCGGCGAGGCCGCGGGGATAGATGTCGATGGGGTGGATGCGCTCGTCCACCGCGTAGTCATGGCGGTCGCTCCCGGCGATTATCCCCAGGCGCAGGCCGCTCGCCAGCGCCTCCTGGACATAATTACCATAACCGGGTTGGCAACGGTCATCCTTAAGGTAGCGGGGGAACCACCCCCGCGGCCTGCCGTGGCTAATGGGATAGGGGCCATCGTAGCGCTCGGAGCTTCCGTGCATGCTGTATACCTCCACCAGGCGCTGCTGTTCGTTGCCGGGGCTCCACCAGCGGTAGGCCACCGGGACCTTCATCCTTACGAACTTCAACCAGTTAAGGAGCGCCAGGAAGATGCGGCGCCAGGCGGTGTGGTGGGGGATGACCATGGCCTCGTGATCCCGCAGCAGGCCCTCCAGCTTCTCCGGCGTGTCGCTCTCCGGGTCCAGCCAGCCGTACATGTGGGGGTCCGGCTCATCGGGGGCGAAGTAGACGCCGCGGTGACCCTGCTTGTGATCGGACCACTCGTATCCCAGGAAGGTGACGAAGCGTCCGGGTTGGTTGAACTCCTCCTGGAGTTCGCGGATAAGCCCCCATTCCTCCTCCCTCCCCGAGGGCTCGAGGCCCTCCATGGTGTCGTGGGTGGTGATGGCCGCGAAATCCAGGCCCAGGACGTCGCGGGCCTCCCGGTAGAACTCGCCGGGTTCCAGGGAGCCGTCGCAGAGGGCGGAATGGACGTGGATATCCCCCCAGAAGAGGCGAAAGTCGCCCCCGGCCAGCGCCGGGTTGCTCTCCCCGGCTATCCCGGCTATCCCCCTTGCGGCGGCCTTCACCCGGTAGATCCCCGGTGCCTGCGCCCGGCAGGCTGCGTGGAGGACCCCCCGGTCCTCCGCCTTGAACTCCACCCTGGAAGGGATTTCCAATCCAGGTGTGGGAATGAGCTCCACCTCGCCCTCGTAGGTGGGGTCCAGATCCCCCCTCCCGTCCACCGCCCTGAGTACCAGCCGTCCCTCCCCTCCCGTGGGCAGCGACTGCAGGACGGCCTCCAGGGCCGCCGCCTCCCCTCCCACCGCCTCCAGGACGGGGCTCTCGGGGATGAGGCGGTACTGGCCCATGGCCTTTTCGTCCACCTCCACCGCCAGGTCGATGCGGGAGGGATGAGCGGGGGAGGACCAGCCCTTGCTCCCGCGGCGGGTATCGCCCAGGGTGATTACGATCTCGTCCCCCTCCCGCAGCCGGCCGTCCATCACCCGGACGCTGACCTTCCTTTTCTCCAGGTAGAGGTAGGCTATATCCAGGGGCTCCAGCTTCACACCGCAGCGGCGCAGGAACTCCCTCCCCAAGAGGCGGATCGCGCCCCGCAAGGGGAAAAACCCCTGGGGGGCCACCTCCAGGCGGGCGCCGCCGGAGGTGCGGAGTCCGCAGGTGTAATAGTTTGCCAGGCGGGGATGGCGGTTCTGGATGGTGCCCCAGCCATGGGCATATACGAAGTTTTCTCTCTTGCCCCTGGACCCGAAATCAACCAGCCGGCACAGCCCGACCTTGATCCCCCCGCCCTCGGAAATGCCCCCGGGACCGCAGCGGAAGCGCAGGGTGACCGTCTTCCTCCCCCCGCCGGCCCGGACCAGCGCGGGCTTTACCTGGACCTCGCCCGGGGCCGTCTCCCGCGAGGGCCTGGGTTTCCTGCCGGGGCGGAAGAACTCGGGGTCGTAGAGGTAATCCATGACCCCGAAGACCACGGTGCCCGCGGCGGCACCGGCGGTGGCCAGCAGGACCGCCAGGGCCGTCTTTAGAAGCCGGCGCAGGCGGGGCCTCCATTCTTTCCTCAATCCGCTCAACCTCGCTCCTCTCCTCACCTCGGCCAATATTGTATCATCATCGTCGTTGTTACAAGGTCTCCCCGATGCCATCGCGAGGAACGAAGCGACATGGCGATCCCATCTCGAAAAATGTTGGCTCCCAGACCGTAGGGGCTGGTGACAGTCGGCCCCAATAGTAAACGCCGGGTCCCAGACCGTAGGGGCTGGTGACAGTCGGCCCCAATAGTAAACGCCGGGTCCCAGACCGTAGGGGCTTAAGGAAAGTCAGCCCTTATCCCTTTTCTTATTCGATAAACACGAAGGAGTAGCGGTTTTGGCGCTGTTCCCGGTTGGTGAGCACCTCGATGGGGAAGCCGAATTTGCGCGTGGTGGCGTAGACGTCGATAACCATGAAGTCGTCGCCGGGCCGGGCCCTCTCCCGGTTGGCGCATTCCGGCCGGCTGCGGGCCGTGCACTCCTCGCACCCATCGCAGTCGTAAAGGGCGAAGGCGAAGTAGAAGCCGTCCAGAAACGCCCGCCGTTCCACCTCGTAGGCGATATCGTTGTTGAGCGCCTTCTGGTTGCTATGGATGAGCAGGGCGGTGCGGTAGCGCCGCAGCAAATCATATGCCCATAATGCATACGCCTATGATACCAGCAGCACGAGCGAATTATAAGCCTATCCGGCGTCCCCTTCTCATTGCGGGTGCAGCGGGACAGTCCACCGCCTACCATATGTTGCCCTTCGTCGTAACAGGGGCCAGGCCTTGGACGTTTGCGGGTTAAGAAAGTATAAGAGAGCTCGGGTTAAGCAAATGTCAAGGCACAGACTCCCGGAATTACAGTGTCGCTGCGTTCCCCGCAATGGTAAACTAGTACCCCGCTTCATAAATACGGTAACGCAGTGGGAGGGGATGCAGCGGCGTTCGAATGCCAGCGTATTTATGAAACGGGGTACTAGGGAGAACTTGAGCGCGCGACCAGGTTTATAGGGAATCTTCAGCGAATTATAAAATAGCCCTGTATATGGTTATTGGAGGAGACAAGAATGGCTGAGATAGAGGTATGTAAATCGTGTGGGGTTCCCAGGCTGATCAGCAGCGTATTCAGCTGGGATGACAACGGCGTCATCTCCATCTCCTACTCCCCAGGGGCTCGCATGGTCTTCTACGAATCCGGGAACATCGACAGCATTTTCAGGGGTGTGGAGGAATTGATCGGGATACCCATCGAGCACATCGTGATGGAGAGGAAGCGGCGGGACACCAGGAGATTTATGGAAAGGGTCTTCCCCGAGGAAATAAGCAGGATGGCGTCGATTCTGGGTGGGGAGCAAGTGGATAAGGTTTCGTCGGTGGAGCCCGGCAGGCGGCAGGAGATACTTGAAACAGGAGATGCCTTCAACACCCAGGCGACCACCATAGGAATGGTCTACGGATACGGGGATATCAGGTTCAGCGCGCTGTGGGAGTTCTGGGACACCTTTCCCTGGCGCACCCAGATCATCCACAGCCCCTACTCCGTGACCTTTTTCTCCGCGGATATGCTGGCGACGGTGGAGGCGTTTGAACAGAGGGACATGCGCGTCGAGTACGAGGAGGTAGCGGATGGCGTTTACCTGTTGTCCGTCCATCCCGGCGAGCATCCCATCGAGCTCAAAGATAGGCTGAAAAGAAAAAGCTATAATCTCAAGGCCGGCGATATCTCCCACGAGCGTTGCCCGGATTGCGGTGTCCCCCTGGGCGTGGCCCGCTGCCGCTGGAACCCGGAGGAGGGCACCATCATCGACCCCGACACGGGAAGGAGGATGGCCTTTTTCGATCCCGCGGCCATGGATACGGTATTTGACGACCTGGAGGCGGAGCTGGGAGAGTCCGTACCGGAGGCGATCGTCGAGGCCCAGAGGCGTTATGGAAAAGTGAGCATGAGCGCGGACAACTGGAGGAGAAGCGGCTATGACTTCAAGAGCTGGGCGGCGCTGCGCGGCCTGGGAAATATCACCAGCTTCAAGGCCGATGAAAAACGCCTGGCCCTTACCCTGGAAAACCCCAGCATGCACCTGGCGATGGTGGGAATGGCCCAGGCCCTTTACGAACTGGCATGGGGGGCGGAAAGCTCCACCCGCGAATGGCACCGCACGGATGATGGAGACCTGATCATAGATATAAGGTTCTAACAGCAATACGGGCCTTCTGCCAAAGTCACAAACGTAAACAATGGCAAAAAGGGGCCGTGTCTTCGATCTTCGGTCTTGACCCCTGGCGCATGTGCTTCTTCCATAAACCGAAGATCGAAGACACGGCCCCCTGACTCCTATTTCCGAGATGCGAGCTACGAGATACGAAAATAAGAACTTCTACCTTGCGAGGTTCATGCCCGAGAGGGCGAAATCGCCCAGCAGGGAGGCCCGGGTCACCACCCCCTCCCCGTACCTGTCCCGCAGGGCGTCCAGGGCGGCGGTGAGCTTCTCCTCCCGGGAATCCAGGTAATCCCAGAGGGTGAACTGTTTCCCCTCGTGCCGGCGCCGCAACTGGGTCACGGAAACCCCCACCGTGGTCACCGGCTCCGTCCATAGGCCGGAGGAGGCCTCCCGCCGCAGGAGCTCCCGCGCCGCGGCGTAGACGGGGGAGGGAAGATCGGTGTACTCCTCCAGGGTCTTGGCGCGGGCGTAGCCCATGGCGTAACCCACGCGCAGGCGCAGGTCCACCGTCCTCCCCAGGTAGCCCTCCCGGCGCATGCGGCGGGTCACCGCCTCGCACAGCCCCAGCAGGGTGTTCTCCAGGAACTCCAGGTCGTGGGTGCCACCGCGCAGGGAGAGACCGTGGCCGAAGGACTTGACCTCGTGGTCCTCCCCGCCCCGCCCCACCGGGCTGTCGTCCCGGCCCCAGGCCCCCCTCCACAGCAGGCGCCCCATCACCCCAAACCTCCACTCCAGCACCTCCCGCGGGGCGCGGGCCAGGTCCCCCACCGTCTCTATGCCCATGGCCCGGAGGTTGCGGCGCATGCGGGGCCCCACCCCCACCAGCTTGTCCACGGCGAGGGGGGCGAAGATGCCCGGGAGTTGCCCGGGCGTGATCAGGGTCAGCCCGTCCGGCTTCTGGAACTCGGAGGCCATCTTGGCCACCAGCTTGTTGGGCCCGATGCCCACGGAGGCGGTGAGGCCCAGCTCCCGGCGGATATCCCCCTTGAGGCCCTTCCCTATCTCCAGCGCCGCCCCCCAGCGTTCCCTCCCCGGGGGATGCGACTGCAGGGGCGCGGTTAGGTCGGTGAAGACCTCGTCTATGGAGAAGACCTCGACGCGGTGGGAACGCCGCTCGCATATGCGCAGGATGCGCCGGGCGTTGTCCAGGTACTTGGGGATATCGGCGTGGACGAAGGAGGCGCGGGGACAGCGCTGCCGCGCCTCCCAGACGGGCATGCCCGCCTTGATCCCCCACTCCCGGGCCTCGTAGGAGGCGGTGGCCACCACCCCGTGGGAGCAGAAATCGCTGGAGGTATGGCACACCACCAGGGGACGGTTGCGGTAAAGTGGAACGTCCCTCTGCTCCACGGAGGCGAAATAGGCGTCCATGTCCAGGTGGAGCACGCAGCGCTCCTCTCCCGCCGCCCGACCCTGGTCGGCGGAACGCAATAGGCCGTGCATGACGTATTGGGTCATTTCGCCTGCACCTCCCCGGCGAAGCGCCCGCCGCGGGTCCTATCCATGAGCCCCATCCATGTGCACAGCGGAGGCCGCGTTATCATCCGGCGCCGGCCCGGTCCTATCCATGGGTCCTATCCCTCACAATGCACCCGCACCAGGCTCCAGCTCATGCCCTCGGTGGAGAACCGGAGCTCGTATACCTCGGGGCTGTCGCTCATCACCGAGTAGCAGAGCTCGAGATAGCGCCCCTTGAGGGCGCGATAGGTCCCGAGCACCCGGCGGATGCGGTAGCTGCGGCCCCGCCACAGGAAAGCCGTGGGGCGCAGCCTCCCGCCGCGAAAGACCGCCGACACGTCCACCGGCTCCTCTACCAAGGTGACCATCTCATCCGCCTTTCTCTCCTCTCCCGCCCCCGCCGCACAACCGCCGCGCCGGGGGGAAGCGAGGAGGGCTTTACGCCCTCCTTTCTCTCCATCCCTATGTTTTTCCTACGCTCTTCTCGTTCGCGAGCCATGCGCCCCGTGATGGCTCAAAGGCTCATACCCTGTCCCGCAGAAGGGCCACCACCTTTCCGGCCAGCCTTACCTCCGCCTCGCCGTTCTCCACCCGCAGGGTAGGGTAGCCGGGATTGGAGGCCTCGAGCTCCACCGCCCCTCCGCGGCGCCGCAGCCGCTTGACGGTGGCCTCCCCGTCCACCAGCGCCACCACCACCTCGCCGTTCTCCACGGCCAGGCGGGGGTCCACCACCACCAGGTCCCCATCGTGGATGCCGTCCCCGATCATGCTGTCACCCATCACCCGCAGTAGAAAGCGGCCCTCGCCGCCCCAGCGGGCGGGCACGGGCATCCACTTCTCCACCTCCTCGGAGGCGTGGCGCAGGGGGCCCGCGGGGACCTCGCCCACCAGGGGAAGATAGGCCACGGCCCCGCGCAGGGCGTCCCGCACCTGGATGGCCCGCGCCCCGGGCGCGCGGGAGATGTAGCCCTTCCTCTCCAGGGCCTCCAGGTGGCGCAGGGCTCCCCGCGTGGAGGAGAAGCCCATGGCATCGCATATCTCCCTGACGCTGGGGGGATATCCCTTCCGCTCCAGCGCCCCCAGGATAAAGTCGAGCACCTCTTCCTGCCTGGGCGTTAAACCCTCCATGTCACCTTCACCTCCATCGCCCCCATTATAGTAAACATTTGTTTATTAGTAAACATTTGTTTACCATGGGGTCAGCCCCGGACATGGGACATTATCCATGATGGTTCGCGGAGATGGGGTCTTGGATTGTGTGATTTTCAAGGGGTGCTTTCTTTTTACTGCAATCATTACAGGAAAATCCAGAATCAAAATAGGGGCACATGTCCTCCCAGTATGACAAAAGTTACAATCTCAAAATGTCCCATGTCCGGGGCTGACCCCATTGTTTACATGTCCGGGGTTGACCCCAAGCTCTTGTCCATAGGTTTTAAAGGCCGGGCATGGGGGTAAATATTTGTTGGACCTTCCCGGCAAAGCCGTGTCGTGAGCGGACGCGGGACCCGGTGCCGGCGGGCCGGATTTTAGAAGCGTTCCTGTCTAACGAAGTACTTGGAGGTGAAAAATGGCGCGGGGACCTCACGGCCATGAGAAGACGGGTGTGGAGGTACTAAGGGTTCTCTGCCCAAAGTGCAACAACCGCGTGGTCATCGAACCCGGAGAAAATCAGGCAAAGTGCAGCCACTGTGGAACCATAGTCAAGCGCCCGGCCAAGCCGAAGTAAGCGGCACCCGGCGCTGAGGGAAGGCGCGAGGGGGATTAAGGCTTTTTCTTGGTGAAAACGATGGATAACGAGGAGAGAGAGGGCGCGGGGCTTGATGTCGTCGTGGAGAGTATAAGTGACTTCTCACTTATAGGCCTTTCCGGCGAAGTGGATGTCTACAGCGCTCCCATATTGCGCGAGACCATCAAGGGCCTCGTGGAGGATGGAAAATACCGCATCGTGGTGGACCTGGAGAAGGTGGCTTTTCTTGACAGCACCGGACTGGGTGTGCTGGTGGGAGGGTTGAAGAGGGTCAAGCACCATAACGGAGAGCTTGGAATTATCTGCAACCAGGAAAAGATACTGCGCATCTTTCGCATCACCGGCCTCACCAAGGTATTCCCCATATACCGCTCTCGGGAAGAGCTGCTCGCGAACGCCAAGGAGGCCTGAACTTGCCCGAGAATAAGGGTATGGCATTCGAGCTGGAGATGCCGGCAAAACCTGCATACGTCGGCCTGGCGCGGCTGCTGGCCGGATCGATAGCCCGGCGTATGCGTTTCACGGAGGAGAACATCGACGACCTCAAGCTGGCCATCTCCGAGATGTGTACCAACGCCATAGTCCATACCGGAAACGGTGATGGCGAAAAGCCTGCCATAATCGTCCGCTACCTGGCCGGGGACGACTTCCTCACCGTGGAGGTCAAGGACGAGGGCCCCGGCTTCGACCCCAGCCGCGTCATCGACCGGGAACGCGAGGACCTCTTGAGCAAGGGCTTCGGGATACCCTTGATCAAGAGCCTGGTGGACGTGTTCGAATGCGACTCCCAGCCTCAAAGCGGGACCGTCGTGAGCATTACCAAATTCCTCAAGCCCGATAACGGGGAGCTTTAAACCCCCTCATGCCTAGCCGTCCTGTTTCCTGGACCCCGGGATAATGCAAAAGGAATATTATAGCAAACTGCGAAAAAACATGGTGAAGCTCCAGATCGCCGCCAGGGGCGTGAGGGATCCCCGCGTCCTGGAGGCCATGCTTCGCGTCCAACGGCATCTCTTCGTCCCCGGGGACATGCGCGACCGGGCCTACGACGACTCTCCCCTACCCATCGGCGACGGGCAGACCATAAGCCAGCCCTACATGGTGGCCTGGATGACCGAGCTCCTGGAGGTCAAGGAGGGCGACCGCATCCTGGAGATCGGCACCGGCTCCGGCTACCAGGCCGCCGCCCTGTGCGAGCTGGGCGGGGAGGTCTTCAGCATCGAGAAATATCCCGGCCTGGCCCGGGCGGCCGAGGAGCGCCTGCGCTCCCTGGGGTACGAGAACATAAAGATACGCGTGGGAGACGGCACCCTGGGCTGGCCGGAGGAGGCGCCCTTCGACGGCATCATGGTGACCGCGGGATCCCCGTCCGTCCCCCAGCCCTTGCTGGAGCAACTGACGGAGGGCGGGAGGCTGGTCATCCCCGTCGGACCCTCGGGCATGCAGATGCTCCAGCTCATCCGCCGCAAGGGGAACGAATTCCAGACCAGCGACGAGGGGACCTGCGTCTTCGTCCCCCTGGTGGGCAAGTTCGGTTGGCGCCGCGGAAGGATGCTATAATCTTCGCATGCGCGAGATAGCCGTGGTTATACCGACATACAACGAACGCGAGAACATCGAGGGAATCGTCGAGGCCGTCCTTCGCCAACCCATGGACATCTCCGTCCTCGTCGTGGACGACAATTCCCCCGACGGCACGGGGGATATCGCCGACGCCATCGCCGGGAGGGACGACCGGGTGGAAGTCCTGCACCGCCAGGGGAAGGAGGGGCTGGGGACCGCCTACCGGGCCGGTTTCCGCTACGCCCTGGACCGCGGGGCCCAGTATTGCTTTGAGATCGACGCCGATTTCTCCCACAACCCCGACGACATCCCCCGCCTCTACGCCGCGGCCCGCGAGTCGGACGCCGCGGTGGGGTCCCGCTATACCAAGGGGGGAGGCTGCAGCAACTGGAGCATCTTCCGGTGGATGATCAGCCGCGGGGGCAACCTCTACACCAAGCTGGTGGCTCACACCAGGACGGTGGACACCACCTCCGGCTTCCGTTGCTACACCCGCCGGGTCCTGGAGGCCATCCCCCTGGACCGGGTCACCTCCCAGGGATACGCCTTCCAGATCGAGATGACCTTCGTCGCAGAGGCCCTCGGTTTCCGGGTGGTGGAGGTCCCCATCACCTTCACCAACCGGGAGGGCGGGGAATCCAAGATGGACTCTGGCATATTCTGGGAGGGCCTCAAGGTGGCCTGGAACCTGCGAAGGAAATACGCGGACCTGATCCGGGGTAACGCAGGTCAGGCGTTTTCCTCGGACAGGTTGGGGGAATAGAGGCGGATGTTGTTGGGGCCCGCGGCCTTGGCCGCGGCCAGTGCGGTCAAGGCCTTCTCCAGGAGGTCCTGTTCGTTATCCGCGTTGGCGGGATAAGAGGCTATGCCGGAGCAGACGGTGAGCTTCTCCACCTCTTTTCTCTCCCGGGAGGGGAAGGGATAATCTTCCATGACCTTTCGGATGCGCTCCGCGAACCTCATGGCGCCCAGCCGCCTGGTCTCGGGGAGCAGCACGGCGAACATCTTGTCCCCGTAGCGGGCCGCCATGTCCACCTCCCGCGTATTGCGCTTGATGATGCTCCCTATGTCGGAGAGGATGAAATCGCCCATAAAACGCCCGTTCCGTCTTAAGCAGGCCTCGAAATCGTCGATCTCCAGGACCACCAGGCAGACGTTGAGGCTGTAGCGGCGGGCGCGCATGACCTCTTCGTTGACGTGTTGGTGAAAATAGTGCTGGTTGTACAGGCCGCTGGCCGAGTCCATGACCACGTTGGTCTCCAGCTCGGAATAGAGGCGGGAGATCTGGATGGCCAGGCCGGCCTGGTCCGCGATGAGGGTCAGGAGGGACATTTTGAGGGGGTCGAACTCCTCCCTCCTGCCCAGGGCGAAGATCCCGATGACCCTCCCCTCGGCTCGCAGGGGCAGGGCCAGCAGATTATTGATCCCCATGCCCTCCAGGTAGCGGGCCTCCTCCACGTCCTGCTCCAGGTTGTCCTGGAGCGCCTCCCCGCTATCGAAGGCCCTGCCGCAGAGGGACCCGGTCACGCCCAGGCTCCTTCCCACCAGTTGCTCGACTCCCTTTCCCCTCGCCAGGATCACGCCCAGCTCGTCCAGCACCTCACCGGGCAGGAGGACCATTCCCAGCTCGGCCCCGGAAAGGGCCATGGCCCTGTCCAGCAACTGGGCCAGCTTGGGCACGGGATCGGAATAGGCCTCGATCACGTTTATGCTCGCGCATATGGATGCGATCTCCTGGATATCCTCCTCGCGGCGGACCTCGGAGGGGCTCTTTATGGGAAGGACTTTCAGGAGGAGCGCGGCCGGGGTCTCGCCTTGAACCCGCAGAACCTGGCATTTGGCGGGAACCCCCCTGAGCTCCCCTACCTCTTCCGCCAGCAGCAGCAGATCCGGGTTCCCGGTGCGCCACAGCTCCTTGCGGCTCGAGAACAGGGGCGGTGGTTCCACCGAGGGGGGCCATTCCGGGGGGACCTTTTTGGCCAGTACTCCCGCGATAGCAACCTCGGGGGAGCCGGCAAGCCCCTGCACCAACCGGGCGCAGGTCGGGTTGAATCCCAAGAACGCGAGACGAATCTCCATATCCTGCTAACTCCCGTCGCTCAACAAGCGGCCGCGACAAGTCCATATACCGTTATTGTAAAGGATAGATCGCGCCAATGGAAAGAAATGTTCGCGCGGGGAAACTCGCGGGAGGGATCACGCCCGCGGTGCCTCGGCCGCGACCTCGCGGTGCTCCGAATCCACCAGGTGGATGGGGAAGGGCAACTCGGAGCCGTCGGGTATTTTGTGGACGTACCTGCGGCGAAAATCGGGGTCCTGCATGCGGCAGGTCATGGTCTTGCGGTCGTACTCGGGATGGACCTTCATGCGGTGCCATATATCCCAGAGGGATTCCTCCCTGATGTTGCCGAAGTGCAACGGGGTGAAGTCGCAGGGGGTCACGTAGCCGTTGTGGGTGATGTGGATCTGCCACTTGACGCCGAAGCAGCCCATGATGTGGGGGTCGTTGACGTGGCACATCAGGCATACCCGCGGCCCGCCGAAGTCCTTCCACTGCTCCTCGTGGATAACCCTGAATTTTTCCCTCTCGGAATCCCTCAAAATCAGCTCGTCTTGCTTGATGCATTTGCCCGTGGGCACCAGGTCGAAGACGGTAAGCTCCCTCACCCCCAGTTCCCTGCACAGCTCCAGGAAACGGTGGTGGTAGTCCTTACTTATGGACTCCCGGTTCATGTAGGTGGATATCCCCACGCCCACGCCCTTCGAAATGGCCAGCCTTATGCCCTCTATGACCCGGTCGTACAGGCCGGGCACTCCCCGCAGGGCGTCGTGCTCCTCGGGCACCGGGCTGTCCAGGCTGACGAAGAGGGTGTCGCAGCCCGCCTGCGTGAGCTTGTCCAGGTTCTCCTCGGTGAGCATCGAGCCGTTGGTGAAGACGTCGGCCACGCAATCGTTCTCCACGATCCTGCGGATAAGCACATCCAGGTCCGGGCGCAGGAGCGGCTCCCCGCCGGTGATGATGATATCGGTGATGCCCAGCTCCGCGCACTGGTCGATGACGTCGCACCACTCCCCGGTGGTGAGGGTCCCCTCCTTGCCGCGCCGGAAGGCGCTGCAGTGGACGCAGTGGGCGTTGCAGTCGTTGGTCACGGCGATGGTCACGGCGTGAGGTCCCCATTCCCTGCCCAGCCCGCGGTCGATGATGTTGTGGTAGAACCGTTCGTAGGCCCGGGACTTCACCGGCGGCAGGTGATAGGAGAACCGGTCCGGCCTGGAGAATCGGATAAAAGGCATGCGGGGCCCGATGGTCTTGAGAATCCAGCCTCCCGCCACCATGAAGATTGGAAAGCTGGGGGGGCCGAAAGCCATGTAGAACCTGCGGCGCGCCTTCCTGGTGAGCTTGGCGCCGCCGTTACCGTTTCCCCGTTGCGACATATCCTGGTTTCACCTCGCCTGCATGCCTTGCTTCGCCTCAAGGGTCAACACGGCCAGACTCAATTCATACTCCCTTTCGTCACTATAATCAACACTCATTAACGGACAGTGTCATTATACCATTAGGTCATATTTGCTGTCTTTTATATTCAGCCGTCATGGCGAGGGGAGGGAAGCCTGGTTGCGAGGGGCCGCGGGTTCCTCAGCGAATCATACCGGTCATCGGCGTGCGGCGTGCGGTCAACTTTCCGTAGGCTCGCCGCTCTCGAGGCTTTTTTCTCCCTCTTCCTTCTCCAACATTCTCCCGCCGGCGACGATGCGCGGCAGGGTGGTGGCGACCAAGCTTATGACACCGGCGGCCAGTAGGATGAAGACCAGCATCTTCGACGCCACGAACTCCAGGGCGAGGGCGATCCCGGTGAGCAGGGCGGTCCAGAGATATATTATCAACACCGCCTGGCGCTGGGAGTGGCCTATATACAGCAGCCGGTGGTGGATATGCTCCTTGTCCGCATAGTGGAAGGGCCTGCCGCTCCTGGCCCGCCTCAGGATAGCCAGGCCGGTATCGATGATGGGCACCGCCAGGACGATTATGGGGGTAAACAGGGTGGCCACCGCGGTGCGCTTGAGGATGCCCTGGATGCTGATGGCCCCCAGGATGAATCCCAGGAACATGGCCCCGGAATCCCCCATGAAGATACTGGCGGGGTTGAAGTTGTATCTCAAGAACCCCAGGCAGGCCCCGCCCAAGGCGGCGGCGATGACCATGGCCTGGAGGGTGTTGGGGTCGGCCCCTACGCGGGAGCCGTAAAAGAAAAAAGCGGCCGCGGAGATAACGGATATGCCCGCGGCCAGGCCGTCCAGGCCGTCGATGAGGTTGATGATATTGGTAAAGGCTACCATCCAGATGACGGTAAGCATGATGGAGAGTATGGGACTGGCCGTAAGGTCGATGACGTTGCCCCGGGGCAGGGCGACGGTGCTGACCTCCACCCCGAAGGACACCAGCACCAGGGCGGCCATCACCTGGCCGGCGAGCTTGGTCCAGGGTGAGAGGCGGCGCATGTCGTCGTAGGCCCCCAACAGGACGATAAAGGTGGAGGAAAGGATAATCCCCAGCAACTGGTAGGACGAAAGCGCCTCCGCCATGCCCTGCGGGGCGGATACGGCGGAGGTCAGGCCTATAAGCACCTTGCTGGCCAGCAGGGATATGACGACGGCCAGGAAGATGGCTATCCCGCCCAGGGTGGGGGTGGGGTTTTCGTGTACCTTGCGGTCGTGGGGCATGTCCACCGCGCCGAGCCAGACAGCCAGGCGGCGGGCCAGGGGGGTAAGCAAAAGGGCCAGGGCCAGCGATAAGGCGAATGCCAGGATGTACACCTGCAAGGCTAGCTCTCCTCCCCGGCGAGATGCAAGAATTCCATATTCGCCTGCCGCGCCATCTCATCGGCCATGGTGTCCTCGTAGCCCTCGGCGTAATGAACCCGCCGCACGCCGGCGTTGATGAGCATCTTGGTGCACAGGATGCAGGGCTTGTGAGTGCAGAAGACGGTGCCGCCCCGCACCGCCGTTCCGTGCATGGCCGCCTGGATAATGGCGTTCTGCTCGGCGTGCAGTCCCCGGCACAGCTCGTGCCTTTCGCCGGAGGCCACGCCCCGGCTCTCGCGCACGCAGCCCACGTCCTCGCAATGGGGAAGGCCGGAGGGAGCCCCGTTATAGCCGGTGGAGACGATACGCTTCTCTGAGACGATGATGCATCCCACCTGGCGGCGCAGGCAGGTCGATCGCGTGGCCACCTGCCGCGCGATGGACATGAAGTATCTCTCCCAACTCGGCCTGGTCACAGCGTATCTCCCCGATAAAGGCGGGCATCTCCCTCGAGAGATGCGCATCCCACCTGGCGGCGCAGGCAGGTCGATCGCGTGGCCACCTGCCGCGCGATGGACATGAAGTATCTCTCCCAACTCGGCCTGGTCACAGCGTATCTCCCCGATAAAGGCGGGCAGGCGCTCTTTATAGATCGGGATAGAGGGGAAAGCCGGCCAGGAGCTCTTCCACCCGCTCCCGCACCTGGCGCATCACATCCTCGGATCCCGGGTTGTTCACGACCAGTGCTACGAGGTCGGCTATCTCCACCATCTCCGCCTCCCGCATACCTCTCGTGGTTACCGCCGGCGTGCCGAGACGAATGCCGCTGGTAATGGATGGGGGCTTGTCATCGAAGGGGATGTTGTTCTTATTGGCGGTGATCTTAACCGCGTCCAGGGCTTCCTCCACCTCTTTTCCGGTCAGCCCCTGGGGCCGCAGGTCCACCAGGAGGAGATGGGTATCCGTCCCCCCGGATAGCAGCCTCAAGCCCCTCTCCTGCAGGGCCGCGGCCAGGGCCCGGGAGTTCTTCAACACCTGCCGCTGGTATTCCTTGAACGAGGGCTGGGAGGCCTCCTTAAACGCGACCGCCTTGGCCGCTATCACGTGCATCAGCGGCCCCCCCTGGATTCCCGGGAAGACGGCATGGTCGAGCTCCCGGGCATAGCGCGCCCGGCAGAGGACCATTCCACCGCGAGGTCCCCGCAGGGTCTTATGGGTGGTAGTGGTTACGAACTCCGCGTAGGGCACCGGATCGGAGTGAACCCCGGCAGCAACCAGCCCGGCGAAATGGGCCATGTCCACCATGAGCATCGCGCCCACCTCGTCGGCGATGGCCCGAAGGGCCTTAAAATCTATATCCCGGGGGTAGGAGCTTCCCCCGGCGATGATCAACCTGGGTCGGCAGCGGCGGGCGATCTCCGCGATCTCGGAGTAATCCAGCACCTCCGTCTCCCGGTTCACACCGTAGAAATGGGCGTCGTACAGGGCCCCGCTGATATTGGCCGGGGTGCCGTGGGTGAGGTGCCCGCCGGCGGCCTTGTCCATCCCCAGGATGGTGTCACCCGGCTTGAGCACGCAGAAATATACGGCCATGTTGGCCTGGGCCCCGGCATGGGGCTGCACGTTGGCGTGCTCCGCGCCGAAGAGGGCCTTGGCCCGCTCGATGGCCAGCTCCTCGGCCTTATCGACGAACTCGCACCCGCCATACCACCTGTTGCCCGGATATCCCTCGGCGTACTTATTGGTCAGAATGGACCCGGCCGTCTCCAGGACGGCCCGGGAGGGGAAATTTTCCGAGGCTATGAGCTCGATCTTGTGGCGTTCCCGCCCCAGCTCGTCTTCAATAACCCCCGCGATCTCGGGATCCACCCTGGCTATCTCTTCAAGGCCGCTCATCGGTCTTCCCTCCATGACGCTTCTCCACCTCGGCCAACTTGTCCAGCCTGCGGGAATGCCGGCCTCCCTCGAAGGGGGTCTCCATCCAGATGTGCACGATCTCCTCCGCCACGCCGGGACCGACCACCCTCGCGCCCAGGGCGAGCACGTTGGCGTCGTTGTGCAGGCGGCTGTAGCGCGCCGTGTACAGGTCGTTGCACACCGCCGCCCGGATTCCGGTCACCTTGTTGGCGGTCATGGCCATGCCCACCCCGGTGGCGCAGATGATTATCCCCCGCTCGGCCTCACCCGAGACCACGCGCAGCGCCACCCGCTCGGCGAAGTCGGGATAATCGCATGATTCACCCGAGTAGGTGCCCTCGTCCAATATCCCGTGGCCCGCCTGGTTTAGGCAGGAGGCGATGACCTCCTTGAGGCGGTATCCGGCGTGGTCGCATCCCAGAGCTACTTTCATGCCGTTTTGCTCACTCCCGGAATCCTTCTACGGGGGAAGCCGCCTCCCCCCGCTCTAGAGCTCCTCCCGCCGCCCGGGCGACGTTTCCGGGCGCCCGAAGAGGGCCCGCATCACCTCGTCCATGGAGTGGTCGATCTCCTCGGCCACCCCGATATAGACCCTCAGGGAACTCCCAATGGGGTCAATTATATCAGAGCCGCGTGACGGTACATCGGCCAGAAGCTCCTCCCCGGGGTAAAGGTCGCGAAGCAGCACGAGGATCTCGCGGACCCTGGCGCGCGCCTCCTTCTCGCTCCGCACCGTCTCGTCTCCCAGGCGGATGGATATCTCCCCCGCCGCACTGGCGAGGTGGTTCAGGGTGGTGCTTTTGCCTAAAAATAAAAACCCCGGCTCCATGCGCCCGATGGCCAAGAGGTGCTCCCCGGCCATGGCCAACACCAGGTCCGCCTCCCCGAGTCGGGACGGGGTGAGCACGGAGGCGCGGTGCGGCTCGAGGTCTATGCCCCAGAGGTCCATGGCCTGGACGGCGGAAGAGGTGGCGGGGCTGTCTTCGATGGCGGAGGTCCCGGCCGAGGAGGCCTCCGTAAAATACACCAGGCTCGGGTAGTCCCGCATAAGCTTGGCCTGGAAAAGGGCCTCGGCCATGGGGCTCCGGCACAGGTTTCCGGTGCAGATGAAAAGTATCCTTACCAGTTCCTTCACCTCCGTTATGCGGCGCCGTCTTCCCGGTCGAAACGGCCATCCTCTCCTACCCGCCCCTCAGCGCCCGGTAGATTTCCGCCTCCCCTATCTCCCCGCTGCGCAGCACCTTCACGCCGTCCCCGCTAAGCTCAGCGACGGTGGAGGGCCTCCCCGAGCCATAATATCCCCCGTCCACGGCTAAATCCACCTTTGCAAGCAACTCCGCGTCCACTTCCCGGAATGACCCGGGTACCTTCCCGCCCGCCGGATTGGCGCTGGTCACCGCCAGGGGGCCGGTAAGCCCGAGGAGCCGGAGGAGGAACGGGCTGTCGGGTACGCGTATTCCCAGGGTGGCGGAGGAAGGCGCGACATACTTCCTCCAGGAGATATCCCCGGCCTTGACCACCATGGTCAGCGGCCCGGGCCACAAGGAGCCGATGCCGATCAGGGATTCCCGCTCCTCCGGCGCGGCCAGTTCCGCCGCCTCCTCGGGGATGGAAACCATCACCACCAGGGCCTTTTCCGCCCCCCTTCCCTTTACCTCGAAGACTCTATCCACCGCCTCCGGGTTATCGGCCCTGGCCGCCAGGCCGTAGACGGTATCGGTGGGCAGGACGGCCAGCCCTCCCCGTTCCAGGACTTTCCCGCACTTCTCCACGAGGATGGATAGTTTCATATCTCCCAGGCGCAAGACCTCTGGCATAAAGCTATTATAGACCCTGCCACCCGCATGGCGGCGCCGTCCAGCCTGGATCTCCGGGACACCCCCGGTTCCTATGATTCCGCCTTGCTGGGTGTTTTCCGGCCCTTTATCAATATCGCCAGCTCCTTTGATTCGTTGCTCCTGGACAGCGAGGACTTGCAGGTCAAAAATGGAACCCGCCTGTCGCAGCGGCCCGTTTTATACTATTCTGTTGGTTGGGATAGCAGGCGTTTTTCCTAATGTCGGTGGTCTTCAATGACGATAAATTGAAAACAGGCGGACTATTTCTATCCAGGTGAGCCGAGGTATGGAGGAAGAACAGGTCAACGGCGCCGAGGAAATAAGCGGCGGGGAAGCGGGGGAAGAGCTCGCCAGAAGGGCGGTGGAGCTGCTCATAGCCCTCAACGCCGCCATGATCAACATCCACATGTATCCCCCCACCAGCGACATGATCGCGGCCTCGGTGGAGACGGCCTATTCCCGCCTGCAACCGCTCCTGGACGAGACCGGGAAGCTTACCCTGGGGGAAGCGGACAACATGCTCCTGGTGAACGGGGAGAGGCTGCACGACCGGGACCAGGTCAGACCCCCGGTCCTGTCCTTCCTCGGCGGGCTGCGCAAAAGGGACATCTACAGCATCACCCTCTCGCGGGGAATGGAGGAGGAGGAATTCCTCGACTTCCTGAATATCATGGCCAGGGACCCCGAGGAGCTGCGGCAGCAGGGGGGTCTGGCCAAGGAGGTCGAGCGACGGGGCTGTTCCCACATCCTGGTAAATGAGAAGCGCTTCGTCTCGGTGGGGGACAACGAGATCATCTCCGCGGAAGCGGGTGAGGCGGAGAAACTCGAGGGAACGCGCTTCGAGGAGGAAGAGCTCCTCCGCCTGAACGAAAAGCTCAAGGACGAGAGGTTCGTCAACTACATAACCGGGAGCGAGAGCCGGGAAACGGTGGGAGAAGATACCATCCGGGACATCATGGGGAACCCTCCCCGCCTGGGGCTGCTCCTCCGCCAGGCGGTCCGGGAGATCGTGGTGGAATTGGAGGACCCGGAGGAGGCCCTGAACAAAATATGCGAAACCCTGGAGAGGACGGCCCTTCTCTTAGGGGAACTGGATGACCAAGAGCTCAAGCGCATGGACACCGAGGAAATCGCGAAAGCCGCGGCCTTCCTGGAGCCGTCCGAGCTCAAGGGATACCTGCTGCGGGAGAAACCCGATGCCTTGCGCGAGCTGAATCTGCGCAAGATCATCCTGGACAGCCTGCGCGAGAACAAGGTCCTGGACCTCCTGGAGAGCGCGATCCGCGAGCACGAGACCCTGCAAGGGTTCATAGAGGACGGGGAAACGGCGCTCGACCCCGAACAGGAACTGTGCTTCGAGGCCCTCTCCGCCCTCATCGACGAGATTTACCAGACCTCGGTGGGAAAACCCTGGGAGTCGCGGGTAAGCGACCGCATCTTCCAGGCGGACATGTGGAAAAAGATCGTCAACGGCAAGGGCGAGGGGGGCAGCGCCGGGTCGAGTACCCTCGTTTACCAGATCAGCAACCTGCTGGTCAACGAGGGCCTGACCCTGGACATAGACGAACTGTCCAGAAGCCTCACCATCGACGAGAACATTCCCCGCCTCCTGCAGAAGCTTTACCGGGCCAGGCGGCCCGAGACGGTGCTGCGCCTGGTGGAGGGATTGCTGGACAACCTGGAGGACATGAGCCCGGAGATAAGGCAGAAGACGGCCGAGACCCTCCGCAACATCCCCGACGCCCTGGAGATGAGCCGCAGGCTCCAGGAGTTCCCGGTGGCCTACGAGATGAAGGAGCGCCTGCTGGAGCGGCTGGAGAGGGAGCGGGAGCTGAGCGAGATTTATACCACGCTGGCCGGATGCCTGTCCAGCCTTGCCCAGACCTTCATCCTCTCCCAGGATTACGACTCCGCCCTGGAGATCATCGATACCTTCTGGCGTCATAACAGCTCCGAGGGCACCCGCAAGCCCGAGCAGAGGCGCACCGCCCTGGAGGCCGTCGCCACCGTCGCCAGCCCCCCCGTTTTGGACAACCTCGCCGACATCCTGCGCGAGGGTGATATCCAGACCATCACCGAGGTGGCCGAGATCCTGATCAAGTTCGAGGATAAGTCCATCCAACCCCTCATCCGCGTGCTCAAGGACAGCGACGACCTCCTGGTGCGGCGGGTGACCTTCGAGGCCCTGGAAAACATCGGCAAGGATGCCATCCTGAATCTCATCAACGACCTTGAGAAATACAACCCCTGGCACATGTACCGCAACATCGTCTCCATCCTGGCGGAAATTGGCAACCGTTCCATCATCCAATCCCTAGCCCGTTTCATCCGGCACCAGAACCCCGAGGTCCGCCGGGAGACGGTGAAGGCCATCTCCAAGATCCGCACCGCGGAGACCATCGCCCTCCTGGTCGAGGCCCTCAACGACCGGGACGAGACGGTCCAGAAGGAGGCCTGTATCGGGTTGGGGTATATGCGGGACGTCTCCACCGCCCCAGTGCTCATGGACATCATCCGCCCCCCCCGGAGCTTCCGCAAAGAGAGGCATCGCACCAACGCGGTCAAGACGGCCGCCTTATGGGCCCTGGGGGAGATCGGGGATTACTCCGCCATATCTTATTGCCGGGACATACTGCGCAAGCGCTCCTGGATCCCCTTCCTGGGCAAGGGGAAGGACGAGATGCGCGCCGCGGCGGCCCTCGCCCTGTCAAGTATCGGAAACGAAGAATGCCGCGAGGTTCTCCAGCAGCACACCGCCGATCGCAGCGAAAAGGTGCGTCGCGCCAGCATTGAGGGTATTCGGCGCATCCAGAGAAGAAAAGTGGCCAAGACCGTGGAGGAAGGCCGGCTCGCCGCGGACCAGGCCGAGATCAAGCCCCCAAGCGTTCCCCCCGGCGCCCCAACGGGGTCAACAGCCTGACCCCATTAGTGGTAATATTTTACATAATATCCAAAATCAAAGACCTGACCCCATATCGGTGACCCCATACCGGACCTTCCTCGCCCCGGTCCCGGTATGCAGCCAGCCGTCGCGTATGTCCCGGAAGGTCTCCTCGAGGTCGTTCCAGTAACCCGGCGTCACCCCCGGCCCCTTGAGCAGCAGCTCTCCTTCCTCTCCCCTCTGCACCCCGCGCCCCGTCTCGTCCACGACCTTCATCCTGTTGGGCGGCAGGGGAAAACAAGGCCGGGCGGCCGTCCGGACCGCGCCGGAGAGGGCGAGCCTTAAGGCGGCCATGGGAGCGGACTCCTCCACGCCGCAAGCCTCGGCGAAGACGGCGGGCAGGCGAAGCGGGCCCAGCCGCAGGGACCCGAGGCGGCGGAAAGCGTCGATGTCCCCCGGGTGCACGCTCCCGCCGGCGCCGAACCAGAGGCGCACCGGCGACAGGTCGTACCCGTCCGCCCCCGCCTCAAGCATCCCGGCGTAGAGCACCGGGGATGCCACGAACACGGTGGGCTTGCTCTCCTGGAGTGCCCTTAAGATCCGCTCTGGATCCCCATCCGGCAGGAGATAAAACCGCAATCCCATGCACAGGCCCAGCACCGCGGCGGAGAAGCCGGGCAGGGACGTGGGGGGTAGGGCGCAGGCGCACCTGTCCCCCGGGCCGGCGGGGAGCAGCAGGCCGGCGGTGCGGCGGGCCCCGAGGAGCATCTCGTTGGTGGCCATGACCGCACGCGGGGACCCGTTCCTACCCGAAGAGTAAAACAAGCCCACCACGTTGCCAGGCTTCAGGGTATAGGGGATGAAAAAGCCGGAGGACTCGCCCATTGCCTCGTCCAGGGATGGAAA
>Ga0315282_10002543_pt1 | contig 33434 bp, 18 predicted proteins | sample YL17G07_20_MG_FD_203693 | JGI IMG/M metagenome (GOLD analysis project Ga0315282, IMG submission 203693) | Sediment microbial communities from Yellowstone Lake, YNP, Wyoming, USA - YL17G07_20 | ecosystem: Environmental > Aquatic > Freshwater > Lake > Sediment | place: USA: Wyoming | collected...
ATGGATGTTGACCAGCGGCCGCTCGTAGTTCTCGCCCTTGAGCTGGCAACGCAACCCCGCGTTTACCGCGCCCACCCAAACGCTGTCCTGGTGCTTGTCCGCATTCCATTTCCAGTCCAGGCGCGGTGGGCGCGCGCCTCCCTCCTTGTTCATCCCCATCAGGTAAGTGGCCGCTTCGCGCCGCATGGGAATCTCCAGGCGGATATCGCGCGCCTCCACTGTCTTGGACGCCGTCAAGGTGAGATGATATTCAAGGTATCCGTCCATCTCCATCGTGGCATCGCACGAGAGGAGGAGGTCCCCCGACCGGCTCTCGGCAACCCAAGCTACGGCGCCCGGCGCCTTCTTGACGACCCTCATCCCGCCGGCGCGCCACTCCAGCGCCTTGCCGTCCGCGCCTTCCACAACCAACGACATCGGCGCCGCCAGAACGTCCGTGCCGCGCTTGACGATCCTGGTCACGCTTGGGGAAAAATAGCTGATGATGCGCGAAGGAAGGCCGTTTTTCCCCAGCACCACCTTGCGCCCCAGACACGATATCTCGCGTCCCGACTCTTTGACCGGCGCAAAGGGCTTGATCAATTCGTCGTCCAAGGCGATGGTCGAGTTCAGCCACCTCAGGCGCGAAAAACGCCACGGATCGCTATCGCCGCGATCTTCCAGAACGGGGCCCGCCACCTCCAATTCCAGCATGATTCGCTGCGCCGGCTGGCCCGCGCACCCCACGGTGACCGGGCCGGAATAGCGTCCCGGAACGGCGTCGCGCGGGATCTGAACGCCGCACCACGTCGCCTGCACTTTGCCCTGGGGCACGGAGACGGTTTTCTTGAACGCCTTCCCGGCCCAATCCACGCCGCCCAAGTTGAAACACTGCATGGCGGAGGCGGGGATCGGTTTTGCCCCGCCGACGGACGGCTTCAGATCCTCAAACGCCACCGTCATGTTTTCCGCGGAAGATCTCGCGGCGAAGATACCGAGCTGAAAACTGAGAAATTCGTTGCGCTGCCCTGGTATCCGCAACACGGAAGCGGCGCCGCTTTGCGCCCAACGGTAAGGCAGGTTATCGCTCATGCGAATGGAATGTTCATGGGTTTCTGGAAAAACCAGGTACTGCTTGTCTCTGTTTGCTTCGAGCAGCGTCGCCACTTCGGCTTGGGTTGCGATGATCTCCATATCCGTGAACTGATCGAACTCCGAGATCGCCTCAAACGCGGTAACCCGCGCGGAAGAGAGCTTCTGGGCCGCCGCGGCGCCCGCGCCCGCGGTGGAGATTCCGTGGGACGTCATCCAGCCCGGGTCAGCCGTCTGCTGCGGGGACACGTACCGCGCCTTCGGGAAATTCCCCTGGGCCGGCTGCACCGGGAAGTAGTACACGTGGTACTCGCCGGGACCCGACGTCGGCTCAAACAAAATGTCGCCGAATTCCTGGTTCACCGCCAGGGTCACCGCGTTCTTGACCTGCTTCCCCGTGAGGGCATCCACCACCAGCACCGCCTTCTTCTCGGGATTCGGGTCCCTGCGGCGCCAGGGAATGTGAACCTGGACCGCTTCGGCCCGCTCCTCCACCCGCACGCAGGCTCGGTGGTTCCCATATCCTCCCGCCAAATCCCACTTCCCCACCCGATACGGTATCCCGCTGATCGTCATATCCGCCCCCCGTGCCCCTGCCGTGGCTGCGAAGCATAGAACCGCCCACGTCCACAGTCTTCTTCCTGACATGGCTCTCGCCTCCCGTCTACTCTACTTCGGCTGGCCAGGATCCTGGTGTGGATCCCGGAAGTTGATCCCGAGATTTCTCAGGCGTTCAAGCATCGCGTCCAGCCGCTTGTGGAACTGCGCGGAATCTTTCCGCGCGGGCGGAGTCCAAGCCACCTCAGCCAGGGCGCACAAGCGCGGAAACATCATGTACTGCAAACGCTCCGGTTTCGGGATGACCTCGGTCCACACGTTGGCCTGGACACCCAGAACATGGGCGGCTTCATCCGGTGACAACCCCTCAACCGGTTCCCAGGCATAAACCGTGTCCAACGCGAGAACTTGGTCCCCGAATCCCTTTTCCGAACGTGACTGGCGGTAGTCGAAGTAGCACCGGGTCGTAGGGGAGAGCACGACTCCGCGCCCCGATCGGAGTGCCCGGTCCCGCAGATCGGTCCCGTCCGGCCGCCACCAGTGGATGACGGCGCCGGCGCCCACTCCCGCCGCCTCGATCTCGTCCCACCCCATGGGGGTGCGCCCTTTGCTCCGGATGAAAGCCGCAATCCGTTTCGCGAAGTATCCCTCCAACTGATGGGTGTTCGACAGACCTTCCGCCTGCATTCTCTCCTTCACCTCCGGCAGATTCTCCCATCCCGAACGGTTCACTTCGTCCCCCCCAAAATGAATATAAGGAGAGGGGAACATCTCCATCACCTCGGTCAGGATCCCCTCGAGGAAAACGTAGGTCTCCTCCTTGCCGGGGTTGAAGGTGCTCGCGCCGCCTGAAAACTCCGGATAGGCCTTGGTGGCCGCGCCGGCGTGTCCCGGCATCTCGATCTCCGGAACGATCCTGATATGGCGCTCGGCGGCGTAGGCCACGAGCTCGCGCACGTCGGCCTTGCTGAGATACCCCCCGCCCGAGTTCGGGTCGGAATAGGACCCCGAAGAGGCAACCCGGGTGAGCTCGGGATAGCGCTCGATCTCCACTCTCCATCCCTGGTCATCGGAAAGATGCAGGTGAAAAACGTTCAGCTTTTGGAGCGACATCAGGTCCATGGTCTGCTTCAGGACGTCCATGGCGAAGAAATGCCGCGAAACATCCAGCAGCATCCCCCGCCAGCGGAAACGAGGATAATCGCGGATCTTCAGGCACGGAACGGGCCAATCGCTCCGCGCGGCCGGTCCACCGCGTTCGGTCTCCGCGGGCAGCAACTGCCGCAAAGTCTGAACCCCGTAGAAAAGGCCCGCGGGCTTGGGCGCCCGGATAACCGCCGACCCCCGTTCGAGAATCAGCTCGTAACCCTCGTCTCCCAGTGTGGCGTCGGCCCCCTCGCTGGTCAAACGAATCACATTCCCGCGAGAGACAATGGCTTTGGGGTTGACCGGCAGGGAGAATCCCGTTCCCTTTTGCAGAAACGCGGCCAGATAGGCGGCGGGATGGTTCGCGATATCCCCCGCATCGTCGGCCAGGATAACGGTGTTCGGCCCTATCCGGAAAACCCCCTCCCCCAACAGCATCTCGGCGGGCTGGGGAATGATCATTGGCGCCGCCATTTCCGTCCTCCCGCTTGCGCAGCCGTTCAGCCCAATCCCCCCAGCTAGCATCACCCAAAAGCCGAATGATAGAGATCGCATCGCCCCTGTTCCCCCTCTCTCAAGCGGTCTGACTCAACGCCTTCACGAATATCACCTTGTCATCTCCCGGCCCATAAAAATCCTCAAGAATCGTTTCCTGCCGGTAATCGCAAGCCAGATAAAACGAGCGAGTCGGAACGTAGAGTTCGCGCGAGGACGTCTCGATGTAGACGCGAAGGGCGCCCATCTTCCTCATGATCTCCTCGCTGCGGGCCATCAGCATCTTGCCCAACCCCTTTCCGCGGCAGTCCCCGTGCACCGCGATCCAGAACAGATCGTAACTGGCCTGCGTACACGCAATCGGACCGAAGGCGGTGTAGCCGACGGTCCTCCCGTTCTCCTCCGCAAATAGGAAGAAGTACCCACTCGCCTCCCCTTTGGCGAGCCGTTCGTCCACTAGTTCGATGGCGATGTCAATCTCATAGGGATGGAAGAAACCTGTCGAGGTCACGATCTCGCGGACGTTGGCGCGGTCCTCCTTGCGAAGGTCGGTGCGGAAGGTAATGGGGGATGTTTTCATGTATTATTCCTTTAGTTTGTTTAGATTCTCTCCGCAATCATCGTTCAATCGTACCGAATATAAGCTCTTTTACTTCGTCCGGCTTGATCGAATTTGACCACTAGTATGGCATGGTCAAAATTAAATATTCCTGCGGTCGACAGCCAATAAACCATATTCGGTCCGTCATCGTCAATGCCATCCGGCGCGCCCAGCACTTTCAGAACTTTATCCCTCGTAACAGAGGAAAAAGCCTTATGCCGGATTAGTTTCCGGGCTATGCTGAAACGCGCGCCACGCGAAATCTTCTTTGAATCAAACCAATCATGCGGGATGACTTTGGAGGACAATTTCCATGACTTAAACATCTCGTAAGAAACAACACCGCCGACCGCCGCTCCTAATGCAGATATCAAGACGCAGAGACAAATGAGATTGCGAGAGGAAGACAGCCATTTTGCCACTGTCCGCTTTTGGGGAATCATGTTCACAGAGTCCAAAGAAAACATCAGGCTACATCCCTAATTCTGAGTTCAATGCCGTCTATGGCTGGAATCGGAAGATTCCTGTGGACACGGAGTAGAACCCAGTCCTCAAGGACCGCCTGCAACTGCTCGCGACATTCCTCCAGAGTGTCCGCGTTTCCATAAACGCCGTTGCACTCGGGGATCTCGCCGTAGTAAGTGCCGTCGTCCCGCAGAATCTCGTATCTCGCATGCCTGAGACCGGCCTGGATGTACTCTAGTAGCATGTTCGTCGCCTCCTCAGAGTGCTGTGGGATGCGCGGCAGACCCCAACGCGCCCGCTGCCACTCGCAAGCCACATTGTACCCGGCAGCACGACAAGCTAGACGCACTCTCTCGTTATTCATAATGGGCGCCTCACGACGGCGTCAAGAGAAAACGTGTCTGGGAAATCAGATCGGGCGCATCTTGATATGGCAGGCGAGACGCCCGCCCTACTTTACCGCGCCGCCTCGAGAATTCTCTGCACTGCCTCTTCGATGCCGAGTCCCGCCTGCCGCGCCGCCGCGTAGAACCCCCCGTCCGGTGAAAGACACGGATTTACATTGATTTCCAGCACCCAGGGACGTCCCTCGGCGTCCACCCGGAAATCCACGCGGGCGTATCCCCTCAGGCCAAAGAGCCGCCAACATTCTTTGGACAGTTCGGAGAGAGACGCGAGCAGCCCCGCGTCGGAGGCGGGGAAATCGAAGGAACGCGGCGTATGGCTGTATTCGAAGGACCCCTCGTCCCACTTCGCCTTGTAGTCCACCACCCGCGGCTTGTCCTCGGGATAATCCACGAACAGGATTTCCGCGTGCGGAAGCACTTCGGGACCATCCGGACCTTCCAGCAGCGAGATGTTAAACTCGCGCCCGTCCACAAAGGCTTCCGCGAATACCTCGCCTTTCACGAGGACGGCCCGTTCCTCCAGCCGCCTCCGCAGCTCGGCCGCATCCTCCGTCTCCAGGATGGACCCGCCGTCGAGACCGATGGACGCGTGTTCCCACACCGACTTGATGATGTACCTACCGCCCCTCGGAAGAAGAGCACCGTTCGCAATGTCCCGGCAAAACCACGCCGGGGTCGCGATATTTGCGCTCCGAAGGAACTGTTTTGTCAGCAACTTGTGCGAGGTCAGAAAGATTGCCTCGGTCGGAGACCCCGTGTAGGGAAGCCCCACCGAATCCAGCACCGCCGGCGCCAGGTGGATGAGCCTGCCTTGCCCTTGCACCGACTCCACCAGGTTGAACACGAGCGCCGGCTCGATCTTGCGGAGGGCGGACAGCGCGCGCGGAACGTCGAGGGAGAAAACGACCGGCAGGGCTTCATAACCCATCCGGCCCAGCGCTCCCTTCACCGTCGCCACCTCCACCAGGACGTCCTGTTCGTCCTCGGGAGCGTTGTCCGGCACTTCCCCGTGAAGAATGGCGATCCTGCGTCTAGCGTTTCTTGTCACGGCCCACCGGTCCCGTAAGTCGTATAGGTCGTATAGGTGATATAGGTCGTATAGGTCCTATATGTCCTATAGGTCTTGTCAGCCCGCGGCCACTCTTGGCGCCTCGTGTGCCGTTACCCTTTCCAGGGCCGACTCCATGATGGCGCGGATCAGACTGATATACTCGATCCCCGTCTGCGTGCATAGGATGGGAAGGTCTGAATGCTGCGGATGCAGGCCGGCCAGCGGGTTGATCTCGATGAAGTGGATCCGTCCATCGGCGTCGGCGCGCACGTCCACGCGGCTCGCGTCGAGGCAACCAAGCCCCACGTGGGCCGCCAGAGCCACCATCTTGGCCTCTTCCGCGATGGGCCCCTCCCCGCGCCGGTATTCGATGCGCTGTTCGCATTCTTCCTTGTTCACGTACGAATAGACGTCCTTCTCAGCGGTAGCCAGGAAAATGATCTCCATCGCACCCACGGCCCGGGCGGCGCTCCCTGTTCCCAGAATCCCCACCGTGAACTCCCGGCCGGAGAGGAACGTCTCGACCAGCACGGGCTGTTTGTAAACGTTCAGAAGATACTCACAGCGCGCCGCCAACTCTTCCCGAGTTCGTATCTTGTTCGCCGCCGTGATCCCCTTCCCGGTTCCTTCCGCCATCGGTTTCGCGAAAAGCGGATAGGGCAGCCGAATCCCCTCCACGTCCCGGATCTTCTCGACCACCGCGAAATCCGGGGTGGGGATGCCCAGGTCCCGGATCACGCGTTTCGCCATCGCTTTGTGCAGGGCGAGTGACAGAACGAGTGTGTCTGAGAACGTGTGCGGAATGCCGTAGGCCTCCAGAAGGGCGGGCACCTGCGCTTCGCGTCCGATGCCCCGAAGACCTTCGGCGAAATTGAACACCAGGTCCCAGCGGTCACCCGCCACCAGCCGCTTTGCCAGGTTCCTCACGTGCCCGATGCGATCGGTTTCGTATCCCAGGAGCTGGAGTGCGCCCTCGACGGCGTCAATCGTGGCGGGCTGGTCGAACTCCGCGGTTTCTTCCTCGCCGTAGCCCTCGGCCAGATAATCCAGGCGAAGATCATAGGTGATGCCGACTCTCATTCCCACTCCCCTCCCACCCCTGTTTCCCCGGTGGCTTCGCGCCTGATCCCCGGGGAATAGCCCATCAAGATAGCACAACACAGATGTGTAAAACCACCGGTCGCTTCCGTCTGACAGGGAACCGGTGGCCTGCGGCAGCTGATGAGAACCCGGGGGCGCGGAGCTTCCTCGCGTCCCCGGGCTGAAACGATATCACGATTTGGCGGGAGCGCTTGGTTTCGCGTTCCCTTTCTTGGCCGATCCCGTCCGGCCTTTTGTCCTCCCCGCCGGGTCCGGATACCGGAAGGTGCCTCCTTCATAGTTCGTCAGAAGAAGATCGTCTCCGTCGCGTCCGCAGACGTAGTTCGGGATCAGCGGGACCTTGCCCCCGCCCCCAGGCGCGTCTATCACGTACTGCGGAACCGCGTAGCCGCTCGTGTGGCCCCGCAGCCCCTGGATGATCTCGATCCCCTTGGAGACCGGGGTCCGGAAGTGGGCCGAGCCCGAAATCGGGTCGCATTGATACAGGTAGTAGGGCCGCACCCGGACTTTCATCAGGCCGTGAACCAGCCGCTTCATCGTCTCAACGCTGTCGTTGATTCCGGCCAGAAGCACGGTCTGGCTACCCAGCACCACGCCCGCGTCCGCCAGACGGTTGCAGGCCAGGCTCACCTCCGGCGTGATCTCATCGGGGTGGGTGAAGTGGATGCTCATCCACAGCGGGTGGTAGTGCCGCAGCATCCTCACCAGGGCCGGCGTGATGCGCTGGGGCAGGACCACCGGAACCTTCGTGCCCAGCCGGACGATGTCCACGTGCGGGATCCGCCGAAGGCGCATAAGCAGCCATTCGAGTTTCTCGTCGGAAAGGATCAGGGGATCGCCTCCCGACAGGACCACGTCCCGCACTTCCGTATGCGCCTCGATGTACGCCAGCGCCTGCTCCCAATCCAGCGTGTTGAAGAAACCTTGGCCGGAATGCCCGACCATGCGCGCCCGCGTGCAGAAGCGGCAGTACGCCGAGCAGTACTCCGTCGCCAGGAACAGCACCCGGTCGGGATAGCGGTGCACCAGGCCTGGGACGGGGCTGTCCTTGTCCTCGCCCAGCGGGTCGTCCGCTTCGCCCGGGTTGCGCTTGAACTCGGCCGTCACCGGGACCATGGTGCGGCGGAGCGGCTGAGCGGGATCATCGGGATCCATCAGACTCGCGTAGTAGGGCGTGATCCCAAGCGGAAGCGGACGCGGGTTGTGCAGGATCGCGTTCCGCTCGTCCTCGGAAAGGCGAATAATCCGCTCGATGCCCGAGATATCGCGGATCCGATTGCGCAGCTGCCAGCGCCAATCGTTCCACTCCATGGTGGACACCGAAGGGAAAAAGAGCTTCCTGAAGTTCTCCGCGCTAGATCTCGCCTTGGGGGGAACCGGACGGCGAGAGAGTCCGGCTTGGTCGCTCCCGGCCTCATCGGCCAGGTGGTTGGGATGGGATGTGATGTAAGATTCAATCGCCTCCTCGAAAGTACATTCAAGGACGGCGGTGGTACTTGGAGGCTCGAAGGGCTCTCCCATTAAGCCCTCAGTCTCTTTCCCACCTCCCACGTTGGGTTTGTCCATAGTTCTGGTTTTCCTTTGCTCCTCTGCTGGAATGTCAACGGCCCTCACTGGTGGGGGGTCACTGATTGATTGTTTTAGCCGGACCGCCATGCATGTCAAGACCTATTTTTTCTTTTTTTCACATGGGGTGGTCTTGGGGGGCCAATAGCCTTCTTCCGGCCCCGCCGCACGCTCCTTCCAGCCCCTCCCTCCCACTCCTGAGCGAAAACGCTTCTCTCCCCGGAAACGTACAGGGCCAGGCCAGGCGCCCAATCCTCAATACGGAGATTGACCAGGACTTCAACGGGGCCAAGGTGGTCACGCGGTACGCGGGGTGCAACCCACCGATTTGCAGGAGATAAATAGCGCTCTTGTCCCGGAGGGACATCTGACAATAGCCCAGCACTTCAGTGGTGGGAAACCGCGCCCGGCTCTCCCCGCCCAGTCCCGGAGGGACGGCTGAAACGCGTTTCCGGATAGGGCCTCAGCCGTCCCTCCGGGACTCGGGGGGATAATGGACCTCGGCTTGTCCCACCGTTGAAACGGTGGGCTATTGTCAGCCGTCCCTGGCGGGACTATGCAGCCAGGCGCTTCCTCTGGGAAAAGCGCAACCCCGTATTGCTGAGCCTCAATCTGCGCAGTGGAGTGTGGTAGGGATTGAACACACTTCTCCGCGCCATCCTGCAAATCGGCGGGTCGCCCCCCAGTACGCCTATGACGAGATCAACTCCTTGACGCGCGAGGCGACTTGTGATTACGTGATTCAGGGTTCTTGCGACGAGGCCGGCAACCGACAGAAGCCAATCCCAGTGACTCCCCCAAAGGAAACGCAGATGAATCTGTTTCTACTCGTTTTCATCCTCGCGGCCGCGCGCCCGGCAACCCCCGTTGACTCCGGGGTGGGCGAGGCCGCCAAGGTGATCGCCTCCCCCGCCGATCATATCCACGTCGCGGCCGCCCATAAGCGGCCATGCGGCGAAACGGGTGTGTCATCGGCGCCGCAGTCATCGGGATCGGCCGAATCGGTCTCCAAGAAGGGCGCTGAATTCGTCGGGGAAGGAGGACAGAGGATGAACCTGTCATCACCGGCAACGCCAGTTGATTTTGGAATGAGCCAGGTCGTCAAAGCGGCCGGCTCCCGCGCCAGTCATGTCCATGTCGAGGTCGCCGCAAAGGGGCCTTCGGAAAGCTACGCCATTCGCTGTTCCAAAGGCGAAGTCTGCATCACGGGCGCGGACGCCAACGGAGCGATGTACGGTGCGCTCGAATTCGCCGAGCGCGTGAAAACGCGGGGCGAGGCTGCCTGGCGTGAAAACGTCACCGGAGAGCCTTTCCTTCGCGATCGCGGAATGAACCTCTTTCTGACCCTCCCCTGGGACTTCAAGAAGAATGACACCGACTACGATCCCGCGGCATTGACAGATCCCCGGCGATGGTATTTCCAGGACGACACCTACTGGAGCAGCCTGCTTGACCTGATGGCGCGCGCCCGGCTCAACTGGCTGGATATTCACGGCGCGTGGGATATCAGCGTCACCGACGCGCCGAACCTCTATGCTTACTTCATCCAAAGCGGCAAGTATCCCCAGGTCGGCGTGGACCCGGCGATCAAAGCGGCCAACCTCCGGCAGCTGAACAAGATCATTGCGATGGCGCACGCTCGTGGGATACGGATCACCCTGATGTCCTATCAGGCAACTCTGAACGTTCCGCACAATCCGAACCCGCCGTATCCCGCCACGGAAGAGGTGCTCTACGATTACACCCGCGAAATGGTCGAGAAGATGATCCGCCAGGCGCCCGGCCTGGACGCCATCGGTTTCCGCATCGGAGAGAGCGGCAAGGGGGAATCGTTCTTCAACTGCTACATCGAGGCGGTGAAAAACAGCGGACGAAGAATCCCGCTCGTTACGCGCAGCTGGATCACGCGTAAACAGAAAGTGCTGCCTCTGGCCCGCGCATTCGAGGATTTCACCGTCGAGATCAAGTACAATGGCGAGCAGTGGGGACCGCCGTATCTTGTCGCCGGGGGGCGCATGGCGGACTGGTCCAGTTACTCCTTTGAGGATTACCTGAGCGACTCCGGCAGCGCGCCTGCCGAGAAGACGTGGCCCGGCAATCCAGCCGACAGCGGCTCAAAGTGGCCCGATGAGCCATACAAGATCGTCTGGCAGGTCCGCGCCAACGGCACGCTCCGTATCTTCCCGTTCTATGAGCCGGACTGGGTCCGCAACTCCATCAAACAAATGAAAATCGGCGCCGCATCGGGATATACGGTCGAAGGGCTGAACGCCTTCTACCCCCCTTCTCCAAACTACTACCTGGCGAATCCGGAGGAGCAGGATTGCGCCTGGGTGCATGAGCGCGATGAGATGTACTGGCTCCTGTGGGGGCGTATGGGATACGATCCGGAGACGCCGGAGAGCGTTTTCCAGAGCCGCATCGAGGAGTGGTTCGGCGGCGGGGGCAAGCGGGCCGCCTCCCTGTGGAAAACGGCCAGCCGCATCGTCCCCCTCGCCTATACCGCGTTCTCGCTTGGACCGGACCATCGCAACCACGCTCCGGAGCTGGAATGGGGCGGAACCACGGAGGACTTTGCGGCCGCGGCGCCTTTCGATACCCTCAGTTTCAGGGGGATACAAGAGGAGATCGCCGCCATAACGACCCGCGCGGGAGACGGGCGCCCCGGTCTGAGGGATGTGGCGGCGATGCTGGGCGATTACGCCGCGACAATCCGGAAAGGGATTGGGGCCATAGATGTCCAGCGTGCGCCGGAGACGCATCGGAAGCGTTTGAAGGCCCTGTTGTCGGGCCTGAAAATGCTCGCGCATCTGGCAACTTATTATCAAGGCCGCTTTTTGTCCGCCTATGACCTGGCCTCCATTGAAAACCAGACGGGGAACCTTGCCGCCACGCCGCAACTGCTTCAGGACTTCCATCTTGCCGTCGAGGGCTGGGAGGGGCTTTCCACCTCGTCCGAAGCCGGCTTCTACAAGCCTTTCACCGAGCGCCTGCGCATGAAAACAAACGACTTCCATTGGAAATCAGCTTTGCCGCGCATTGCCGCCGAGGCCGATATGCTGGCCCAGCTCCCGGAGGTCAATCCGCCGCTGCCCCCCAAAATCGCCAGGATGGATCTGCCGAGGGGGGCGAAACTGACCTGGGGGGCGCGGGACGGCATGATTGAGTGCTCGATTCCCGCGAAGGGCCTGGACCGGGCCTGGCTTCTCATGAAGCCGCTTCCGAGCACAACCTTTTTCCACAAAACGCAGATGGGCCGCGTCGGCGACCGCTTTGTCTTGAAATTTGAGCGCGAGAACTGGGGCCACTGCATCGCGGCGGAAGTCGAGCGCGGCGAAGCGAAAACCCGCACCCTTTCCTTTATGAAGGGTGAGACCCCTTACCTCGTCATCCCCGCGCGGAAAGGCGCGACCCCGCAGATTTATGGCACGGAAGAGGCGATGACTTTTCTGGATCCTGAAATCCTGACGCCCCAAAAGCATGGCCTGTTGCTGCTCTGCACGCGCGCCTGGGTCTTTCATCGCTTCTTCCCCCTCTCCGTCCGCCGCAAGATTCTCGAACCTGTCTCCCGCGGCATGACCCTGCTCGTTCTCCAACAGGACTATGCATCGGGTCGGTACCCTTTGGACTGGCTGCCAGGGTCGCTCCAAGCCGTCGCGAAACCGGCCAACGTTTTCGATCCGGGCGGCGCGCTGGGCCTTCCGGCGGTCCACACCCGCGACATTCTGTGGCAACCCTTCGTGTCCAAGAGCGGGTGGGAGATTTTCGGCAATGGCGGCATCGCCCATCTGAAATACGGCAAAGGGGACATCTGGATGGTTTCGGCGCGCCTCCAGCAGCGTCTGATTGTCCCCGAATGCGCCCAAGCCCTGGTTCGCCTCCTTCGTCTCGGCGGCACGACCAGGCCGGTTGTTCTTATTGACGCGGGAACGGAAGGGGCGCAATATTCCAACTCGCTGATTCCCGATCTCATGAACGCGCAGGGTATTCCGTTCCTGACGTTGGGCGAAGTTATAGCAAAGGAGCAAGGCATGAACTTATTCAAGCCAATCGCCGGAAAGATAGCGGATGATGGCGTGCTCGAGGGACGCGGCGGCGACATCATGAACAATTTCCTTGCCGCGAAAGTGAAAGACAAAGCCTCCATCGCGACCGCGCCCACGCGCGCGGAGTTTCAAACGCTGCGAACCACGCGCAAGCAGGAGCTCATGCGCGCTCTGGGCCTCGCGCCGATGCCGCCGCGCACCCCGCTCAACGCGCGCGTCACCGGCGTGTTCCAGCGAAGCGGCTACCGTGTGGAAAACGTCGTTTTGGAGAGCCGCCCTCGTTTTTACGTCACGGCACAGGTGTATGTCCCGGACGGACGGGACGGCGCCCGCTATCCCGTCATCATGAACCCGCACGGGCACTGGTCTCACAAGAAAGCGGAGCCGACGGTGCAGGCGCGTTGCATCTTCCAGGCGCTGCATGGATATCTGGCCGTCGTGGTGGACTCGCCGGGATGCAGTTTCGAAGGCGACAATAAGATCGAACGGCGGGCAGAGGGCGCACACAACGATTTCAAGCTCCTGCAAGGGGGAACCAACGCGACGGGATACTATGTCTGGGATCTCATGCGCGTTCTCGACTATGTCGCGGCCCGCCCGGACGCCGACGTGGCACACGTCGGCATCACCGGCGCTTCCGGAGGCGGACTGGCCACTCTCTACACCTTCGCCGCGGATGACCGCTACACATGCGCCGTTCCCGTTGTTTACATGGCCGGCATGGAGATTGCCCCTGATAACGGCTGCCTCTGCAACCACGTGCCGGGAACGCTCCAGATCGGCGACCGTTCCGACGTGGCCGGGATTCAGGCTCCCAAGCCTGTACTGCTCATCGGCGCGGAGGTGGATGGGGAGTTTCCGCCGGATGCGATGCGGCTTACGGGCGAGAAGATGCGGCGAACATGGGCGCTCTTCGGCGCCGGCGACGCCGTACACACCCTCATTTTCCCCGGCGGACACGACTATAACCGCCCGATGCGTGAGGCGGCCGTCGGCTTTTTCGACAAGCATCTCAAGGGAGTCGGCGACGGCTCTCCGGTCCAGGAGCCGGCCTTCACCATCCCAGACCCAAACAGCCCGGAAATGTTCGTTCTCGAAAAACCGCCGGACGATGAGCGCACCATGAGGGACCTCTCGCTGGAGCGCCTTGAGAATCCCGGAAACGTCTCATTCGCCGAGGTTATTCGCGTCAACGGCGGCCTTCCCGATCGAGCCCCGCTCCAATACCGTGAGATGGACCAGGGCGCGAAACGCCACGTCACGTTCGAGTCCGAACCCGGCCTGACGATTCCAGGCATCCTCTACCTTCCGCGGGCCGGCGTGAAAGGCGTGAAGATATTCGTCTGCGACGAGGGCAAAGTCGCCGCCATCTCCCAGTTCCGCGTTACCGAAGAGGTCGAGAAAGGCTATGCCTGCTTGTGCGTGGACGCGCGCGGAACCGGCGAACTCTCCGGGATCAACCAGCGCTATCTAACGTATCTTGGCACGGCGCTCCCCTTCGCGCAGGGATGGGACATTGTGCGCGCGGCCCAGGCTATGGGGAACTACTCCGCCCACGTCGAGGTCATCGGCAAAGGCCCCGTTGCGGCCCTGTCGGTCCTGTATGCCGCATTGATGGAACCGAAGCTGGCGCGTGTCACGGGCTATGATTGTCCGCGTGAATTCAAGGACGTGTTCCGCGAGGACGTTCCCGATCTCGCCGTTCAGCCCCGCGCCAACCTCTGCGGATCGCTGAGCCATCTCAGATCGCTGGTTCCCCATGGGGATTGGCGATTCCCAGGCGAATAGACAAAGCACAGGCTTGCAGAGGGGAGGCGGCGTTCACCATATTCCGCCCCCATGAAAACCCCGTTGCCCTCCCGTCCTATTTTATCCCGGCCCGCGTCTCCACCACGTCTTTGACGCACCGGAAGCCGACCGTGGCGCAGCGGTCCAGGCCGGGCCACTCTAGCAGGAACTTGGTGTGGCTGGTGCAGGGCTGGGCGCCGCCCTCGACGTACCAGATGCTGCCCTCGGCCTTGAAGCAGCTCCCGCCGCGGATGATGGCGAAGCGCGTGTGGCCGTCGTCGCGCTCGCTTTCGGTCCACTCCCAGACGTTGCCGGCCATGTGATAGCAGCCGAAGGGGCTGCGACCGTCGGGCAGCGAGCGCACGGGCATGGTGCGTCCGCCCGAGCCGTTGCAGCGCGCCGGATCGGCCTGGTTGCCCCAGGGCCATTTGCGCCCGTCGCTGCCCTGGGCGGCCAGTTGCCACTCCGGCTCGGTCGGCAGGCGCTTGCCGGCCCAGCGGGCATAGGCCCGCGCGTCCTCCAGGTCCACGTAGACCACCGGGTGATCGGCCAGTTCGGCCGGCATCACGCCGCCCGGCCATTGCTTGAGGAAGCTCATCGCGTGCGTCGGCTTGTAGCCGGTCGCGTCCAGGAAGCGCTTGAACTGGGCGTTGCTGACCTCGGTTTCATCAATGAAATAAGGTTTCACGACCGCCTCGTAATGATGGGTCATCGTCCCGGTGGCGGGGTCGCCCCACAGGAAGTCGCGCCAGCGGCTCGCGACGGTCCCGGGCGCGGGGTGGCAGCCGCACTCGCGGCGCGGGTGCGTCAGGTTCATGTGCACGCGTCCGCCGGGCACGGCGGCCATGCCCGCCGGGGGCTTATCCTGCCGGGCCGGCGCGGTGCGCTGGACCGGCTTGGGGTCGGCGACGGAGTTTGCGAAATTGCGCCGGTCGGGGACCGACTCGCGCTGCATGTTTTCCTGCTGCTTCCGGATCACCGCCTGGAACCGCTCGTCCTGCGGCGAGGCCATGACGATGCAGCCGATCTGATCCAACGAGCCGTAAACCTTGAAATGGTCGCCGGCATGTTCCCAGCGCGCGGGCTTGCCGTTCCACAGGTCGAAGAAGACGACGGCGCCGGTGGGGTCGCCGTCCTGGCGCCGGATTTCGAGCAGCAGCTCGTCCTTGGCTGGCGCGCCCGTGTTGCGCAGCGTGAAGAGCGTCGCGCCGCCCCCTGGCCAGCGGTGGGCGAACAGGCCGCCGCGGCGGGTCGAGTAGAACGGGTCCCAGCCGTCGCTGGTGAAGTTGGCGGCGAAGGGGCGCAGGATCGTCACGGCGCGGCGCCAGAGTGCGCGGTCGGCGGCCCGCCAGGGGTTGTAGCAGCCAAAGACGTTCTCCCAGACCAGCATGCCGCTGCCGTTAAAGAACGCGGCCTGAATCTCGAGGCCGTGGTCCAGGTTCCAGCGCCGGATCTGGTGTTCCATGTGGCGTGGCTCGATCCACTTCAGCAGCAGCATTCCCGGCTCGTAAGGGTCCGCCATCCCCTGTGCCCACGAGGCGCTGCAGACCGAGAGCTGGTCCAGCGGCGGGAAGACCTCCGGAGCGAAGGCCACGCCGGGGCGGGCCTGGTCAATCGTGCGGCGAAGGTCCGGACCGGCGGCAAGCATCGTGTCCAGGAAAATGCCGTCGGCCTCGAGCGTCGTGACCATCTCGGCCAGCGCTTCGTCGTCGCTCTTGCCGGGGCGGTCCGTCCCCTGGTCCCACGGGTTGTAGGCGATGAACACCTTGACCCCACGCTCGTGGAACCGGCGCACGGTCCCGCGCACCCCTTCCAGCCCGCCGGGCATGTCGCGGTAGAAATCGAACTGGTTGCGCGCGTCCACGCCGATGCGCGGGTAGGCCTGCCAGATCAGGACCGCGTCACAGCCGCCGAAGGCCGCTTTCGAATCGTCCAGGAAGGCGTCCACCGCATAGCCCTTTTCGGGGTCGTAGAACGCGCGATCATACATGAAGGCGAACTGGCAGGTGAAAATCCGGCTGGCCCAGGTCAGATCGGGGCGGTCGTAGATGGAGCGGTCCAGGCCCGGCGTGGGCGCGATCAGGCTGGCGATCTGCCGGCGCGCCGCCTCCATGCGCGGGGCGTCGTCAATCCGTAAGTCAATCCCCTTGATATCGAGCTTGCCCGGCGCGGCGTTGTACGTGCCGTCCATCCCGAAGATCGGCGCCACCAGGGCGTTGGGCTGGCTGGCCGCCGGGACGGTCACGTCCATCGTCACGCGGTGATATCGGCCGTCCTTGGGGACGAGCACCGCGCCGCGCACCTGGCTCCAGTTCACCTTAGCCCCGCTGGAGGAGTCGAGCAGGTCGAAGGCCCCGCAGAGCTGGTTGTTGCCCGCGACCCAGCGGGCGTCGAAGGCGACATGGAGCACGTCGCCCTGCTTGAGCGCCAGGGCCTGGCCGACCGGCTCGGCAAGCCGGATCCACGAGCGCACCCCGTCGAAATTCATCCGGGCATAGGGGCTTCCGCGGCCGTTGCGCAGGACGTCGCGATACTCCCGGACCCCCCTCAGCCAGGCCGCCCGGTTCTCGCCCGCCGCCGGACCACCGATCAGGTGCGGGGTCTTGCGCAGCGCGTCGCCCTCGAGGGTATCCCACGAGCAGCTATTGTCCACCTTGAAGATGCTCTGCGAAAAGGGGATGGGCGGCTCACTAGCCGCGTGGGGGCGGCCGCCGAACAGGCTGGACCAGACGGCAAACAGCAGCGTGGCGAGTCTAATCATTCATTCCTTTTTTGATCTGGGATTTCCAGGTTGAACCAAATCTATCTCTGATTTCTGGGGACATCACACTCACTTCCTTCAAAGGTTTATGCCCTCTCCGCTCTCCCCAGCGCGAGGAAGTACAGCCACGCCTCATCCGGCGGCTTTCCAAACACCGCTTCCACCGCCCGCGCGTAGATCCGCATCTGGGGACGGTAGAGCTCCACTCGCGCCTCCAACTCCGCCGCGCTGATCGCGTCCGTCTTGTAGTCCACCAGGATGAGCCGTCCGCCTTCCTCTTCAAACAGGCAATCAATCATCCCCTGGGCGCGGATTCGCTCGCCCTCGTCGTATCCGGCCAGATCTTCCATTCGCGCTTCGGACGGCGCAAGACCAATCAGGAAGGGCGCCTCCCGCCACACCTTGCTCGGAGGGATCGCGAGCATCCGCCTGCCCAGTTCCGACGCGAAGAACCGCTCGATGGCCCCGAAATCAAGAGCGGAACGCTGCTCCTCGGTAAGAAGTCCGCGGCCGATCATCTCGTCCACCTGGGCGGAAATCCCGGCGTAATCCAGCGGTTTGAGCAAATCCAGCTGCTGCAAGACCAAGTGCGTCCACGCGCCGCGCTCCACCGGTGAGTGCTGAGTGCTGAGTGCTGAGTGCTGAGAAGAGAGGACTGAGGAGTGAGTGCTGAGTTCTGAGGACTGAGAGAATATCTTCACACCCGGCTGCTCCACCAAAGGTCGCGACCGCTCCCCTTCCTCTTCCCCGGCGCCCCAGCGCCGCTTGAGTTCGCTGGCCGCTATCCGCGCGGGACAGCGCGTCAGAGCCTCGTGCGGATACTCCCAACGGATCTGCGCCAGGATCTTCTCCACCGTCTCGTGTGAGTCTGTAGTCTGTAGTCTGTAGTCCGTAGGTTCTTTTTGTGCTCCAGACTCAAGACTCAAGACTCCGGACTCTTCCCCTCCAGCCTGTTGTGAGTCTGTAGTCTGTAGTCTGTAGTCTGTAGGTTCTTCTTTTGCTCCAGCCTCCAGCCTCCGGACTCCAGACTCCAGACTCCACTCCCTAATCTCATCGAGATCGTGGGCAAAACATCGGAAAGGTGCCCCCTCCCCCTTCTCACTTTTCCCACCCCACGTCTGGGCGGTTTCTTCCCAGCAATCCGCCAGCGCGGGGATCACCCAATCCAGCGGGGTCTGGGCCGAAAGGACCTCGGCGGCTGGGAGTGGACCGCCCTGGAGCGCTTCGCCCCGCCCGCGCCGTTTCTCAACATAGTCCTCCACCTTGCGCGCGCTCCCGGTCAGAATGAGGCGCTCGCGGGCCCGCGTGGCCGCCACATACAGAATGCGAAGCTCCTCCGCCAGGGCCTCGCGCTTCTTCTCCCGCTGAAGCATCCGGTGGACCGGCGTGGGGTAACGCACCAGCCGCTCCGCGTCCACGACCCGCGCTCCCATGCCGCCACCGCGCGTGAAAAGAAGAGCCGCGTGTGTGTCGCGCAGGTTGAACTTTTTCCCCAAGCCCGCCAGGAACACAATGGGGAACTCCAGGCCTTTGCTCTTATGAATCGAGAGAATCCGGACCACGTTCTGCCCCTCCGCCACCGGAGCGGCCGCGCCGTAGTCCCCTTCCTCCTCCTCGAGCTGCTCCACAAAACGCAGAAAGCGCGAGAGACCCTGGCGCGAAAACTGATCGAACTGCCGCGCGATGCGATGAAAGCGAAGCAGGTTGGCCTGGCGGTTCTCTCCCCCACTCTGGCCCAAGGCCCACGCGGGGTATCCCGTCTCGTCGTATATCGCCGCCACAAGGTCGCCCAGCGGCTCGCGGCGCGCCCGCGTGCGCCACTTGTCCAGTCGTTCCAGAAAAAGTGAGGCTTTCTCCGCCACCCGCGTGTCCGGGGCCACTGGGTCCACCGAGTCCATTGGGTCCACTGAGTCCATTGGGTCCACCGAGTCCATTGGGTCCACTGAGTCCATTGGGTCCACTGAGTCCATTGGGTCCACTGAGTCCACTGAATCCAAACCAGCTTTTTTATCTCGGAACCCCTCCACCGCGGCCCGCAACGCCTCGTGAAAACAGCCATCCCGCTTCTTCAAGCGAATCCGCGTCAGATTCGTGTCCGTCCAGTTCTCGAAAGGAGAGCGCAGAACAGCCGCAAGCGGAATGTCCTGCAGCGGGTTGTCAATCACGCGCAGCAGATTCAGAACGTCGCGCACCTCCACCGTCCCAAGCAGCCCCTGGCCCTGATCGGTGAACACCGGGATGCCCAGCCGCTGGAATACCCCCGTGAAGCGCTCGGCCCAGCCGCGCACGGCCCTGAGCAGGACCACGATATCGCGGAAAGCCGCCGGACGCATTCCTCCGGCGGAATCCTCGCCCGCGCCCGCCGGCGAACGGTCAAACACGCGCACCGCCAGGCTCGGGTCGCAACCGCCCCCCCCGGTCATCTCCAGTATTCGCTTCCCGATGAGAAACGCCTCGCGCTCGGCGCCCCCCCAGTCCGCCGGAGATTCATCCCCTTCCCATTCCTCCCCGCCTTCCCTTCCTTCGTTGGCAGGTTCCTTATCATCGCCCAGGTCTTCCTCTTCCTCCAGCGGCTTCGCTTCCACCACGTGCAGTTCGGCGAGCAGGGTATGCAGCCGGGCGTTTCCCTCACTCGGAAACTCCGCCCCGGGCACGAGAGCAGCCCCGCGGTCATAATCGAGCCCGACCGAACCAGGCGTCATGAGCCGCGCAAAGAGATGATTGACCGCGCGCAGAATCTCTTCCCGGCTTCGGAAGTTATGGCTCAGGCTGACTCGCTCGCGGCGCCCCTCCTCGGAGGTCTTGGGATGTTCGCCGCCGGATTCCGCCGCCTCGGCGAGCGGGGTGGAAGAATGATACTTCTTCAGAAACACGTCGGGCGCCGCCAGCCGGAACGCATAAATGCACTGCTTCACGTCCCCAACCGCAAAGAGGTTCCGGGGATGTCCGGGGCCGCCCTGCCGCGACACCAGCTTCAGCAGCGCGTCCTGAACATGGTTCACGTCCTGATATTCATCCACGAGGACGTGGTCGAACTGCGCGCGGCAAAGCTCGGCGGTCTCAGAGGGCTTTGACGGATCGGCGGGATCCCGCAGGACCTTCAGGCAAAGCTGCTCCAGGTCGCTGAAGTCCAGGACGGCCCGGCTGCGCTTGGCGGCCATGTATTCCTGCTCGAAGCGCTCCGCGAGCCCGAGAATCATGTGGATGAAGGGCGCTGCGCCGGCGTGGGCGCGCGCGGCCTGCACGGGTGTCCATGCCGCCAGATTCCCTTGGAGTTCATCCTGAAGCGCATTCTTCCGGAGCGATTTCAAATCCTCCTGCAAGCGCTCACAGGCCGGCGATTTGCCCCGGATCGGAGGCATCTTCTTCTCGAACTTGAATTCTTGGATTTCGCGGATAGCCTTCTCCCAATCGGCGCCCCCGCACGCCTCGAGCCAGCCCCTTACCGCCTCGCGGAAGGGAGCCATCCACTCCGCGTATTTTGGCTCGATGGCGGCGGCGCGGGCGCGCGCTTCATCCAACCCCTGGCCAAGCTCCTCCACAGCGCCCTGCAGATCCTTGCGCCACGCGGCGAACCACACCTGCGTTTGGGGAGACGTGATTGCCCCGCGCCCCGCCTCATCCAGCGGATACGCGCCCCGCGCCGCCGCCGTCCACCCCGCCGGATCGTCCAGTGACATCACAAAGGAGTGCAGACGCAGCAGATGCCGCCGCGCTTCGTTGGCCGGGTCCGCCCCGCCGAAGGAATCCAGCCAGTCCAGGAAAACAGCCGCCGGGGCTTCCGGCAAACCGCACGAATTCTCCCCTTCCCCGGCTCCCGGCGGCCCCCCCTCTTGCGCCGGGGAGGAACGCTCGAATTCCTTCTCGAAAACCGCCTCCGCAATCTCAGACTGGAGCAGGCGGGACTCCTCCTCGCTCAGGATCGAAAAGTCCGGGTCCAGGCCGATCTGGTGGAAATGCTGGCGCAGGACACGGTTGCAGAAGGCGTGGATGGTGGAGATTTGCGCACCGCCAAGCAGCAGCATTTGACGTCGCACGTGTTCGTCCGAGGGCCGCTCGCTGAGCCTCGCCTGGAGCGCCGCGGCGATCTTCTCCCGCATTTCCGCCGCCGCGGCCTCGGTGAAAGTCACCACCAGGAAGCGATCCAGGTCGGTGGGACGGGCCTCATCGAGCGCAAGCCGGATGATCCGCTCCACCAGAACCGCCGTCTTGCCTGTCCCCGCGCTGGCCGAAACAAGCAGGTCCCCGCCCGTGTTCTCGATGGCAATGGTTTGGCTGGGTGTCCAGGCGGGCATTCGCGGCTCAGTCTCCTTTTCCACACGCCCACACTAAACCAAATCCCGGCGCGAAAGTCAAATCCGACACGGCATCACGGACGAAAGAGACCAAAGGAACACAAAGGACATCAAGGACAACAAGGACATCAAGGACAACAAGGACATCAAGGACAACAAGGACATCAAGGACAACAAGGACATAAGAGGCAGATAGTCTTTTTTGTCTTTTTGGTCTTTCGGTCCTCTTGGTCCTTTGGTCCTTCTGGTCCCTTTTGGTCCCTTTTGTCCTTTTCGTCCCTTTCGTCCTTGTTGTCGTTGAGGTCTTTTTCCTCAGCCTGCCCTCCAGGCGAAAACGTCCCCGTGGACCGTCCTCCCGCCCAGTGTTGCCACCAGATCCGCCATCTCCCGCGCTCCGACCCAGGAATCGAGGCCGAACAGAAAACTCTCCCCCTCCACATAGTTGAAACCATAGCGCCCCAGCGAATCCAAATGCCTCACACACTCCACCGCCGGCCCGATACGCTCCGGTGTGTATTCAAAGGAGAGCGATCGCACTGGGCGGCTCAAGCCCCGCAGCGCCTCGAGCTCAAAACCCTCGACGTCTATCTTGCAGAACCGTGGTTCGCCGAACTCCTCGATCAAAAGGTCCAGCGTCGTCACCGGCACGGTCTTCTTCAAATCCCAATGAAAGATGGGATGCCGCAACCGCTCCGCTCCGCGCACCGCCTCGATCCAATCCCGCGACATCGAGGCCGTGGTCAGGGCCTCTTCGCTGTAAAAGATGGTCCGCTCCCCCTCGCGCGCATCCACGCCCTTCTGAACGAGCACGACGTTCCGATTGCCCCCGAACTTGTCTCTCAGGACCTCCATGCAGGCATCCATCGGCTCCACGCACACCACCCGCGCGCCCGCCTCAAGGAAAAGCTCCGCGCGATTCCCCGTGCTGGCGCCAACGTCGAACGCGAGATCTCCCGGACCCAGAAACTGCCGGTGGAACTCCGCCCGCCTCCGCCGGCGTTCCTCTTTCTCGAGAAGAGTTTCTGGACTCCTGAATGGTTTAGAAGGAAAACTGCCCACGCAACTCACTCCAGCGGAAATCTCGATCTGAAGGCAAAAGCAGTATGCCCCTTCGTGCAGTCTAAACACGCTATCGCAGCTGAACACAGGAAAAACTCCCATCCCCGCGTCTTTCAGGGATGGGAGCGGAATAGATTCCCCTTGTTCGATTTACCTCACAAGGTGCGTACAAAGCGATCATCTTAGTACTATGGCTTGAACCATGAGCTCGTCAGTTCGCCTTCCCCTTGCACCCAGATAATATCGCCCACGCTCTTTGTGCCATTGGTGGCATCATACGGAGGCTCAACTCCCCATGATTGCCACAAATCCGGCCCTGCACTCGCCAACCTCCAATAACGGTGGAAAAAAGTGCCTTTTACCTGCAATTCTTCCGGCGTCAACGGATTAGCGTAATCGAATGTATCGGCTTTGTCGAACTGGTTTCCCAGCTTTGGCGGGAACGGATCGGGCGGGATGCTGGTGATGAAAGCCACCGGAGTGGTGAGAGGCTTCAGGCGCATGGATAGAACGTTCCCTATCGGACTTTGTTGGCCCCAGATCCATGGTGGATAGGCCGGATAGTCCACTCTATATGCCTCAAGGGCGGTAGCCAGGGACCGCATGTCGGCCTTGCAGCGCGAGACCTTGGACCGCACCTGGGCCTCCAGGAAGTTGGGCACGGCAATTGCCGCGAGGATGGCGATGATGGCCACGACGATGAGCAGTTCGATCAAAGTGAAACCTTTGGCTTGTTTCTTCATTGTGAAACTCCTTTCATCTCATGGATTCAGGGGTCCAATACTTCACCCGACTCGCTCGACGGTCGAAAGAAAGAGCACCCCCGAACCGGACTCTTGGCTGTGAGATTTCCCTGTCCAGTGCCAGGACATACCGCTCATCTCCGTTGCCGCTCTTTTTTCGCTCTGGCGGGGGGATTTGTCAACTCCTTTGCGCAGCCCGCCACGGGGGGTTTTCGCACTTCGTTGTGTGCGCCGCCTGGCGGGGGCGCGCCACACCGCATGATGGAAACGCCGCGCCTGTCACGGCTGCAACGCGGCCCCGCAGCAAAGCCCTCTTGCACGGCGCCAATTCGCTCGGTCTGTGAATGTCAATCGGTCAGGTTGAAGAATCCGCGGACGGTATTGGAATAACGCAGTTCGTCGAGGAAGCCATTGAGAGAGTGAGTGGCGCAGGCAAAGCCCCCTATCTCATAAAGGCCGTCCAGACCGCCGTTGAACGGTCTGATGCGCGGAGCGCTTGTCACGCGTCCGGCCACCGTCCCCGGGCGGCTCGCGGCGCCGCGCGTTGCCGATGAGTCCGCATAGAAGGTGATCGCGCCGCTCTCGCCGGCTCCCTGGACCTCGTAGGTGACGGCCACGTGGTACCACACACCGGGCTCAAAGCGAATCGGGGTCCCGCTGGAGAAGCGGACAGGGTTGCCTTGCGGATCGCGGTAAGCCACAAAAAGCTCGTGCTGTCCGTCCCGCGCGGTATCCAGGGCGAAGCTGAAGTAGCTATGGGACTCGGCGAGCGTTCCGGGCAGGAGAGTCCCGCCCAGGTCGTCCTGAATGTGGAAAACACCCGGCTCTTCGCCCGTAAACACACCCTCACGGCTCATGATCCACGCTTCCACCGTAAACCTGTCCTGGTGAAAACTGGAGTCTTGAAACTCAACCATCTCATCGAGGACTTCCGTTTCCTCTTTCAACCACGGGCCTTGCGTCGTGGACTCGCGAAGCACGCGTCTTGTGCTTGCGCTGGTGATCTGCGCCGCACTGCCCAGCCCCGGCGGACCCGAGACGCCGGCAAGGGGTGAATCCGCCGATTGCCCCGTCATCTGGGTGCGCGCGTCATAGCGGTTGGGAGAGGAGTCCACGATCACACGACGCTCCCCTGCCGGCTCGTCCATATGAAGCAGCAAGGCGGTGTCGGAATCGGCCAAATAAGGCTTGACCAGAGGCTGGCGGAATGGATCCGGCATGATCTCCTGCACCCAATCCGGCTTGTGGGTGCCTGCCATGCGCAGCTGTGGCATGTCGAGCCCATCCGCCCTGGAGACCAGCGTATTGCCCGCTTTCACCACCTCCAAGACCGAACCCTGCGAAACCACCACCGACCCGCGACTCGCCTCAACCAGGATATTGCCGGCGCCCACCGTAACCCCGAAACTTGTCCCCGTAACCGTAACCTCGCCATAGGGGGTGTCCACCTCGAAACCCCTTCCACCAGGCGCCACGTCCAGCCACACGGAACCTTTCGACAGGCTGATCCGCGCCGGGCCGGTCTGACGGAACACCGTGTCTCGGCCCAGCGCGACTTGCACGTCATCCCCCAGCGACGCAGTCATGGGGGAATCGCCGGACTGGAAGAGGGGACCAAGGGTGGCAACATGATGGATGAGGAAAAAGACAATGAGGAAACCGGCGCAAACGGGAACAAGGATTCGCGCCCAGTTTCTCCATGCTGTGGAAATGGCTTCCGACCACTCCGTCCTCCCATCAGCGGGGGGAGTGAGCAGCACACGGCTGTATTCGGTGCCGCGCGCGGTGAGAATCACATCGGAAAAGGCCTCAAAAAGGGCGGGGTCAGACGCAAGCCGCTTGCGGAAGGCGTGCTCCTCCGCGGGATCCAGCCTCCCTTCCAGATAGGCAACTGCTGACTCGATATCGGCCGAGAATACCGGCGTGCCACTAGAAGGGGAACTCCCATAAAGAAGCAACAGCGTCTCGCTCAGATGCCCCATCCCGGAGCATCCGCGCACACGCTGGTCATGCGAATCCCTGCTTTTCCCCATCTTGCCCTTCTCTGCGGGTGTTTATCCCGCCAGGTGGTATGCCCCCCAACCTGGGGCATACCACCTGACATCTCAACACCCTACCATGCTATTAGGTCACGTCGAAAACGCCGAGTGTGACCACTTTCTGCATCTCGGCCTCATTTTTCCCTCTCTCCCAGGAATACCCTCTCAAGAAAACCCTTGTCTTGCTCTTTGTGTTCGGGCAAATTGGAGAGGGGAGGAGGCGCAAGCCGTCCAAATCCCAATGGACACCGGTCTGGGGGCGTGGATGCCGGACAAACTGCTTCAAAAAGCCTGGTTAGCTGCCACAGACCGGTGGGCCGGGGTTTTCCTGGAATACCCTCGCTTCCTGGAACGTGTCGAGGCGTCCAACAGCCGGCCCGAAAGGCTGGCGCTGGAGGATTTGTTTCTCGCCGCCGCTATCGAAGACGGCAATAAGAACGCCTGGAGTACCTTCTACATCATCCACTATGATTTCGTCAAGACCGTTTGTGCCCGCGTCTTGCCCGAGCCCGATCTCGTCGAAGATTGCGCCCAGGAATTCTGCGCCAGTTTCCCCACCTTCGTCAAGAGGTTCCGGGGACTCGGCTCCCTCAGGGGATGGCTGGGCGCGGTCGTTCCCAACTATGCCAGGAATTACCTCCGCAGGCTTAAGTACACCGATTCGATCGATGCCGCCCCCGGCGACAACCCCTTTGCGACAACCCGGCGGGACGAGATGCTCTCGGACCACGGCAGCGGCGCCGCGAGAACCATTGACGTGATGGATCTGCCCGAGTGCGAGCAGCTCTTCCGCGAAATCCTCCCGAAGGCGATGGAAACCCTGGATCCCCAGTGGAGGATCCTGCTCACCTGCAAGTATTACAAGGGGATGACCAGCCGGGAGATCGCCTCCGCCGTCTTCAGAACCAAGGAAAACAACATCGCGAAATGGCTGCCCAAGGCCCTCAAGCAACTCAACGTCCGCATCGTCCAGCTTGCCTCCAAGACAGCCCGGCGAGGCAAAGAGGATCTCGAACACTGTATAGAACTCATTGGGAAATGAAAGAAGTCCGCCAGTTGACCAGTTCGCCAGTTGACCAGTTCGCCAGTTGGCCAGTTCGCCAGTTGGCCAGTTCGCCAGTTGGCCAGTTCGCCAGTTCGCCAGTTGGCCAGTTCGCCAGTTGACCAGTTCGCCAGTTCGCCAGTTGGCCAGTTCGCCAGTTCGCCAGTTCGCCAGTTGACCAGTTCGGCAGTTCATAAGTTCGCCGGTTCATAAGTTCGCCAGTTCGCCCGTTCATAATATATCCTGTTCGTAAGCTGGCGTGTTCGCACACTTGCCGGTGAAGCAGTCCCGCGGACGAATCAGCGAACTCGTCAACTGGCGAACCTATGAACCGGCGAACTTATGAACTGGCGAACTTATGAACCGGCGAACTCATGAACTGGCGAACTTATGAACCGGCGAACTTATGAACCGGCGAACTCATGAACTGGCGAACTCATGAACTGGCGAACTTATGAACTGGCGAACTGGCCAACTGGCGAACTTATGAACCGGCGAACTTATGAACCGGCGAACTTATGAACTGGCGAACCTATGAACTGGCAAGCTTCCGCTATGAGCCGGTCACTTCATGCCGAAAATACACCAGGAACGTGGCCCACAACCGCGCTTCACGCAGGAGATAGACGCAGATACGGGGAGTTTCCAGCAAAAGCCGGAAGACGCGCCTCTCACGCACCCAACCCACAAGGCGAGCCCAATAAAGGTTCAGCGCTTCGCGGGACGTCATCAGGCGGGCCTTCCCGATCGAATTCCACTTCACCAGCAACTTCTCCACCGGCACGGCGAAGAGCCAGCCTTGTCCCCGCCACTTCACACGTTCCGCAACGCAGGTGTTGAAACGCGTGATCAGGCCGGAAACATTGTCCTGCATCCAGTCGCGCGCATTCGCCCCGCGTTCCATGATCGCATCCCGGATCTCCCCCACACGGGTCCCCAGCATAGCCGCCCGGCTCGGGCTTTCCGTGCCGTCCGGGACCGGCGCAATCTCCCCCCTCTCTTGCCCCGGGCGAATACGCGTCTGAAGCCAGAGCTCCTGCAGCTCCAAGAGGAGATGGAACGAATTCCTGAGCATGGCCCCAGTGTCGCGGACACGCCGGACAAAGTGCCTGAAGCGTCCTTCGACGGGGCTGCCGGGGCGGCGGTCCACGCGCGGCTTCACACGCCACAACCCGGAATACATCGGGTGAATTCCCTCCAGGAACGCGCTCTTGTACCACATGTAGTTCTTCAGGATTCCCCAGTAAGTGTGAGGGTTCGCGCGGCTCAGCACCTTCCGGATAGTCTGGAAATTGCAGAAACTCTCCCAAGCCTTCACATACGTCCGAAACCACTCTCCCGGCTTGAAGTGGGGCAGGTGAAGCGTCTCATGGCACGAGTCATAGTTGTTCAGGTCCGGATCCATATACTCCCCCGAGGCCTTCAGGTGGACGTGGTCCGCCGATCCCGGAAGAGGCGTTAGCATGAAGAACGAGCACTGGTCAAAGCCCAGAGCCTTCAGCTTCTCGACGTCGCCGCGGACCGATTCCGGGGTGTCAAAGGGAAATCCGACGATGTAGCCGGCATGACAGGCGCACCCTACCTTGTGCCAGGCATCCACCATCTCTCCCATTTCGTCCACGCAATTCTGATTCTTGTCGGCCGCCTCCAGGTTCTTCTCGTTGAGCGACTCAACGCCCAGGAAAACCTGTGTGCAACCCGCGCGCGCCGCCTTGTCCACAAAACGCGGGATGCGCCACGCCTGCACGTCCACCTGCATCATGAAGTCAACGGGAATCTTCTTCTCCTCGCGCAGCGCGATCAAGCGATCAAGAATCGCTTCCCAGTGCCGGTTGCGGGCAAAGTTATCGTCGGTGAAAAAATGAAAGTCTATCTTGTGCCGCTTGAAACTCTCCTCCACGTGCCGCGCGATCGTCTCCGGCGAACGGCAACGCATCTTCCGCCCTTGAACGTTGATAACCGTGCAGAACGAACAGCTGTAGGGACACCCCCGGCTCGTGTCAATCGTGCCCATGTAAGGATACACGAACTTCTTCTGGTAGCGGGGGTTAATGAGCGGCACCGGCGCTTCGCTGATGTCCGGCTTCTCCGTGATGTCATAGAACGGCTTCAGAGCCCCTTTCCACACATCCTCCAGCAGGCCGCCCCACACGTTTTCCACCTCGCCTTTCACCAGAGTCACGCCTACGTCCAGCAGCGCCTGGCATTCCGCGGGCATCGCGCCCGACGTGGCGATTGAGCCGCTCACGTGAAAGCCGCCGATCATCACCTGGAAACCCGCTTCCCGGAAACGAACCGCCAGGTCCGTGGCCCGGGGAAACTGGTTGGATTGAACGCCGGCCAGCGCCACAACGGCCCGGTGACCCGGGCGCAGATACTTCCGCGCAAGCTTGCGCACGTTAATGTCCTGGACAGTGTCATCCAGAGAGACAATCTCAGCCGTCTTCAGGGGCCCGAGCCGTCCCGAGTCAAACACCTGCTTCGTGAGCGCGCTGAGCACCGCTATCGTATTGCTGGGCAAGACACCCCTCAGATACCGGATCACATATCCATCATCATCATATTTCGAGGGACGAACGATCAGAACGTGAAGTGCGTCCGCATGGTTCGCCCGCGTAAAGAACCGCATCGGGGAGGTACCTCCTTAACCGCATATCCGGGCCCCGTTACACAAAGCGACCGATGTCTTTTTCGCGGACATGGATCTGTTTCGTGTCATCAGAACGCCGCAGCTGTGGATTATAGAAAACCGCCCCCTCACATTCAACACAATTCGGCTTTACCTTTCTCGAAAAAGCCGGTAAGAAAGAGGCGTTGCGAATCCAGACTGAAAGGGCCCTCACATGCGTTTTCCCTCCCACTTCTCCAGGCCATTCCGCCTTCGTACCACAACACCTCATGCCCCACGGCTCTGCAACCTCCACACTCAAGCCTCAAGCCTCGTGCCTCCGGTCTCCCGACTCCAGCCCCCGGTTCTCGATCCTCAATCCTCAATCCCCAATCCCCAATCCGCAATCCTCAATCCGCATAGTCTCCGCTCTTTGTGGCTCCTGGCCGCCTTCTGCGCGGCATCCCTCCTATTCGCGCTCCTCGCCACTCCCCCCGCCCAAGCCGCCGCCGCCGAGAAACCCTCCCCGATCCCCTTCGCTCTGGACAGTCCCGCTATCATCAAGGCCGACTGGGAGAGCACCCTCCTGCGCGCCGGAGACTTCAACGGCGACGGACGCGCCGACTTCCTGACCGTCAACAATACCAAGAACCTCCTCCTGCTCTATCTGCAGAACCCGCCCAAGGAGAAACAACGCTTCACCAAGCGCGAAGAAATCCTCGATTTCTCGGTCTCCAGCGTCATCACGGAGGATTTCAACGGCGACGGCAAAACCGATATCGCTCTCGCCTCGCCCAACCGCAATATACTTTTGCGTTCTCTCCAGGCGGACGGCGCCCTCGGCCCCGCGCTCTCGCTCGACGTGCCCGCCCTATTCGTCGAGACCGCGGACCTGGACGGCGACGGCAGCGCCGACCTCGTGGCTCTGGCCGAAGACAAGACGACGCTCCTCTACGGCCCTCTTCTGGAGCGGAATGAGAAACAGCGTGACTCCCGCAAGCCAGCCCCCCCGGTGTCTTTTTTCAACGCCGCCACACCGGGTTCCAGGCCGCTTCTGGGCGACGTGGACGGCAACGGGCTCGATGACGTGATGTACCTGGATAGCCAGCGCCGCAATCGCGTGCTGGTGCGGCTGCAGGTTGCGCCCCGGCAATGGGGTCTGGAAACCGCCATCGAAATCACAAACGCCGCCGACCTGACGCTTCTGCGCGCGGTCAACCCACGCAGTAAGAACCAGGAAGAGGACCGCGCGCTCCTGGCGACCATTGATTCCACCAGCCGCGAAGTCCGCGCGTATCGCCTCGGCAAGGGCTCGGCCGGCGTCCAGGAGCCTTGTCCGCTCGACGGCCCCTATTACCTCTCTTATGACCCCACGAGCCTGACGGGGCGCGAGTCCGTGGTGGCGGCGGATTTGCGCGGCACCGGCACGGCCGACATCGTTACCGCGTCGGAAAAGGCCGCGGAGATCATCCTGTATCTGGCCGACAAGGAAGGCCGCCTCGCGAGCCTCAGCGCGCCGTCGTTGTCCAATATCACCGCCCTGGCCGTGGTTCCCCGCAAGGGCGGCGACCTCGTCTTCTCGCTCAGCGGCAAGGAGGAGACGATCGGGGCCTCCGTCTGGGACCCGGTGCGCGGACTCACGGTCCCCGTGGTGCTGGATGCCCCCAGCAAGCCCCTGGTGATGGCCGCCGGGGACCTGGATGGTTCGGGTCAGGCCGATCTGCTCTACCTTTTCAAGGATGCGGACGGCAAGACTTCTCTCGCGGCGTTTCTGAATCCCACGGATCCGCAGGCGCTCCCCCGAAAGCCCGACCTGGTCAAGCCGCTGCCCGTCGAGGCGGACTTCGAGCCGGTGGAGATGGCCGCCGCCGACATCAACCAGGACGGCCGATGCGATCTGATCGTGTTCCAGAAGTACAACCCCGTCAAGATCCTCCTGCGGAAAGAAGACGGGAGTTTCGAGGCCTTCGCCACCGACCAGGGGATGAAAAAGGGCGTGTTCAACCAGGTGCGCCCGGGGCAGATCCTGATCGCCGATCTGGACGGCGATGGGAAAAAAGAAATGCTGATCGCCCGCGATAATCTCGCGCGCGCCTACCGCCTGCGGCCCGACGGCGAACTCCGCCTCATCGAGCAGTTCAACGGCAAGAACGCCTCCGCTTCGATAGCCGCGGCCACCGCGGCCGATCTCGATGGCGACGGAGTGCGCGAAATCGCGCTGCTCGACACCGGAAACCAGGTTATGACCATTTACAAGCCCGGCGGCGAAGGCAAATACCAACTCGTGCGCCACCATGACATGGCCGGCGTCCGGGCCTCCCGTCTGCTCGCGGTGGATGTCAGCAACGACAAGCGCGAGGATCTTCTCTGCTATGCCGAAGACCGCCTCCAGCTCCTTTACGCCCGAGGCAAGACCATGAGTTTCTCGCCGGTCTGGCGGCGGGTCCCGGAGGAAAAGGACGACAAGTACACGAGAGTGTTTGCGCTCGACCTGCTCCGCTCCGGGCGCCCGCGGAGCTCCCAGCTCGCGGCTCTCGAAGGGACGGACCACATCCTGGAGTTCTTCACCGGAGAAGAAGGAGCGGGCCTTGCCCAAATGACGCGCTTCTTCCACTTCAAGGTTTTTGACGACGAGGCCTCGGTATCGCGAAGCCGGGAGGTTGCGGGCCGGCAGGAGCCGCGAGACCTAATTGCGGTGGACGTGAACGGCGACGGCCTGCAAGACCTCGCCACCCTTGCCCACGACAACATCGTGTACTACCTCCAGCGGAAACCCTAGGGCGCGGAACACGCAACGCCAACGCGGTAGGACCGGGTTGTGGCCACGCCGCCTCCCACCCGCCGTACCTTCACACCCATCGTTCTTAATCAGTATCCCGAGACCTGGATGTCCCCGAAACCCGAGTATCCTGTCTGCGAAACCCGAAAACAGACCCATCGGCAATCAGCCGCCGCGGAACACGCCCAGGCTACCTACGCAACAGGGCAGGTTTCCCCTTGTTTATCTTGCGGTTTGGTTTCCCTATAGCGGGCCCTCGATCTGCCTCCGCGTTCCGCGCGAGGGCCAGCCGGTATTCCGCCTCCAGCCCGGTCCAGATGCGCGCGGCCACTCCGACCACCTTTTCCAGCTGCAACGCCGTTTCAGGCGTGATCCTCTTCTCGCCCTTGAAGATCGGACTCAACTTCGTGGCCGGTCGGCCCATGCGCCGCGCCAGATCGCTCTTACTCATGCCCAGTTCCTCCAGCACCTCCTCCAGATACTCGCCTGGGGGAATGGCAAGATTGGAATGGATTGTTCCATTACTCGTCATAGTGTTTGCTTACCTCCTCAATGCGGGCTATCTCCAAGCGCTTGCCCTGGAGGGAGAAAATCAGACGGTGGAATCCCGTGAGTTTCATCGCCCATTGGCCCTCGCGGTCTCCCTTGAGCGGATGGCAGCGCAGGCCAGGCAGGCGCCGCAGTTCGTCAATGTCACGCGCCTCTCGGATGATGTTCACGCGCTCGATGTAGCGCCGCGCCACCTCTTTCCCGTGGGCCTTCTCCGCCTCTCGATGATCCTCGTATTGCTTTTGCATCTTCCTCGACCGGAATTCAACGTCCATTCAGTACCGCCTCTGAGAACGCTCAGCCGCCTTCACCCCTCCGGTAAAGAATACCACGCGCGCCCGTCCCCCTGTCAACGAAAAACTTCACCCCGGGGGTGAAGAGGCAGGAGAGTTTCAAAGTAGGGAGGAGGCAAGAGGCACGCTGAAGCGTGAACTCTGACAAAGCGCGCTAAAGCGTAAATTCGGGCTTGTTAGAGTACAGGCTTCAGCCTGCTCAGGATTTCCTATGTGCGAAGGGACTTTGAAACCCTCCTGGGTGAAGAGGCTCTTGGCGAGTTTCGTTACGCGTTCATTCCGCCCCTGCCGTATACTCCCCTATAGAACTCCTACTACGCGCGCGAGAGGAGGATGTTGGTCAAGTGGCATCCTTCTGCTTCTTTGCCTCAAGCCCGATCTCCTCATACGCGAATCGACCGATCATTCTTTGGCCGCCGGCGGGCGCCGCGTCCTGTTTCCGGGGCCTTCCCCTCTTCCGGACGGGGAACGAGGGGGCCGGGTCCGCCGCGCCTTCAGACTCACCCAGAGCGGGAGCCGTTCGGATCGCTTCCAGAATGTCGGCCCCAAGCCAGAGCATGCGGAACACTTTGCGGCACTTGATTCGCCCGATGAAATGATCCACGTCCACCCCGCTGTCCTTCAGAAGTGCGGCCAGGTCGTGCCGCGTGTAGAGCGTGCTCGCGTCAATGCGAATCATTCTACCGACTCGGCTTCGAAAAGCCTAATCCCAAACCATTCCTCTTACAATAGAAACATCCACCCTTTGCGCATCAGGACGGCGTTCCATTGACTTCTTGAAGGAACGCCTGGTCCCTGGCGGGATATTGCTGACCGACGCAGGCCAAAACGTGTCGCTATCCAGCACGCGCCCCTGGCTGTCTCTCACAACAACCTCCAATTCCACACCCATGGCTTGTGTGCCCTTGTTCTCAATCTCTCCAACAACCGAGATGTAGGCACCATCGAAGGAAGACCGGATATCAAGAACG
>Ga0315282_10002544_pt1 | contig 33421 bp, 28 predicted proteins | sample YL17G07_20_MG_FD_203693 | JGI IMG/M metagenome (GOLD analysis project Ga0315282, IMG submission 203693) | Sediment microbial communities from Yellowstone Lake, YNP, Wyoming, USA - YL17G07_20 | ecosystem: Environmental > Aquatic > Freshwater > Lake > Sediment | place: USA: Wyoming | collected...
CAAGAGACAATCTTCATCGTCTCTTTAATGAGGATTCACCAATAGTCATAGGAGACCCAACAGAGATAGAAAGAACACAGGCAAAGAAAACGGAGTATGTAGGTAAGGTGGGTGAAGACAAGAAACTGGGTTTTTGGCTTCTTATTCTGTCATTTCCATACAGAGGAAGAGCCATACCTTTCAATTTCGTTACATACTCATCAAAAACCATAAATGATGACGTTACATCACGTAATCTTGAGCATAAGAGAGTCATAGGAGAACTGAAGGAACTATTGGGTGATAGACCTTTGGTAGATCATTGGTTCTTGATAGGGAATTCAGTTATGAGGACATATTTTCCGATATGGTGTCAGAAGATATTAAGTTTGTAATTAGGCTAAAGGTAGGCAATAAGCCAACCATAATCAATGACTCAGGTGAGAAGATTTCGTTGTTGCTAAGTCCGGGAAAAACGGAATGTCATCGATGAGTATACTACAAAGGTAAGATAGCGGTTAATCTAATAGGCAAATGGGATAAGGGATTCAGTGAACCAATGTGGTTGATAAGCAATTTGCCACTGGAGGAGGCTTTGGCAATATATACTTTTCGGATGAAGATAGATGAGAGTTTCAGAGACTTAAAGAGTCAATTGAGCCTAGACAAGATAATGAATAAGAAGCAAGAGAATATGGAGAAGATGATAGCATTAGTGTTATTAACATATTCTATAGGTTTTCTATTGGGAGAAGGTATTCGAGACCGTATGTATGAAGGCAAAAAGTGGCGTCGTTATTCAGGATTATTTATATTGCTAAAGCAGAGAATACAACTGAGCGAAGAGGTTATTTCAGAAGTCATAGATGGCGTATATTTACTTTTTATGAGAATAGTCTTAGGATATGTCCGAACTAATGTCTGAACATCAATATCATAGCGAATGAATTTATAGGATTGTTTTTGCATTATCGTTGAATATCGGAAAATAATTTGTTATGATAAGTATATATTATCAGCTTTAGTAACTTTCTCATTATAGGGCAATAATTTAAGCTACTAACCAAACGTAGAGGAGAATTTTTATGAAGCTAAACGAAGCAATCAGGATTCTTTCTACTCATAAAGACGAAATAAGTAAGTTTGGGGTAGGTTCATTAGCTATTTTTGGTTCTGTAGCACGCAATGAAGCCAGAACCGACAGCGATGTAGATATTTTGGTAGAGTTTGATAAACCGGTAGGATTATTTGAATTTATTGATTTAAAAGATTATCTTGAGAAGGTATTACAGCCACGTGTGGATATGGGAACTTCAGTTTCACTTAAACTAAAATTGCAGGAACAAATCCTAAAGGAGGCTGTATATGTCCCCTAGAGATTGGAGGCTTCGTATTGAGGATATACTTGAATCAATTTATACCGATTCTTCAAACTATTCTAAAGGAGAAAACTAATGGACAAAATATATGATGTTCTTGTTATTGGCGGAGGACTAAGCGGATTCGCCTGCGCAGTTAAATCAGCACAGAATGGAAAAAGCGCGCTTATCGTTGAAAGACGTCCCGTTCTCGGATGGGAAAGCACTTGGGCATGTCAGCTTGATTTTTCTGGAAATACTAATACCATCGCTAAGAACATAATAGAAAAACTTAGCAAAGTCGGCGGATTCAAAGGCAACAGAGCGGATGCGCCGATTCTTGAGATGGTACTCGATCGAATGGCAGAAGAAGCGGGTGTCTCGGTTCTTCTATATTCCTATCCTGTGCGCATTATCTCTAATGGTGATACTGCCTTTGGGGTGGTCATAGGCAATAAGAGCGGTGAGCAGATTCTAAAAGCCAGAACTATCGTTGACGCAACAGAAGAAGCATTGCTCTGGAGACAGACGGAATACTACAAATATTATGAGTATGCTGATGCTGATTCCAGACAGGTTCTCTTTTTCAATAATGCAGAAGGTAAGATTAAATTGCCAATGGATCTGGGGGATGGAATTATTCTTTATCCTTCAATCTGGAAAGGTGAAATACTGGTTGAGTTTGAGGTTGGTGGTTTCGACATTATCTCTGCAAAGGATACGATCATTGACGTTATAGGGATTATCCGTGACGAGGTGCCTCAACTCAAAGATGCCCTCGTATCTCACACAGCAAACGAACCGTTCCCTGCAAGCCCATTATTTTATCTTGAAGACAGTCACATAGAGCATCCCGTTATTAAAAATCTTTTTGGTGCAGGCATCTGGTCAACAGAGGTAGATAATACTCCAATTGGCAGGATCAATCTTGGCGATAAAGTCGGAGATTTCGTTTCCCGATGTGAAGGCGCAAAGAGATTTCCTGATGAAATGATGACAGGCTCTGTATTGAAACAAGGGAAAGCTGAAACTGATGTCATTGTAGTCGGCGGGGGGACCGGTGGTGCGATAGCGGCAATATCTGCGGGACGTGAAGGCGCAAAAACTATGCTAATCGAAGCGTCACCTATCATAGGCGGAATAGGCACAGGCGGGGCAATTCACTCCTATTATCACGGCATAAGCGGAGGGATACAGGATGAAGTTGATAAGCGACTAAAAGAATTAACTCCGCTTTTTGCGGGCAAATGGCACGTAACAGGATTTAATCCTGAAGCTAAGAAGATCGTACTCCAGCAGATGCTTGAGGAATCTGGTGTTGATATACGTCTGAATACTGTTGTTTCAGGAGTTCTTTGTAAAGATGAAACAAAAAAGCCAAGCACTGCGGTAGCGATTCCAGAAGTTGAAAAGAAAAGGCAATTGACAGGGGTGATAGCGGTTAGTCCAGACGGTGTATCAGTCCATAACGCTAAAGCCTTCATTGACAGTACAGGCGATGGTGACGTCGCTGTCATGGCAGGAGCGCCGTTCACCATAGGTCGTGATCGTGATAACCTCATGCACTCCTACTCTCAGCCTTGTGGCAATCTTACCAAAGATGGCAATCTCTCTTTCATGAACTTTGACGCTGGCTATGTTGATCCTACTGACGTGGTTGATCTGACCAGAGGTAGAAGGTTCGGCATAAATATCTTCTGGAAGGAAAATTTTACTGATGAAACACGGTTACTCTACATTGCGCCAATAATCGGTCTGCGCCAAAGCAGGCAGATAATCGGTGAATATCAGCTTACTCTTGCTGATGAGGTTTCAGGCAGGCGTTTCGAGGACGTGATCTCATATACAGTAGCGCACTATGACAATCATGGACACGATTACGAGAACGATAGCGATGATGCGGCATTGTGGGTATGGGCTTTGGGCAACTGGGGTAAAGTGTTTGGATGCGAGGTTCCGTACAGGTGTATGATACCCAAGAACGTTGATGGGCTTCTACTCGCATGTCGTGCCATCTCCATGACTTACGATGCGCACATGGAATTCAGGATGCAGAAAGACATACAGCGATTGGGAGAGGTTGCGGGTATCGCATCTGCAATGTGTGCGAAAAGTGGCATTACTCCTAGAGAGATTGACATAAAAGAATTTCAGGACATATTGAAGGAACGAGGTTTCCTTGACGAAAAATATCGTCCAAAGCCTGCTGTACCTGCGGATAAGCCTTTGGAATTACCATCAGCATCAGAAATAGATAATGAGAAGGCAAACGAACTTGTCTGGGTCTCTACCTATGGTAATCGTGGAAATGCCTTAGCCTTGAAAGGCATGTTGAACTCAAATGACCCGACTGTCAGGTTCAAGGCTTCTGCAGCGCTGGCTTGGCATGGTCTTAAAGATGGTGTTGATGAGCTATTGAAGAATCTGGAAGATCGAAATTCAGAGCAACTCAAGGCGAATAAGGTCGTCCCAATGTGGCAGTCTGCGATACCGTTCCTTGGTATGGCGGGAGATAAGCGGTCTGTTCCTGCACTTTTGAGCGTATTGAAGGATGAAAATGCAAGCCTTGATGCCTTAGTTGCAGTAGTGAGAGCGTTAGAAAGATTAGGCGATGAATCGGTCATCCCTGCGCTGCGTGAGTTCCTGAAACGAAATGACATACCAACGGAAAGAGTTTTGCAGATCAGCACAGGCGTTATGTTCCTGAAACCTGTTGTTGATGATGCAAGGTGGCAGATAGAGCTTGCTGTTGCAGAGACAGTGCTAAAACTCGGCGCACCGCATGATGAGGTTAGCCAGATCATTAAACCCCATCTCGAAGATAAGCGTGCTTACGTCAGGCGATATGCAAATAGACTTAAAGAACAGATCTAACAATCGCTTATGAAATATGGTATTTTGTTAATGTCTAAAGAAATTCTTGATATTTCAGCAAAAATCACAGGAATAAGCTATAAGCCATTACTTTGTAGTGATCTTGAGGAATACGAGTTAAATGCTCTTGGTGATATATTAAGGCGAAAAGCCGCTTTTATATTGAATGTTGATGGTAGAAATAAGATTGCTATGAGTTGGTGGCGTTCGGCAAAGAGGACTAGATCATATCCTTATGCAAGAGTTTATAATACTATGTCATTTTCTGGTAAGAAAGTAACTATTATACCTGTTTTTAAGGATGAAGGTTTAGATGGTGACAGAGATTTTCTACAATGGGATACTGTCTCACTCATGAGTCTTTTAGGAGTATATGTAATTATCTCTTATTATGTAGAAGCGGACATAAGCGGAAGATACAGAAACAAAATAACAAATCAGCATTTTGATATAGAACAAATCATGAATGAGATTAATAAATTACTTTCTTATCAATCTGATGCACTTCATTGGAACTCAGAGAAGATAGAAAAAATTGGTGAAATTGCAGAAAAGGCTTTGTTGTCTTACCAACTTATATCTGATAATACAGGAATTCAAATGCACTCCGTAGAATCAGCTAACAAAAAAGTTTATGAACTTCTGAAAGACAAAGACTCTTTTATGTCATCTTCCAGACGATTAGCAAGGCAAGCACAAAATAGGGAAAGTGTTACAGTACAACCCAAAGAGTTTTTATCTGGTGATAAAGCAATTCTGACAATTAAAAATTATTTAGGTGGTTATTATTATCTTACAGTTGATGAAGCTGAGGTAAGAGACAATGTTATTAATTTGATAGAAGCCAAACATACCTCAAAAGGGAAAATACCATCAACTGATGACATAAAAGATGGTCTGATGAAGATGCACTTATTCACCAATCTAAAGGAAGTGAGAGTTGGAAATAATGAATATCAGCCCAATCCAATTTTGAAACTTTCAGTAGCAGGTGGATTTTTGCCAAATAAATTAAACACAAAACAGGCAAATATATGTAGGCTTCTAGATGAAGAAGCAAATACAAATGGTTTCAAAATAATATATGTATGATAATTAGGTTTTAGTAAAACTATGAAAACAATAGTAAAAAGTCCGTTAAGATACCCCGGCGGGAAATCAAAAGCAATTAATCAGATATTACCATTAATTACAAATGATTTTAGTGAATTCAGAGAACCATTTGTCGGTGGTGGGTCTGTTTTCATTGCTGTAAAACAATGTATAAAACATAATGCTATATTCAAAATTAATGACCTGAACTATGATCTTTACTGCTTCTGGATATACGTTAAAAATAACGTATTTGATCTTGTGGAGGAAATAAGTCGGATTAAGAAAAACACAACTGATGGCAGAGCGCTTTTTAAGTTTTATACTGAAAATGGCAGGCAATGGACTGACTTTGAGAGAGCAGTTAGATTCTTTGTGCTAAATAGGATCACGTTTTCGGGAACAGTTGACTCTGGCGGATATTCTCAACAGGCTTTTGAAAGACGGTTTACTCAATCATCTATTGATAGAATCAGGTCTCTATCACCGATCTTGAAAGACGTTCAGATATTTCATGGAGATTATGAGGAGTTATTATTTCAAGAAGGTGAAAACGTATTTATATTTCTTGATCCACCGTATCTGGAACCTACGAAATCAAGGTTATACGGAAAAAGAGGATTTCTGCATACCTCTTTCGACCATGAGAGATTTGCTGAGAATATGCGAAAGTGTAACCATAAATGGCTTATCACTTATGATGATAATCCTGAAATACGTGATCTTTTCGATTTTGCTAACATATATGAGTGGGAATTGCAGTACGGAATGAATAACTACAAGCAAGAGAAAGCAGAGAAAGGACGAGAATTATTCATATCGAATTATGAGGTAGGCTTGCTCAAACAAACTTGCCTTAGTTTTGTGTGAAAAGGAGAAAGAGATGCTTGATCAGATTTTCTTTTTTGTTGCGACAATTTATTGTGCTAATTTAACACCGACGATAGATGTGCCTCAATGGTCGCCTTATGATTTATCTTTTCAAACTATAGCTGAACATGAAAATCCATTTAAGGTGTCTTTTTCCGCAACGGTGAAGCGTCCGGATGGCACTACTTTCGCCATGCCCGGATTTTATGATGGTGATATGTGGAAAATTCGAGTTTCACCAACGGCTGAAGGTACGTGGTCGTTACAGACCCATTCAGATGATCCGTCATTGGATGGAAAAAGCGCATCTTTCGTCTGTGTGCCGAATACGAATCCAAAGGTTCATGGCGGTCTGCTCATAGACTCATCACATCCATATCATTTCGTTTTCGAGGATGGGACAAGGTATTTTATGAATGGTTATGAGTGTGATTGGCTTTGGGTTTTGGATATGGATACTCTTAACCCATTCCTTGACAAACTTATCGCTTATGGATTCAACGACATTATCCTGAACGCTTATGCTCACGATACATCGTGGAGTAAGGGAAATGTAGATGGGTATGATTATGGTCCTCCACCAAAATACGCATGGGAAGGCACAAACGAGAATCCTATACATGACCGTTTCAACCTTTCTTTCTGGAAACACTACGATCTCATGATGGATGCGCTTAATAGTCGGGGCATCACGGCGCATATCATGATTAAGGTTTACAACAAAATGGTCAATTGGCCACAAAAAGCCAGCGAAGAGGATGACCTGTATTTCAGATGGCTTATAGCTCGATATTCAGCCTATTCAAATGTGATCTGGGATTTCTCCAAAGAAGCCAATAACGAAAAGGATTTAGACTATAAACTTAACAGGTTTAAGTTCATCCGTGATAATGACTCATATTATCGCCTGATCACAAATCACGATGACAAAGCTACTTATGACACAGGTGTTTATAACAAGGTGCTTGATTTTCGGTCGGATCAACAGCACAGCTATTGGCATGAAAAGATATTAGAGCAGAGAAAGCAGAACGTATGGCCTGTCGTAAACGTTGAGTTTGGTTACGAGCATGGACCAAAAGGCATTGACGACAAAACCTACGGTGTAGTACAGTCACCGGAGGAAGTTTGCAGGCGTGCATGGGAGATATGCCTTGCAGGCGGATATATTGTCTATTATTACACCTACACCGCATGGGATATTATAAAACCAGAGGATAATCCTCCTGGGTACGCTTATTTCAAAAACCTTTATGATTTCTTTAATAACACTCAGTATTGGTTGATGGATCCTGCTGATGAACTGGTAAGTGAGGGTTATTGCCTTGCAAATCCGGGAAAGGAGTACGTTATATTTCTAAACAAAGCAAAGCCGTTTAAGATCAAATTTTCTGGTTCGTTTAAGGGTGTTTGGTTCGATCCATTCAAGGGTGAATACATGGACGCTGGAAAGATCACAGAGGAATTAGTTCCTCCATCGGGTTACGGCGAAAAACCAATTGTCCTATATATGACCTTAGATTTATAAATTACCAAGCTGGAAACTTGGGTTACAATGAAATTACTGTAGATATGGCTATTTTTCAACAAAGAGAGGAGTAAACTTCAATGAAAACATTGGGATTAGCTGTATTGCTGATGTTTATGTTATCAGGATTTGCCTTTGCAAAGGCATTGTTTTATGATGACTTTGAAGGCAAAATAAAAAACGACTGGGTGTTTGCTGACGCTGAAGGAAAAGGTGTCTGGGAAATCACTAAGCTTGATAATAAAGGCGTATTCAAGGCAACTTCAATCGGCGCATGGACAGGCGCAGCGGTTGACGGAGTGGCAAATTTATCAGATTACAACGAGATTTGGGCTACCTGTAAATTCAGGGCAGAACAAGGTATAGCAAGCTGTAATGAACTTGGGATACTAACAGACCCCAAAGCGATCAACGGAAACTGGTATCTCTCTACCTGCGAAGGCGGTAGCGAGATAGGTATAGATGAAGCGGCGGTAGCATGGCACGGTAGAATCCCATTTAAGTGGGAACTGGATAAATGGTACGACATAAAGATCATGGTCGAAAAAGATGGCACTTTTCATGGCAAGATGTGGGCAGAAGGAGACAAAGAACCTGATAAATGGATGACTCAGGAGACACTAACCTCTCATCTTGACAAAGATGGCGTTGGGTTTATAAGCTATCATGACATTACGTACTTTGATGATGTTGTGGTTGCAACAAGCGAAGATTCATTAGTGCCAATGGCTGTTTCTCCAGAGAAAAAATTGGCTATATGCTGGGGAGAGGTAAAATCTAAGTGATGAGTAATCAGTAATGAGTAATGTGAGTGGTTTTTAACATCAAATCACATTACTTATCACTCTTTACTCATTACTTATCACCTATGAATAGAAAGAATATTTATGCGAATAGCATTATCAACGGGTTGTCTTTACGAAAACCCGTTATCTGATGTATTTAAAATAGCGAACACCGCTGGATTTGATGGTATAGAGCTACTTATTGATAATCTCAAATGCAATATGCCTGTCACCGAGATTCAGAAACTGTCTGATGATTATAATGTGCCGATTTTATGTATCCATTCTCCTTTTGTAATATGTGACGGTTGGGGCGGATTTTGGAATCGGATCCGAAAATCCATCGCCCTTGCAAAGTCTCTCTCTGTCCAGATTGTAAACTTTCATCCGCCTAGAGGAATGCTTTTTTATCATAGGCTTAACACAGAATTAAACAGGCACGTAGAAGATTATAAAAATAACGTCAAAGATTCTAATATCATTCTGACTATTGAGAACCTTCCATGTCCAACTCATCTCAGAAAAATCCCATTTCTGGGTCACTTTTTACCATTACCAACAGATAATACTTGTCAGGTAGCAGAATTTGCTGAAGCAAATGATATTAGAGTTACCTTCGATACAACACACATAGGGACAACAGGACAGAATATTTTGGAAATGTATAGTGTTTTTAAGGAAAGGACAGCGAATATCCATCTAAGCGATTACGATGGAGAAACACAGCACCTCATACTTGGTAAGGGATATCTTCCATTGAGAAAATTTATATCACAACTCAAACGTGACAATTACAGCGGAGTTATAACTCTGGAAACCAATCCGACATCTATGGAAGCCAAAAACATAAAGAAAGCAACCCAAAATGCAAAGCAATGCCTTTTGTATATTAAAGAGGTATTGGCAAAATGAAGATAAACACTAAGACACTAAGTGTAAAAAATAGAAAGTGAGGATTTATAATGCAGTGGAAAATTGAGATCGGATATAAGCCAAGCGCCACAGACTCTATGGGTGAAGGAATAAAGAAAGATATTGAGGATTTGGGAATCTCAGGCGTGGAATACGTGAAAACGATGCAGTTATACATAGTTGATGGCGACATTTCTGAACCTGACGTAGAGAATATATGCAAAAACCTTTTAACAGATAGCGTCACGCAGTATTATGAGTATAAAAGCTCAGATCATCATAAAAATGACATCGGTGCATGGATGATCGAGGTTGCCTATAAGCATGGGGTTACTGACGCTGTTGGTGATAGCACAATTAAAGGCATCAATGATCTTGGCATTAACGGAATCACTTCTGCGAAAACAGGCAAAAGATATATAATAAAAGGCAACTTGAGCGAGGACGACATTGCAGTTATATGCCGAAGGCTTCTCGCAAATGATGTAATACAGAATTATAATTATACGTTCATTGGTAGAGATAGCTCTGTGACTAACTAAATTGCATAAGTGTAACCCTTATTTATGTAATCCTAATATTGGTCAACCAGATTAATTTTTAAACTAATAAAAAATATGATTGTAGATTGGGTCGAAGCATGAGACCCAACTTTGATAATATTATGTTGGGTTTCGTTCCTCAACCCAACCTACTTTTGAGATTCATAAGTTAGATAATTAATTTGGTGAACCGATATTTGTATACCCCTAATATTTTTGATTTCCTTTGTGCCTTATGTTCAGTAACCACAATGTTATCCGTACCAGATGTAAGTCTGAGCTTTAAGTAGTGTTCCCGCAATGCTGACGCCGGCATCAGCGATAAATTCACCAAGTATAAGCCCCAAAAATAATGGAATATTTTTGCGGTACGTATTTAATCCACCGTACCTTAGAATACTATACTTGATCAACCAGCTTAGAAACACAGAGAACCAGAACGGGTTCATACCCCAACTGCTTGATACAACTAATCCAACAGGATGCAGTGGAAACCATATAAGTTGAGTACGTATCACCGACAGAGCAACGACAAATAACACTCCAAAAGAGTAGGCAGATATATACGAGAAGTCACCGCCAGTAGGAGTTGTCAACCACGATGTAAGCCTGTTATAAGTTTCATAACCTTGCCACATCCTACCCCACGCACCATTGCGATATGCGCCTTGTAAGAACATCAAAAAGGCAAAGAGCGTTCCAAGAACAGCGGCAAAGATAACCGCAGTTGCTATCTTAGTTGCAGGAATTTCAGTCCTTTCACCAAGTTTGACGCCCTCCAGAATACAAGGCATAGGATGGCTTCTATAAGCACGGTTGAAGTACCAAAACATTGATATGATAGTAAGGTCTTCTTGCCTGAACCTTCGTGTTCCAAGTAGTTGAACCATCATCATGTCAGGTCCAGCAAAATGTAAATCATGCACTGGCGAACCCAATTCTGCCCTTATCCTACCGATTGATATAGAGATAAGAAAATATATTGTGAAGAATATTATGATCGCTTTGATACCCATGCCTGCTTTGAGACAGAATGAGACTATTCCTGCTAAACCTATCACTGCGCAGATGATAGCGAACCTATAAACGCTCCTTTCATTCTTGTCTTGCTTTGAGAATCTGAAAAGCTTGATTATATGCCTTCGGGCAACCCATAGGGCAACCAGCGCAAAGCCCACGTAAGCGCCGGTAGTCTGCTCATTTATGAAAGGGAACCCGGGAGTGCGTATTCCAAGTATTGACGTGAAGACATTTTCAAACTTCCAGAATAGATAGAAGAACCAACAGGAGAACGAAAGGTCAATCGGCATAAAGAAACCCAAACCAATAGCAAACGGCTGTACTGCTATGGGAAGCCAGCCTATGGCATTAAATGGCTTTTCGGTGAAATAATGCCCAATATCTACAGGTCTGCCTATTGTTGGGACATTCGGAAGGAAGAAATGGAGTCCATTTAATGCTCCCATAAACAAGCCAATACCGGCTCCGATCCACATTACTCTATTCCTCAAAAAGTCTGGCTCCGTCATGTGCAGAGGAAGCTGTATTATCGGATAGCTAAGTTTTTCCTCAGAAACCCATCTTGAACTTAGTGCTAGAGTTATACCAAGCATGACAAGTACAAGCGATATGGTAAAAGCCGACCAGAGTAGGACCGGAGCCAGCCACGGATGAATGTTGCTCATTATAAAGAATGATGATTCTCCTTGAGCATATTTATCCAGCGCAGACTTATCCGAAACGATTAGCCACTGAGGCATATATTTTACGAAAAGCTCTTTCCACTCATTCTCTGGGGTAGCCAAAAATTGCGGACCGGCTATAATTGAACCGATCAACTGTAGCATATCAAGCCCATTTAACGATGAGGCTACGGTGAGTATTGGATAGAGTAAAGCGATCTCTTTTTTGGTAAGAACCTGTTTTGGAAAAAATAACGCTATAAGCCTGTTGATTATTAGTATTATGAAGAGATAGAAAACGACGTTGAAAAAGAGGGAAACTGTGGTGGGATAACCAGCGTTCCAGAGCGATGCCGTCATCATCCACAGAGAGTTTATAGGTATAAGGAAAATCGCAATGAGTAAGACTCTAATAGGCATGAATAAATCTCTAAGCACATAGAAAATACCTTAATAGAAAATATATTTTTCTAATGCTAAATGATTTATTAGGGATTGTCAATAGTTTTATGTAAAATAAGTGCAATCAGATTCATTATACCAATTTCCATTTGAAATGCTTCATAACGATTAAATGTCATGCAACACGGAGTGAAGCATCTCAAGATTCTCCGCTGCGCTCAGAATAAGATATCTAAATTGAGAGATGGTATTATTCAACTTAAATGAAAAGAATCAAATTCCTCCTTCCCCCTTTTAGCTAAAAGGGGGTTATAAATCCTTTATCCACAGTGATTTATAGACTTGTGGGTAAAGATTAGTTTTTCAAAGGGGGAATTATTCTCCCTTTAGCTAAAGGGAAGTCAGAGGGGATTTGATTCTTTTCATCTAAGTCATACCCTTTGTCCAGTCGTAGCAGATCGGTGGACGATGCTCGCTAATAGCAAGCGATTGAAGTGATTCAGGCGTGGCATTCTCCAATAGGATGAATCGGTATTCATGTTCTCCCTGATCTGTCCAGCGATAATAACCATTTGGATCCAGCTTGGTTGGATCATGCCAGGCATAAGCAGGAGAACGTAACAGTGTAAACCTTTGCAGATTCTCTGCGCCATCTAATCCAAAACAATCAGGACAGACGATACCCAGTGAGGTTTCATCATTCATGCGCAGAAGCGTCCAATCCATAACGGGAAATTCCTGTGTATTCTGTGGACGATATACAAATCCACCAGGGATACCGTCTACCCGCCCTACAATGGACGATATAAAAGGCATATTGAACTTAACGATCTGGAGATGCTGATTCCAATTAACCCAGATACGCAACTCAAGGCGTGGGTCATTCGCATATAATCTTGCCCAGATTGAAAGCCTGCTTTCACGATATTTGGCGTCAATACGGATCGCAGACCTGATGGGTCCCATTTCTTCAATTATAGTTCGTCTGACACGGAATTTTCCAGCTACTCGCTCACAGAAGGAATTAATGACATGCGACCACGTATCGCTGCTGTCATACTGACTCACTATTTCAATGGCTTCGGTTCTGAAAAGCGATGCCCCATCTGACTTGCGCTGTATCTGAATCAGGTGAGAGCCATCATCCGCACACGTAACATTCCAGAAACTATTAGATATGCTGTAAACATCGTGTTTTAAGTCACTCTCAACGTTTGGTTGAGTTCCACCAGTATGCAATTGGTATATTCTCTCACCACCGGCAGGAATCTCTGCATGCCAGATAATACTCTGTTTATCACGGGTGACAGATTCATGTTGTACTCGCTGGCACAACACTTTATTACCTTTTTCATCAGCAAGCCAGCCGTCAAAGCTTCCCCAATTGAGCCATGGGTCGTGCTGAACGTATCCTTTGAAATCTCGGTCTGATGGGTTAAATACAAATATGCGTTGGAAATGATCATCAGGTAGTCGGCTTATCCTGCGGAACAGCGTGTCATTAATTACGCTATCGGCAGTATCACGGGCAGAACCAAGCTGATTACGAGTATCGTCATAAGCAGATGCAAGGCTTGTTCCTGCGTAGATGTCGTGGAACTGATTGTAAAGAGTTTTTTTCCAAGCTTCATCAAGCCTTTTTGGGTCTTCTGCCACAGCATCTTCCGGGTAAGTCTCGATAGTTTTTGCGGCAGAAACAAGTCCATGCTCTGCACGTCGCATCTGTTTTTTTACGTCATGTACAACGGTATAACAGCCTATTGAATGATATTGGAGTTCATCTTTGACGACAGGCAATTTCTGAGCAAAAGGCTTTACTGCATCAAAAAAATCACGAGGATGTGAGAATATAAGTTCTGCATCAGGGATTGCATAGCGATTCTTGATTATCCATTCTATCTGTTTTTTTGTAGGACCGCCTCCGTGATCTCCTACACCGTAGAAACACATAACGTGACCAATCTCAGTATCCGCTAGTTCTAACGAGGCCTTGATATGATCGGTAAGGTCCTCTTGAGAATTTGTATAAGCCCTTGGTATACGCCAGACAAGAACTTCAGCATCATCAGGGGAACGCCATCGGAACAATGCAGAGGGTAGTTCCTTTTCGTGAGCCATCGGGCGCATCATGACATAGCTGTCGTATCCCGCTTCCTGCAAAAAGCTTGGGATCATAGCATTGTGACCGAAACTGTCAACGTTGTAACCAACCGTAACATCTACGCTAAATTTATCTCGAAAATAATCCTTCCCTATTGAAATGTGCTTGCGAAAAGACTCAACAGTTGGTAAGTTACAATCTGGTTGAATATACCAACCGCCTACAATCTGCCAACGTCCATTTTTTACTTGCTTTTGTATACGTTTAAACAGACCCGGATCAAGTTTTTCAATCTGCTCATATATCCACATATCACTGCGGGTGAAGACGAAATCAGGATACTCATCTATCCTGTCAGCGGCGGAACGACACGTAGCTATCGTTTCCCCAACACCAGCTTGCCAGCGCCATAGCCATACGGGATCAAGATGCGCATTACCGATCATGTGAACTTTAATCACAGTAATTCCCCCCTTTATCATTACCTTCCAATACCTTTGTATACTATCCCTGCCTTAACAAAATTCTCTTTTGTAAGACAGTTACGTCCATCTACAATCACACTTACTCCATTTCGCAAAAAATCCTGCGGAGTCAGTTTTTTGAACTCATTATGGGCTGTTGCAATAACAACCGCTGGAGAACCTTTGAGAGCTTCCTGTAAAGAATTGACTGACGACCTACCCGGTACATAAGGGTCATAAGTGACAACGTCTGCACCGTATTCTTCTAAATGCTGTATGATCTTAAAAGCCGGACTTTCACGGCAATCATCAATTTCTGGTTTGTATGCCAGACCTAGAACAGCTATCCTCGTTCCATTAACTGCCAATCTCTTTTCATTTAATGCTCTTACGACTGTTTTTGCGGTGAATTCAGGCATCTCCTCGTTTATACGACGGGCTAATGACAAAAAGTCGTGGTTAAATCCACTATTCCTTGCATACTCAATCAAGTAATAAGGATCGACCGGTATACAATGTCCGCCTACACCACAACCCGGGAAATGCGGCATAAAAGCAAAAGGCTTCGTTGCGGCACCCTGAATAACGTTAACGATGTCAATCCCAAGACGAGAGAAAGACATTGCAAGCTCGTTTACAAAAGCGATATTTATATCTCGAAAAGTGTTTTCGACAATCTTAACAGCCTCTGCTTCTTTTAGAGATGTCATAGGTTTTATCTCTGCTGAGATTATGGATTTATAAAAATTTATAGTTTTTCTTAGTCCAGTTTTGTCAAAGCTCCCAACAACTCTTGGTATATTTTCTACCGTCCATTTTTTGTCACCGGGATTTATTCGCTCTGGGCAATGAGACAAATAAAAGTCTTTACCACCCTTTAAGCCTGATCTTTTCTCTAATATTGGAAGAACGATATTTTCTGAAACACCCGGATTAACTGTTGACTCAAGAATAACAAGCTGACCTTTTCTAAGACGTGGGGCAATCATTTGGCAAGCATTTTCCAAAGGTTCGAGATTCGGCATGTTATTCTCATAAATTGGGGTCGGCACACAAATTACGATGACAGAAACATTTATTAAATTATCAAAATCAGTAGTTGCCTTGAGAGAACCATTTTTGAACTGATTAAAAAGCTCTTTTTCTGCAACAAATGGAAAATTTCTGTCATTCAGCATTTTGACTTTGCTTTCATCAATGTCAACACCAAAAACCTCGTAGCCCTTCCGATCAACAAGCAATGCCAACGGTAAACCAACGTAACCAAGCCCAACTACTGCTATCTTTTTCTTATTTTTCTTTTCAGGATTAGTCTGTTTTGTCATAATCTGTTCCCTTTTAGTGTCTCTTTTTCGACAAAATCTAGAGCATCAATAAAAATTCTATCAAGATATTCATACATCTTTTCAACGACCTCTACTGCTTCAGAAGATGTTTCCCAATGCGATACACTCACACCTTTACGCATTATACCTCGTTCTGTACCTGATGCTCTAAACCATATCCACCCTAGGTGGTGTTTAATTCCATCCTTAGTATTAATGCATAATTCAATTTTATAACCACCTGTATTGGTTTTTCTATTCCCAAATCCACGTAATTCGTTCTCTCCCTCACAATTTACACATTCAGCAATAGGTTCTCCGTCATAGTTGCGTTTGATCTTGTCAGATATAATAGACCATAGTTTGGATTCAAAGTAAGCGTCAAAATTAGCTTTGAATAATTCTAAATGCAGATCGTGTTTGCCTTTGCGTATTCCTTCATCTGTAAAAAAATCTGTTGTATGAGAAGGAGGTAGAGAGTTAATTATATTAGCGAAAAGTCCTCTTACCTTCTCAGGAGAATGCCAATCATCATATATGTCCTCACGATTAAGTTGCTTTAGTAATGATTTTGTAAGTTCTGGTTTAGTGATGAAATCAATGATAGTCTTTACTGTAAGAAGCGGTTCACGCACCAATAAATCGAGGTTAAAGGCACTGCCATTACTACCTTCTCCTATTATCGGCACACATATTCCCTGTTTACTCAGGTCTATACCTGCGCTGGCAACGTTTGCTTCACCGACTTCGACCCTTCGCACTCTAAATATAAGATAGTCTGCAAGCTGTTCTATGATGCTTGATGTAGCGTCATTTACTACTATTGCGATTTCTTTTTCTTGTGTATTTTGTGTATTCAAGATACCGCAGAGAACATCTAATATAAATATCATCTGAACTCCGGGGATCATTCCGCTACCCTTTCCATCAGGTATCACAATATTTTTCCGATCACCATCAGTATCAAATACAAAAAAAGCAACGATGTTTTTTCCATTTTTTTGGAGTTCTATTAATGTATCAAGAGCTTGTTTACAGGCGCCTGGAACGGGCGCAAGATCGTGAACCATATCAATTCTGGGATGATGGTTTATTTCTAATACTTTGAATCCCCAGCTCTCGAGGTAGTCTCTGTCTTTTCTTGCACCACCATTATAATCAACACCGATCCATACATCCCTATTTCTGATCTCTTCTTTCAATATTTTCTTTTGCTCATTAGCTTTATTCGGGTCTTTGAATCCCGTTATTAGTGTATCAGAAAATTCTGCATAAATTATATGTGATTTACTTCTGTAAAGATCAATATTGGCATAAACGTCATGTATTTCTCTCGGATCAGCATTATTTACTCGATGAATCATCTCAAGGGTATTCTCTTTATTTCTTAATTGGGACTGGTATTTTTGAATGAAATCAGATGCTAGTTTACTCGGCAGCAATCTTCCATCATTTAATCCAAGTTTCAACCCATTATATCCCTTTGGGTTATGGCTTGCAGAAATGTAGATAAATCCATCCGATACTTCTCTTGAATAGACTGCTAATTCTGTGATTGGTGTGACGAAAGTATACCTGACATTGATATGGTGAAATAAAAAAATTCTGATAATAGTGTCTGCTATGGCTGGTCCTGTATGGCGACTGTCTATGGCGATAGCTACATTTAGACATGACTTTTGGAAGTGTTCCTGCAGAAGCTCAACAAAGCAATCTGCAATGGTGGCTACGTGAATTTTTGCGGCATAAGTTATTTCAGTGCCAGTACCGTCTGTATGTTCAGTAAAATCATCTCCATACGTTGAATCAAATACCTGTCTTATGCCTGATGGAGATGCAATACCAGATAGTATTCGCTTCTCAATGTTTTCCTGAAGTTTTTTTAAGTCTAATTTTTCTACATTTTCAAAAGGTAGTTTATCTGGATCTCCTATCTCCAGATTTGTTTCTGAGTCAACAATTGTCAATTCTAAAAGCCTCCACTATTATTTGTCGAAAAATTTTACAGATGAAATCTAAGAAAATAATTGGGAAATAGCAAGCTTTAGTCTATGTTTTATACACAAGTAAAAGCTTGCTAACCCCAAAGAATCATTAGGTCTATAACTGTTAAGCCTTTGCTCTTATACCAACAGAATCAACCTTTTCTTTTGGCAGATACTTCAAAAGAGTGCTTTTTATAAGTTGAGCATCAACATATTGTGGAAATATCAATAAGCACGTTTTTTGTGGATCATCCCACATCATATCGAAGTCAGAATATTTAAGTTTAAGTTGCTTAATATCACTTTTTTCCATCGGGTCAGCAAGAATCAATTCCTCAGGCGGGTCATTGTACCCTAATATGGTTCTTACATGCTTCTGTCCAGTAGGTGATCTAATAATTACTGCCGGGGTCCATCCTGCGGAGACAAGAGCCTTAATTACGTCAAAATCACATTTGGTAAGCACGGCACCTGCAAAACTAGAAGCTCCATTTATATTTTTGAGAATAGTGGGATTGAAGCTTTGTGCTGTTTTTAAAGCTTCCACTTGGCCGTACACAGCCGCTACCTGTCTTGCCTTATTATTACTCTGTTCTGTCGGTACATAAGACGTTGGTAATTTTGTCTCTGTTGATCCGGGTGTAGAACTTACAGCAGGTTCTGGACTTTTTGCAGTTTTTGCAGTTGTAGCACAACCTGCGCAGATAATCACTGCAAGGATCAAAGTAAAGATCAGGATTAAATTTAACAATTGTTTCATTTAAAAACCTCCCCTTTTAAAGATAGGCACTGTCAGAAAACCAAAACACAAAGATATAAGCGATGCTGATTTATCGTAGATGAGCCACATTCAGACAGTAACATTAGTATTACTAATATACAAATCTGATTTATAATATAAAATACACGATTTGATAGCATCTTACGAGATGAAGGAGCGATTATCTTGCGCTCCTCTTAAGAATGGATTATAATTAACTATTGTGGGGCTGTTCCTTGTGATTGTTCTTTTTTAAATTGCTCGTATTTCTGTGCTTCGTCTTCTAACTCCTGAAAAGCTTGTGATGCCCTGAATCGTGTATACATATTTTTGTTTTCTTTGACTTTCTCCAGCAAAGAGGCATTCATTGTTCCAAGCGGAAGCTCCATAAGCACGTAAGTTCGGAAGGATCTCGTTCCTTCCTTGTATGTTTTCTGCTCTATGGTTTTTGAACCATTTATTATTTCTGAAGTTATTGATTTTGATGCAGTAGTTGTCAAAGACAGAAATTCAGCATTTTCTTCGTCTCCGCCAGTTTCCTCTTGAAAACGTTTCATCATGTCGGTGACTTTTGTTGATATTTGTCTTGCTAATTCAGCTCTTCCGGCTAGTTGTGCGTGTTCAACTGAATGCCCCATATCTGTTGACTTAAACGTTACAGGTGCATAAAGGAAATTTGGATCCGAGGGTGGTTTTGCAAACCATTCTGGAACCTGGACTTCCATACCTTCTGGCGTATTCTGAGGACTGACTATAGCTTGTGGTGGTGTTGCTGGCGCACCACTCTTAGAACTTCCACATCCTATACACAAGATAACCAATATAGAAAATAGCATAACAGTAAATACATTTATAAATCTTCTCATTCTAAACCCTCCCGCTATATTTTCATCATTATCGAATCTGTATATAAGATAACTCAAGCACTTTTATGATAACATACTATAAATTAAATGTCAAATCTAAATTCAAATAAATTTTTATTATTTCTTGATTATGACTGCTTTTTCATGTATAATACACGTAGAAAGTACGTAAAAAATGTGTATATGAAAGGAGGCACTGGATATGCCAAAGCTTACAATTGAATTTGATGAGACTGTCAACAAACTACTTAATGAACTCTCTGAAAAAAAAGGCACGTCAAAGGCTGAGATTATTCGCAGAGCACTTGCAACTTACAAATACCTGACCGATGAGACTAAGGAAGAAGATAAAAGAGTATCTGTGACTTCTGCCAAATCAGCAAAGATAATCAAAGACGTTCTACTTCCGTAAGCCTTTACCTTAGTGTATTATCTGAAGGAGGATTTGATTCTTTACTAACCGAAAAAGTCGTATTAATAGCATCTTTACCGACAGGGCAATAGGCGAAACAACGTCCGCATGAGACACAACTGGATCGATCTGCCTCATATTCTGTTTGTTTGCGCCTGAGAGAAAATTGGATTAGCTTTGATCCGATTACTAACCCTATGAATCCGCCTAATATTCCGCCACCAATGGTAAACTTCCCATTGATATTAATTATCTCTGCGTAAAGCTCATCTTTTGTACGACCGGTGCCTCGAAAAGCGTTACTTGCATCGGTAGTATCCGCAACTATGCCAGTATCTTCCATCCATACACGTTCAGCAAGACGTACTCTTGGATTTACGTGTGACAACGGTATTCCAGCACGGATTCCAAGTAACGCACCAAGAACAATCAGCACAGGTAAGAGTAAAATCATAGCGGTAAAAGGTTTTTTTCCTTCTTTTCGATCTTTAGGTTGAAATTGAGTTGGTTTCTTTATTGCGCCAAATGGACATGAATCCGCACACAGATGGCAGTTGATACAATTACTCGGTGTAACATTTACGTGCCACTTTGAACCTTTTGACGTCAGACGAAGCAGGATGCTATATGGACATAGATACCTACAGTAAGGTCTGCCAACAAACATCCCGATAGCTAAGAAACAAACACCGATAACGATGATACTTACACTCCCGCTTCTACGGAAGAATGTTACAAACGGGTCGTATTGACAGATTAGAAAAGCGCTTCCAGTTGCAGAAAAAAGTATCCCTGCGCCAAAATACAGATAAGCCATTACACCCAGAGAATTATCTACCCATGATGGCACTTTAATCGGTTTGATCAGCAGGATGTCTTGCATAGCGCCCAAAGGACAGACTGCAGCGCAAAAGGTTCTCCCTAAGAATATGGTAAACGCCAATGGTATGATGAAAAAGGCAATTACAGTAATCGGCGGTATGTAACTCTTATCAAACAGTGCAAGAGACATATTCTGGATAGCACCCACCGGACATACACAGCCCTTTCGCCAGAAACCAAAATACAGAAGCGAGAATATTCCCAGAAAAAATAATCCTCGCCGTGAACGCTTTTTCAGTGCAAGATAGGAAGCTAAAGATAAAGTCACCAGCAATGTCACAACATCCAGATATTCAAGAAAGTCCGAACGCGGACCTGGCACAGTCGTAATAGGAAGCTGATGCCCTGTCTCAAATTCTGGCGGAGGAAAACGCTGAACCCCAAAGGCAACGTTTGGAAGGATCATCAGGATGGATATGAAAATAACAATACGGTTCATCCCTTTTGTTCTACTCCCTTGAATACATAAGCCTGACTTGCAGGAATTCGCTTAAACGCATTAGAAGGACATCCTCTGGCAATCGAACAGTCGTTGCAATTCAGACAGCGATCATGCCTTATCTGAAGGAATAGTGAACCGTTGCCGAATGAGTAGCATCCTTTAACACATTTACCACAGCCGATACAAAGCGATTCGTCAATCGTGTATTCATAGTAAGGGTCTTCAACAAAATTTCTTTTTATCGCACCTAATGGGCAAAGCTGATTTTCTGCCCCGGTATTTAAGGCATTTGGCTGCGGATTGAAATATCCTGTGCAAAGTCGGCAGTATCCACATAAGCTGAAATTGTGTACACACTTAACCGCTGATATTTCAAGGACACAGTTATCCGCGCATTTCCCGCACTGTATACACTTGTATGGATCAAGTTGCCAAACAAGATCATCTGCTCTGGCACGATTGTAAAACAACCCCAATATACCGCCTAAACCCAACAAACATGCCCCACGTATACTGCTTCTAACGAAATCTCTTCTTGATAATTTATCTTTTTCCTCTTCCATGAGTTTTTCCTTTCGAGCAATTTTAGAAAATGATATTTATTCGTTTATTTTAACGATAATATTCAGCTTTTGGTTACAAAAACACGAACTGTTTTTTCAACAGGGTCAAGTATAAGTATGCGTTTTTTGGAGTCAACGGCGATGTCAATCGCTTTTGTGGAATCATCTTTTGTATCTGCGGGATTGTATATCCCAACAGTATTCGCAAAACTCTCTGCCCCGGCAACGACGCTTTCAAATATACCTTTTGAGCTATAAATCTTGACTCTTGGTATTCCCTTCTCGCAGGTTACAAGCCTGCCATCAGAAAAGACTGCAATATTTACAGGATTACAGCATCCGCTAAACCCCTTAATATCTATTGAAGTATCACCCCACGATGATTCAAGATCACCATCATAAGTATAGGTTTCGATTTTATGCAGACCCGGATTCACGACCCTTAGCAGTCCATCAGGGGCAATAGCAAGGTCAAAATATGGGCTTGGAACGACAAATCCCGGTACGCCTTTATCAGGGTCACGTCTTCCGATAGTACCTTTCAGCTTTCCTGAAGTATCATATCGCAGAACAATTTTTCCACTTGCATCTGAGATGAATACATCATTTCCTGAAACGGCAATTGCTGTTATAACTACATTTTGCCCCAAGCTATTCCACTTTGTGATAAGCTTTCCGCCGGGATTGTATACCTCAAGATGCTCTTTCATTCCTACATAGATGGAGCCATCATTTGCAATAGTCAGACATTGGGGTGTGTCACTTAATTTTATTTCGGATAGGATTTTGTCTTGAGAATCTAGTATCCTGATTGACTTATCACCCGCAATGTATATACGGTCACTGGGATCTGTTGCAACAGCATAGGGATTCTGGAATCCTGTCTTTATTTTACTTATTTCTTTATACTTTACTAGATTTGGATCGGTTTTTGAGAATTCTTTAATATCGTATATAAATACGTTACTAATAGTCGTTTTATTGTCAGTTGTCATAGCTGTACGCAAAATGATGATTATTGATATAACAATCGCAACTGTGATGACAATGCCAATAAACAGATTTGTTTTTGATAGTTTCATTTGATTAACCAATTTTTTGTTGTTTTATGTCAAAGTAGAATAATCAGGAGGTCGGGTTGAAGCAATGAAACCCGACTATACTAATATTATGTTGGATTTCGTTCCTCAATCCAACCTACAAAATAACTACAAAATAACTTTTAACTATTATCTGCTTGTATTAATATTTTATCATAAAAACATGAAAATACAAAGGGGGTATGTTACGATATAGGATAATAAGGGAATCGTTTACAAAAACAAATGAGATAGAGCGATTATTCCATTTGAATAACAAGTTATCTGAGTGTTTTTACATTTGATACTGAAAGGAATTCATGTTATTATTAGATAAAGTAAATTTCTTTAATTGAATCACGATCAACTTTTGTTTGTAAATAGGGGATTTGATATGGAAATTGGATATTCAAGACCCGGTCTTTATGAAATGGTTGTAGAGATGCTATCGAAAATAAAGTCAGAGGGCTACCAGGGAGTACAGCTTAAAGGCGATCAATACTCATCATGGCTGGATAATCCTGATACATTTCAGAAGAAATTTGACATCGCAAATATAATGGGTGTTATAGTTTATGGTTCTGATGAGGGGAATCTGAAACGCACAATTAACTTCTGCGATGATCTTGGTTTACGAGAAATAACGTGGGTCCCTTCATGGAAAAAAGGACAGATTAGTTATACTGATGCGTCAAAAATCCTGAACCAGTTTGGTAATTATGCAAAAGACAAAAATACAAGACTCTCTTTGCATAATCATGCAGGATTGCTTTTTGAGAATCAAGACGACCTACGAGAATTCTGCAAGCTTGTTAATCCGAATTGTTCAGGTTTAACAATTGATACGGCACATCTGGCATTGGGAGGTGTGAAAGATATCCCCGATGTTATCAGAGAATGCAAGGATCACATATATCTATTGCACATTAAGGATGTTAAGAATAAGAAATTCTATCCTTTGGGTACTGGAGAGCTTGATTTTAACAGCATTTTTCAGACTATTCGGGATATTGGATTCAACGGTTGGCTTGTTGTTGATGATGAAAGTGATCAGATGACTTTAGAAGAAGCTCTGCCTTATGCCGTTAAGTTTATAGAGAGGTACTTAAAATGAAACGCATTGCTATTGTAGGAGCCGGGCGGATCGCTCCCGCACATCTGGAAGGATTGAAAGCTTTATCTTCTCGTGCTAAAGTCGTTGCGATATGCGATATGAATGAGAAGCTAAGGCAGGAACGCCAAAATGCTTTTAACATTCCTGAAGGTTTCTCGTCTGTTGATGAACTGCTAAAATGGGGTGAATTCGATATCTCCGCTGTTTTAACTCCACCAGATGTACGCAGCGAAGTTTGTATTCCTATTATTGAAGCAAGGAAGCATTTGCTTGTGGAAAAACCGTTTTCACTTTCGCTTGATGAAGCAACTACTATCGTTGATACCGCAGAAAAAACAGGGGTAATTCTTGCAGTAGATCAGAATTTCCGATGGATTCCGCCCGCACCTATTCTTAGGCAAAAGATACTTGATGGCGCAATCGGTCGAGTATTGAGCGTGCTTCTTGTGGATACTGTTTGGCGGGATGAAAGGGAGGGTTGGAGAAATAAAACTTCACAATTAGCTTTGAGCGTGATGGGTATTCATTGGCTAGATAGGATCAGATGGATCACTGGCGAAGATGGTATGCGTGTATATACTTCATCTTTGATTAGTAAAATTCTGACGTCTTCTGGTGAAGATATAACGTCAACCGTTATTACTCTTGAATCAGGCGCTGTTGCCACATTAGTTCACCACTGGGCTTCCCATTCACGAGGAATAAACAACAGTCTGCAAATTGATGGAACAAATGGATCAGCCGTTGTCAGAGGGGAAGAATTGATCTGGATCGGAAAAGATGGTAAACAGACAAAAGAGAGTTTTTCAGGCATAAGGATCGAATCGTCAATGGCGTTAAGCTGGACAGAATTACTCGATGCTATTGACGAAGGGCGTACACCATGCCATAGTGGCAGAGATAATATAAACACTGTCGCATTGTTGACAGGTGCATACCTTTCAGCTTCGACAGGAGAGTCGGTTTCAATTAATCAGCTTTAAGAAAATGTTCTAAGTTGAGTGTGGGAATGATTCTTGCGTAGCAAAAAATGTTCGGAGTAGCATGGCTTTAGCCTGCGTTAAATATAAGGTTCCGCAATAAAAACGCAAGCTAAAGCTGTGCTACTCCGCATTTCCACACTTTACATCAAAGATCCAACTTTCTTAAAGTTTTTGGAAAGGAATTAAATATGATAGAAGGACCAAGGGGAGCAAAAATAGAGGAACTAGACGAAGTTTCTGAGCTTGTTGGTAAAGTTTTTAATTGGCACATGAGAGATAACTTCCCAACACTTTTTTGTAATGAGAACGTTGATAATCTGAGGATTATAAAAGTTGATGGAAAAGTCGTTTCTCACTTCGGTTTTGTAATCAGGGACATGATTATTAACGGATGCAGGATTTCCGTTGGTAACGTTGGCGCAGTAGGTACAGATGAGAGTCATAGAAAAAAGGGCTACGCATGGTCAATTCTTGATGACTCCATCGTGAAATATCGTGCTGATGGTGTTGATATGCTGTTAGTCTCTGGAGGAAGGAATCTGTATATCCAGCATGGATGCACTTATGTAGGAAAAGTATCTTCTTATGCTATATATAGAGGAACTCCTGTTCCAATGGCAAAGGTACAATCAAAAGCATACACTATCGAAGACTTACCTGCATGGTCCAAACTTTATAGAAATGAACCTGTGCGATTTCATCGCCCTTATAGAGACTTCCAAGTATTGACGACTTCAGGGGTGGAATATAGAACGAACAGATCGCTAAAATCAATCTGGAGTGGAGATCAGATCGTGGCTTACGCTGTTGTGGATAGACATAAGCGTGATGATACTGAATCTTTGAATATTGAGGAATACGCTGGTTCACGAAAAGCGATACTTGGTGCTATACCACAATGGATCGAGGAGTTTAGTGTTCATCGCTGTATAGTGCCAGTACCTGCTCATGAGCTAGAGTTTAAATGGCTTCTTGGCTCTATGGGATTGGAACCATCATTTAGATCAACAGGTGGGACGATTACTATTATCAATTTTCCACAGCTTTGCATGAGAGTTATGCCATTATTTGAGGAAATAGTTGGCACGTCAACTGCTCGAAATCTGAGTTTTACGGAACGTGATGGTTCTTGCGTCATTGGATTCGGTGGTAACGAGGCTGTTTTTAGTGACGCTCATGATGTTGCCAGATTGATATTCGGTGACCCGCCTGGGCTTGAGAAACCTACAAATATACCGACACAGGGAAAACTGCTTGATATAATTAAAGCTATATTTCCGATCCCTCGACCGGAATACGGGTTAAGTTATATATAATACAGATTTTTCAGCTATCAAAGAGTCAAATCCCCCTTGATCCCCCTTTTTCAAAGGGGGAATTAGTCAAAACTCCCCTCTTGAGAGGGGTTTGGGGGTGTGTTTCCTGTTGTTTAATCACGAGTTCTTAATCAATATTTCTTTTCCAGACTCCTCAAATGCTGAGATATATCCTGTGTAGATGACATTGACTAGATCAACTGCTATGTCAATGTTCATCTTTGGTTCGACAATATTTCCTTCTCTTCTTTTTGCTACACATTCAACAAAATCCTGAAACTCCGAAAGCTGACCTTGAGCATAAGCCTGATCCGGTGATGGATAAGATACACCAGCATCTGTTTCTAGCTTTTCGTGCAGTTCTTCTGGTACATAAGTTCCGGGTAGCGGATTATACATTGTAACAAGATTGTTAGGAGTCATGTTTATAGTGAAACTCTGTTCGGAAGTCTGTATGTGCATATAATTCAATACACCGCCTGTATTGAATTCATGAGCGTCTGCTCTGGCAATGGGTTTGTTTCCGCTTTTGTCTATGAACCTTACAAACATACTGCAATAATCTTCGATATCGAAGTACTTTCCCTGCTGAATTGATTTACTGGTAAACTTTACATCCTTATAAAGCTTTGCTATGTTGGCTGAGACTGAGTAGGGCTTAAAACCAAGGTCTGCAAATATTCTCATTAATCCACCAAGTGAATGTGACCCTTTGCCAACTCCAGATCCCCCGCCAGATAATGCCCAACGATAATAGGAATCCGATGCAGAACCATGATGTGCTTCGATCCCATAAGCGTATAATATCTGACTACCAGCTTTTTTGATCTTGTCAATAACTAAGTCAACGCCAGGTGCATAACCCCAATTCTCGGCATATCCGAACATTACCCTGTTATCCTGTATTGCTTCTTTTATGGCAATGGCTTGTCTCATAGATTCCTCGTGCATGGTGTATTTCGAGATCATTTCGCCTATGGGTTCGTTTTCATACTCCTTCCCCGGTGCATAACCAGTAAACATTTTCTCAACAATAACGTGTTTTCCTGCTTGCGCTGCTTGAATAGCTGTCGGAGCGTGCATGAATGGAGGCAAACAGACGTCAACGACATCTATCCGAGAACCTAAAGGTGAGTCAAGAAGCTCATCAAGGCTTTGAAAGTAATTCTCTACTCCATACTTCTGGATAATTTTATCAGCACGAGGTTTTGAGCGATTCACAATAGCTGTAACGTCAACATCATAGCCTTTTAACCTGACGTTAAACCAGCCTTTAGTATGAAAATCGCCAGCGAATCCCGCTCCACAAACTGCAACGTGAATAGTATCCCTCATTAAAATCTCCTATGCCCATTAAAATTTGATTCTAAGATTTAAAGATTTAAAGATTCTAAGATTATGTTATCTAACACTAATCTTCCAATCTTCCAATCTTTTAATCTTCTAACTGACCGTGTATTTATTGACTAGATGATGAGGATAGTAACTTTGTTTTGCCCTTCTTAATCCTTCTATTCCAAGGTCCTGCTCACGATTGACGTAAACAAAGTTTTTGAGTGCATTCTGACAGAACCATTGATTAATGAGTTGATAAAGCCCATCAATCCCTGGATTTGCCTTCTCAAAGTGGATAACTGCTGTCTGATCGCTTAGTTTTTCACCAATGGAAAAGGCTTCTATCTTGCCATCAATGAGTATCGCACCGCCAAGGACCGGAAGTCTATCTATAAAGCTGAATATGTCGTTTATAGCAAGATTTTCTGACTCCAAACCCGGGTCTAACTTGCAATGCCTTATATTACACCATTCCGTTTGCAGATCAAGGCAAAGCTCTATTATATCCGGGGTCATGGGTTTGTATTCAGGATTGTGTTCTGTAATGCACTTTTTTATTCTGTTCCTTTTACCATCGAATTTACGACCTGCAAGGGTAGCCAGTTCTTCTACCAGATAAACATAATCGGAATTATCTATATCAAACTCAATGGAAAATCCACAAGATTTCAGAATATTTGCTGTTTGCTCCGGAACTCGATGCAGTGACGGCTTAAACCCTTTATCTTTGGCGTAAGAGAAAAGTGTTTCTGTTACCTTGCATACATCACCATCTCCAACAGGAGACATGAAGTAAAAATCTTCATCTTTATGTGCCATGATACACAACTGATTATCAAAAATAGTTAGCTTTAGTAGTTTAGTCCTTCGCCATACATAGAGATTGGTAAACGTATACTCGGATATTTCAGGATGATATTGTGAGAAGAACCAGTCGAAAACTCGCTGATCCTCAATAGATATGTCTCGAAATTCCGGGAACTTTGGCACTATATTCAGTATATCTGAAGGAATATTCACAGTTATACACTCCAAAATTAAAACAAGCTTTGAATCTCTTTGTCGAAGACACTCTTATCTTCAGCGCCGACGTGTACCGATACAATCTCTCCGTTTCTGTTGACGACGAGTGTGGTTGGTATCCCTCTGATTGCCTGTTTCATTGCAGTCTCATAATCACTTACAGTTTGTTTTGTTCCCATGATTACAGGATAATTCATCTTCTGATCAGCAATGAACTTCTTGACATCACCATCCGTTGTAGATACTGCTATGCCGACGACTGCAAATTTCTTGTCCTTATATTTGTTATAAAGTTCCACGAAACCGGGTATTTCTGAACGGCACGGCGGACACCAGGGCGCCCAGAAGTCTATTATAAGCACGTATCCATTCATATCTGCCAGAGATACATCTTTACCGTCAACTAGATTTACTCCTTGAAACGCCGGGGCTTTTGCAAGATTACTCGCTTCTATACTTTTCTTCACCTTTGGTTCTTCTTTAACCTGTGCTGAAGGAGCCGATTTTTCTGCTGTAACCTTTTTTTCGGGTTTAGGACTTTGTTCGTTAGTTTTTTCCATAACAGGCTTTTCTGTTACAGCCTTATTTTCAATCGGCGCTGGTTTTTCCGGTGTAACTACCTTTTGAGACATTTCTTTTTGAGTCATCTCTTTTTGACATGATGATATAGAAATTATACCTATAACAAATACAACCAACCACAAAACGACCATGAATCTAGTGTTTTTCATTTACATTTTCTCCTGAAATATGAAAGGCGCTGTAAAATATATAAACACAGAGGCACTTAGGAAGGATGAGGGATGAAATAGCAATACTTGCTTTCTTCCTTTTCATCCCTCATCCCTCATCCTTCATCCTTTTCTTTGTGTCTCCGTGTTTATTTTCATTTTTTACAATGCCATGAAATTTTATCCTGCTAATAACCATGGGAACCATCTAGCTATGTAGTTTGAAACGCTGGAAAATGATCCCAAGACCATTGTAACTCCCATGACAATTAAAAATATACCTGTAACTAACTCTATAACCTTATAATACCGTTTGATCCTTTGCAAAAAACTTAGAAAAGTATTTATACCGATCCCTGTTAATAGGAATGGAATAGCCAGACCAAGTGAGTACATTGACAACAGCAAAATTCCCTGCCCTAGTGTATCCCGTGAACTCGAATAGATCAAAATGGCTCCCAACACGGGACCGAAACACGGCGTCCATCCAAAAGCAAATGCAAGACCAGCAACAAATGGTCCCATAAATCCTAAAGTTTTGTTATTGAAATTAAACCTTTTCTGATAATTCAAGAATCGTAGATTGAAAACACCTGCAATATGTAAACCCAATATAATAATAACTACCCCGGCTATTTTGCTAAATAGGGACAATTTGCTTAACAGGAACTTACCGAAAAAGGTTGCTGATGCACCCAATGCTATAAATACGAAAGAGAATCCAAGAACAAATAGAATCGCACTAATCGTGACTTTTCTTAATACCTTCTTCTTGTTTATATCACTTTTCATCTCATCTAATGATGTACCCGAAATAAAGGATAAATACATCGGAATCAATGGTAATATACATGGTGACACAAAGGAGATTAACCCGGCAAAAAAGGCGGTGAACAGTGAAACTTCCACATAAACCACCTCAAATTTTTTTACTTATAAAAGTAGATTGGGTCGAAGCATGAGACCCAACTCTGATAATATGATGTTGGGTTTCGTTCCTCAACCCAACCTACTACCTTTGAGATTCATAAGTTAAATAATTAATTTGATGAACCACTACGTCTTACCTGTATTATTTCTGCTAATATACTAACTGCTATCTCAGAAGGCGTTTCTGAACCTATATCTAATCCAATAGGAGTATGAACTTCAGCAAGCCTTTGATCGTCAACGCCCTTCTGTCTGAGATTGCTAAATAATCGCTGAATCTTCGTTTTGCTCCCGATCATGCCAATATATCGGGCAGACGTTTTACATGCCTGCTCTAAAACTTGCTCATCAAAAGCATGACCCTTTGTTACTATAACAATAAATGAGTTATCTTCTATTTCAAGTTCTTTAAAAGTATCTTTGAAATCTGATACTAAAATTCTGTGTGCTTCCGGGAAACGCTTAATATTTGCATATTCCTCTCTGTCGTCAATGATAATGACTTTGAAATCTGTCATCACTGCCATTTTATTCAGATAAAATCCTACGTGTCCGGCGCCGAATATATAGATTTTTTCGGAAGGTACGATTGGCTCAATAAACACGCTTATATTACCTCCACAGATGGAATCATTTTCTTTCAGGTCAAAGCTTACGAGTTGGGGAGAGTTTTCCATTATAACCTTGTTAGCTATGCGGCGTATCTCTGCCTCAACGCTACCTCCACCAACGGTTCCCAGTATATCTCCATTAGGTAAAACAAGCATCTTAAAGCCGATTGGCGCAGGTGTTGACCCCTGTCTTGATACTATGGTTGCTAAAGAAGCACGCTCACGGCGTTGTAATATTTCAGTGATTGCTTTGTATATATCTTCCATTTTACCTCTTTTATTTATTAATCATTCTTTACTATTACTTGCACCTTGTTTAGGTTCTGCCTTTTCGTCAAATCGGAATGACAGCGAAACTGTTCCGCTATCATAATCTGTATGCAGAATGTAGCCACTCTTTTGAAAAACACGTACCATGCCCGTATTTGACGCTATGACTGTAGCTCTGAACCCACGTATACCTTGTTCACGAGCAAGACGGATAAGGAATCTCAACTGGTAAGTTCCAATACCCCTTCGCTGGTACTCATCTGCCACTGAGAATGCCACTTCAGCCATGTTTTCGTTATAGTCCAGCATCCAGTGTGCGGCGGCGATGATTGGCGATGTGTCCGATGAATCCAGAGTGCCAACTAAGCCAAGGTTTTGCCGATAGTCCACAGCAACCAACTCCTGTGCAAGATTATGCGGGAATGCCTTCCGAATCTGGAAGAATCTCAAATATACTGATCGCTCAGATAAACGGTAAAGATATTCTTGAAATAGCCGTTCATCACTAGCTTTGACAGGACGGAAAAATACTTCCATGTCACCGAATCGTTCAGTATGCTCAAGTTCCACAGGATAGATCGCACCTTCTGGAATGATCTGATCTGCAAATATATACTTTTTAGCCTTTGTTTCGGTAAGTAACTGCTCACGGAACTTTGGATGCGCGACCTGTATCATTGCTATAGCCCTTTCTCGTAAACTTTTTCCGTGCAGGTAAGCGACGCCGTATTCTGTAACAACGTAATGCACATCGCCCCTTGTAGTTACTACACCAGCGCCTTCAGAAAGATGCGGGACAATTCGTGAGATCGTGCCATTTTCCGCAGTTGATGGGAGTGCGATAATAGGTTTTCCTTGATGCGCAAGCGCCGCTCCACGTATAAAATCTGCCTGACCGCCTATTCCGCTGTATATCCGATACCCAAGCGAATCTGCGCATACCTGACCAGTAACATCCACTTGCAGGGCTGTGTTTATCGCTACCATTTTATCATTCTTTGCTATGTTTATTGGTGACGAGTTATAATCCACAGGATGGAACTCAAAGATCGGGTTATTATCAACGTAATCGTAAAGACGGCGAGTACCTATACAAAATGTTGCCATTACTTTACCCGGATGAAAGGTCTTTTTTGAGTTATTTACAACACCAGACTCAATCAAATCAATCAAGCTATCGGAGAATAGCTCAGTATGAACACCCAGGTCCTTTTTATCACCAAGACCATAAAGAACAGCATTCGGAATATTTCCGATCCCTATCTGCAGCGTTGATCCGTTTTCGATAAGCCGTGTGATATGTCTAGCAATAGTCATGGCTATTTCATCTGGCTCAACTGAAGGAACTTCCAGAAGCGGTTCTTCGTATTCAACTACCGCATCAAGTTCTTCAATATGGATGAAGCTATTGCCGAGAGTACGAGGCATTTGAGGATTTATCTGAGCGATAACAAGATCGGCAGAATCTACCGCTGACTTAACTGCCTCTACGGATACTCCAAGAGAGCAAAATCCATAGTTATCGGGAGGGGTAGTCTGAATAATAGCTACATCCAGAGGCATACGGCCGCTTCTAAATAAAGCAGGTATTTGAGATAGAAAGATAGGAGTATAATCAGCAAGCCCTTCAGCTACAGCCGATCTTACACCGGGCCCAACAAAAAGGGAATTATGTCTGAAATTTCGATCATAAGCCTTTTGAGCATGTGGCGCAGAACCAACTGTCAGCATGTGGACAATCTCCACATCATTCAACTGTCTTTCAGTACCTCCAAGCTTTACGAGTTCATCCAATAAATGCTGAGGCTCACCACACCCCGGACTCAAGAATACACGACTACCACTGCGGATCTTCAACAGTGCGTCTCTTGCATTCATACGTTTTTCGGAGTAGTGTTTTCTCCAATTGCTTACAACTGGCATTGATTTATATTCCCCCTTATATACAATAATACATTCAGATGATACTATAAAATGCAAATTTGATTTTGGATTGATGTTAAAATAAGAATAAACAGATTTATTATAGCAAATTCGCATTAGAATTGCCATATTCCAGCAGTGTCACGAAGACCAGCGAAAGACTGTTGCTATGTTGCTTATACCATTTTGATTTTATCATTGTGCATAATTTGACGGTTGGGAAATATCAGTAGGTCGGGTTGAAGCAATGAAACCCGACTATACTAATATTTTGTTGGGTTT
>Ga0315282_10002545_pt1 | contig 33419 bp, 36 predicted proteins | sample YL17G07_20_MG_FD_203693 | JGI IMG/M metagenome (GOLD analysis project Ga0315282, IMG submission 203693) | Sediment microbial communities from Yellowstone Lake, YNP, Wyoming, USA - YL17G07_20 | ecosystem: Environmental > Aquatic > Freshwater > Lake > Sediment | place: USA: Wyoming | collected...
TCATTTTCGCTCCCAATTAGATAGATGCATACGGCTCAGCCTATACCCCTGATGGTCTTGATGTTTCCTGAAAGGGCAGGTAACAGGCGGTATTTTGTTTGGTTGAACACAGAGCTCATGCATCTGCGCATATAGCCAATGTTTCTCATTCATTCTCATTTCAACCTTTGCATATACAAGAAATATAAACAACAAATATTAAGTATTTGTAGGAGAAATGTTGCGATCGGTTTAAGAACAGTCTTCGATCAGGATCAGGTTTCTAAAGGCCGGGCGAAAACAGCCCCAATGATCTGGTAATAGATACCATCTATTGCCAGGTATGATACAGAAAGTTGCCTCAAGGATTCCCGTCCTTGGTCACCCTGTCAGGACCTGACCCCTCGCGAGGACCGGTGGTTTTCGAGCCGGCTGAGCTTCTATAATAGCGCTCGCAGTCATCAATACGCCATTTGATAATTCAGTGGTGGTTAATGGTAAGTGAGAGCTAAGCGAATGGGCGTGAAGCTACTCTATCTCCTCCAGCTTCACCTTCAGTCCTTTGATACCCTCCGTTGCCACTCTCCAGGTACCGCGCAAGGGGCCGGATCCAAGCCGCAGGATGCCTACGTGGCGTTGGGCGTCACTAAGAAAGGTGGAGAGGATGCCGGTTCCTCGGGTGGGGGGAGCAACGCCGGGCTTATCGTCGGTATAGTGCTGGGGATTTTAGCGGTTGCCCTGGTGGCCTTCCTTATCTTCTATATCCCGAAAAGGCGTAAGGAGGCCGAGTCCAAGAGCGCGCTCCGGAAAAAAGCGACCAAGAAAAGAGCCAAAAAATAACATGCGCCTCAGATTTATCCTGATCTTCGTGCTCATCGCGGCGCTCACCGCAGGACTGGGATGCGGCAGTTCGAGCGCCCCTCAAGACAACGGCTCCACGGATTCCGGGCCCTTTCATTCCCTGATGGACAAGATCGACGTAGCCCGCATGATGGAGATGGTGGATTACATGGCGAGCGAGCAACTCAAAGGGAGGCCAACCGGTTCACCGCAATGCTCCGAGTTGGAGAATTACCTTGAGGAAAGCCTGCGCGAGGACGGTTTGAAGCCGGTCGGCGAACTGGGGCTCGATAACTACCGCCAGGAATTCCCGATACCCTCCGAGAGGTGCTTCGCGGAAAATCCACCTCCACCGGGACAGACGGTTACCGGCGTCAATTTGCTTGGGGAGATACCCGGAGAGTCGAGCGATGAGATGATCATCCTCACCGCCAATTACGATGGCCTGGGGAGGGACGCGGAGACGGGCTCCATCTATCCCGGAGCTGATTACAACGCCTCCGGTGCGGCCGCGGTTCTGGAGCTAGCAAATGTCCTCTCCTCGGCGGATCAAAAGCCCCGCGAAACCCTGGCTTTCGTCCTCCTCGGCGGCGAGGAATGCGGGAACTACGGCTCTCGGGCACTGGCCGAATCCCTGGAGGCGGCCGGATTGCGCCAAGCGGCGCACATCATCAACCTCGAGGGGCTGGGGGGCGGAAACGGAGACTATATGGACGCCTGGGATCTTAATTACAAGAAAAATCGGTCAACCGTGCAGGCCTTGGATGAATCGGCCGCGCTGCTGGACGTGGTGCTCGAACTGGGGGGCGCCGATCCCGGCACCTCCGCTAGCGTCTTCTTCCTCTATCACCTGCCCGCGGTCACCTGTGACTGGTCGTGGTTCGATCGCGGCGATCACCCCGATTTCCACCTTCCCAGCGATACCCCGGATAAGATGAACCGGGACGGCCTGAGCAAGGTAACCAAAGTGGTGGGCCTGGCCGCCTGGACGCTGGCCAATCCTTGAGACCGGCTGAATCTCTCCTTCCATATCCCGTATCATCCCTTCCCGTCGTGTAAGGTTTGCTTTACATTATTTACCTAAAAGATAGAATTATTTCGAGGGCTATTTTCCGATGAAGCAATCAGGCCAGGTTTCGGTTGTGCCCGCTTTTCCTGGTCGTATTAAGAAAAGGAGTGATTATTATGGCCGATGATTTCCTATCGAGCATACAACAGTTGGATGCCCGGGTCGGGGACCTGGAGATCAAGCTTCCCTTCCTGGTAAGGGATGCCCGCATCATCGGCATCTATTTCACCGCTCCCGTACGTAAAATACGCAAGCTGCTCCCGGGCAAGGATTTTTCCCCAGTCCAGATACTCCCGGGAATAAGTATGGTCCAATTGACCGCCTATGAATTTCATGATACGGACATCGGCCCTTACAACGACTTCTCCGTGGTCATTCAACTCAATTCACCCCGCTATGCCAAAATTCCAGTCTATAATTTTCTTAAGTCGAACAGCTCCAACGAACGCTACAACTTCCTCCTGCACCGGGGGGCCAATTCGGAGGAAGCGGTGCGTGTCTGTAAGGACCATTTTCATTTCCCCGAGTTCCTGGCCTCCATCGAATTCTCCGAGAGCGACGACTGGTTGACCTGCGAGGTGAAGGAGGGCGAGGACCTGATCTGCCGCCTGCGCGGGCGCAAGATCCCCACTCAACGAAGCGATATCGTGAAGTTCTCTATCTCTACCCCCGAGCACCAGCAAGCTCAACCCGCCGAAATAAACTTCAAGCGGTACGGCTTTTCCCGCAATTCCTCCGATGCCGAGTTGACCCTGGGCTTGTCTCATCCTATCGCCAGGGAGCTATCGGAAACGATCATATCCACCAAACCACGCGTATATGTTTACGCGTCGAGTTGCCAGTTCATCCTTTAGGGGCACAAAAAAGCTGCCAAAGGCGCCGCGAGTCCTTCCCCCCCGCCGTATCGCCACCCCAGCAGGGAGGGCATAGTGGACACGGCCTCCCTTATCAAGGACGAGGGGACCATCAACAGGTTCCGGGAGGCCGGACGTATCGTGGACGCCGGCCAGCAGGCGGCGCGCGAGGCCATCGAGAACGGCGGCTGGAAGGGGATAACCGAGACCGAGCTGGGGGGAATCGCCGCGCTGTCCATGCGGCGGCAAGGCAGCGTGTCCGAGTGGAACTTCGCCGGCCTGAACGAGATATCCAGCGGCTGGAGGACGGGGCTGGGGGCCTGCACCCCTCCCACTACCAAGGAGTTCGCCGCGGGAGAGGCGCTCATGTTCGACCTGCACGCCATGTTCAAGCTGGCCCTGGGGGACCATTCCCATAACTACCTGCTCGCGCCGGCCACGGAACGGCAGCGCTGGCATGCTGACAACTTCGTGGCCTGCGTCCAGTTCGTAGCCGACAGCTACCGCGCCGGCGCCACCCCGGGCGACCTCATCACGGAGTGCGGCAGGTTCGCGGAGGAGCGGGGCTGCTCGGATTTCATTCTCCCGGGAGTGGAGCATGGCATTGGGCTCTTCGGAGACGAATGGCGGGTAGGGGCGAGCATGGACGTGCCCATCCCATACTGGACGGACCCCGATCACGTCTACCAGGAGAACGAGATGGTCATCCTGGCCATGCAGTACGCCGCCCAGGAGGACGACGTGGGCTTCCGTTACGAGAACCCCATCGTGATCAAAAAAGACGGCTGCGAGCTGACTTCCAAGTACCCGCTGGCCATAGAGGAGATCGCATAGAGCCTGTGCCACGGCTTAGGGTTCTAGTGCCAGAACCGCTTGTATTCTAAGTAAGATTATCTTATAATCTTACTTAGAGGAGGTGATGAAGGTGGCCCGTCAGATAGAGCTTACCAAGATGTCCAGCAAGGGTCAGGTGGTCATCCCCAAAAGCATCCGGGCCCGGTTGGGCTTCGAGGAAGGTGACCGCATGACGGTAGAGGCAAGGGAGGGAGAGATCGTCCTGCGCAAGCTGTCCTTAGAGGATATCGTCCAGGAGGCTGAGAAGGATTGGCGCAACAAGAAGTCCGTGCGCCTCTATCCTAAGAGCTCTAAGAAGTAGCCCATGTGGGAAGTACATGGCTCGCAGCGAGTGGCCAAAGCCCTGGCGCGTTATGGCCGCGAGTTGACGGATTGTTATGACAAGGCCTTTGCCAAGCTCTCGGAGCGTCCTCGTTCGGGAAAGCCGCTCAAAGGTTACGAAGGGCTTTTCAGCCTGCCGGTAACCACGCCCGGAGGGGAGCACCGCATCATCTATCAACTCAAGCCTGCTGTAAAGGTTGTCTATGTGGTCCTTACAGGTCCGCGCGAAGAGATCTACGAAATATTGAAGAGAAGTGGCTTTAAATAATCAGTATCTTTCCATGCATTCTCCCTCAGGCAGGAGAAGGGACTAGACAGAATGTCGAGGAGCCTAGTGATGACTGATCTGGAAAAAATGGGCACGATTTGGACACAGTTGGCAATGCCGTAGCTTTCGGGTCCCTGCCAACAATCAACAGAGAATCCGTAAATTACCAGCTCAAGCGCTATCCTTGAGCAGAATGAAGGCTACCGGCACGGGTGGTGCGCGGAAGGCACCGCTCCTTTCGAGCCGGATGGGCTCTTCGCCCTGGAAATCATCTGAAGCTGCATCTTACCTGCCATTTCTCATTAATAACGACAAGGATCTCCTTAATTGCATCGCTAAGATATATCATAGTGGATATTCGTCATAGTCAACATGAGTTGACAATATAGAGTTAGTCAACTATAGTTGCTTTATGGATAAAAAGCAGATCAAGCTTCCGAAAGTAAAGAACACGGCTGATGGCCTCGCAGGGGTAGTAGCCCTTCGCCGTTTGGCGGACCAGATGGAAGACACCTTGGTCGAGCGTGCGATGCGGGAAGGCTGGACTTGGCCACAGGTCGCAGAGGCGCTTGGTGTAACACGACAGGCTGTACACAAGAAGCATGCTAAGAGGCTTTTGGCAGCTGGAGTTGAACTGAGGAAAAGAAATGGCTAGAAAGCGAATTTCACCGTTCCATTCAATAATACTTGGTGCCAAGGAAGAAGCTTGTGCAGAGGGGTCGAGAACCATTAAGGCCGAGCACATTCTCCTCGCTCTTTCCAGCCAGAAGGGAAGTAAAGCGCAGGAGATACTGGAGTCAAGTGGCCTCGACCACGAAGCGATTCGTGACGCTCTCAACTGTGAATTCGAGAAGAGCCTTTTAGCAGTCGGCATTCAGCTCGAGGACTCGGAATTTACCTCACGTTCCCGAAACCCTGATTTTCAACCACGCTTCGCGCAATCGGCGAAACTTGCAGTGCACAGGGCTGCCGCTCTTGAATCCAAACGTATCGCCCCTCACCTCGAACCGATTCATCTGCTATTCGGAGTCTTGGATGCAAAAGCCGGCACCGTACCACGCATTCTCGAGATCGTCGGAGTCGACTTGGGAGAACTTAGAACGCGCGTCGAGGAAGCGCTTTCCTTAATCCGGAAGCATTAACAGCGATTAGACGTAACAATAGAATTCTTTAAATGTGCCATTGCCTGCTATGATAAAGGAAACAGTAAAAGGAGCATGGGAGATGGCTGATAAAAGGCTGATCATAGATTACCTCCAGGATATTCTCGATGCTACGGAAAAGGCCCAAGCCTTCCTGGGTGAGATGGACAGACAGGAATTCGAGGCAGATGAACGGACGGCCTTTGCCGTTATCAGGGCACTTGAAGTGGCCGGGGAAGCGGCACGCCATATCCCAGAGGACATTGCCAGAAGATATCCCAAGGTCCCATGGAGCGATATGATCGGCATGAGAAATGTGTTGGTCCACGACTACATTGAGGTGGATCTTGAGGCGGTATGGTTGACCGTCAAGAATGATCTCCCGGAAGCCGAACGGGAGATCAGGCAGATCATCAAGGAGTTAGGTAGTGACTGATCTGGAAAGATTTATGAAGACACTGAACGAGCATAGAGGGGAGCTCGAGAAGGAGTACTCGATAAGCAATATCGGCTTGTTCGGTTCCTACGTGCGTGACGATCAGGCCACAGGAAGCGATCTGGATGTACTGGTGGAGTTCTCAGAGCCGATAAGCCTGCTGAGGTTCGTCAACCTGAAACGCAGGCTGAGTGAGATTCTCGACGTTGACGTGGATCTGGTAATGAAAAAGGCGTTGAAGCCTAGGATCGGGGAGCGCATCCTCTCCGAGGTCGTATATATCTGACAACCTCCACGTATCATTCCATGCCCTCAGGCTTTATACGCGGCTGTTTAGAATGGGCACGATTTGGACACAGCGGGCTTTTACGCGCTTTTCATGTAGAAATCGGAAAGCGCAGATTTACTATAAAAGGCCAGCTTAAGGCATATGTTGGCGGGACAGGCATGAAGCGAAACAATAAGACAAGTCAAAAGCACACCGCCTTTCGAGACAGATGCGCTTTAACTATGAATTTCAATTTCTATACTGATTTTACAAGTTGACCTGGCCAAGAAGATCAGGGTGGTTCTTCTTTCACCCATTGTATTACTTGGCTCCGAAAGGATTTCGCCTCGCTTAGAAGCTCTTCAACTTCTCCTTCTCCTTCTCCTTCGAAGCAAGTCTTGTGGAATGCTGCGGGGGAGAACGCCGTGCGCCGTGCGATCCATGCTTACGATGCCTTGACGGTAGCTATAGGTGGGATTGGGTCTTCCGGCAAGAACCACGAAGATGCGGCCAAGTTATTGGTGAAAATCGCGAAGGGCAAAGACGTAAAGGAAATGTCCAGTCGCTTTCTGGGGATTATCAGGATGAAAGACCCCGTCGATTATGATCCAAGGTTGCTGAGAAAAGAGATGCCCAGAGAGCGCTCAACGATGCTAACGCCTTCCTCGCATGGATGGTAAACCGGGCGCCACTGAATGCTAGTACCCCGTTTCATAAATACGCTGTCATTCGAACGCCGCTGCATCCCCTCCCGCTGCGTTCCGTTCCCTGCGACGTACTCAGCGAGTACGCCCCGGTCGCGCGCCTTGCGGGAGTGGCGCATCGACGCTCCCGGTGCGTTACCGTATTTATGAAGCGGGGTACTAGTAATGCGATAAATGGTGTTCTATCATCCCGTGTCGCCGGTTCTGAGAAAAGGTGTAAAATATTATTGCTCCACCGAGCGAAAGGGTGAAAATAGGCTAGCAGGGGTCTTATCCAGGCAGGTCAGGTCCATTCCTTCCCTATTATCTCCATGGCGATCCTGTTGCTCGGACTGTCTCCCCTGGCCACGTTGACCCCAACGTCCTTGCCTACAACCTCCGCGATCTCGGCGATGTCTTGGTGCGTAAATCCCGGGCAGAGCAATACGGAATGTATGCCCTCCTCTTCAACAAGTCTCTTGCATTCCTCGATGGCCTGACCCTGATCCCTCACCACGATCACGAAGAGCTTGTACCTGGGTGTTTCGACGACAGCCCTGTGTTTCTCGGGGTCGGCGTCCGGGGCGTGGGCTATGAAAGCCGCCTTAAAAGCCATGTTTATCACCTCCCTATGGTATTTCCCATATGCACCCCCAGATGCCATGATTCTACCATCCCGAAGGCAGGCTGACCCATCCAAACCCCGGTTTTCTCCCTTCCTTATGATGCTTCTTCCCTCTGTCGCATGAAAACGCCGGTTTCAGCGGTTTTCGGAGAAGCTTGACCACTCGAGGTGTGTTTCATATGCTTCAGTTATAGGCTTCGAAGCGACCAGCGGGATACCCTGCTCGGTAGGGCGAAACGCCTGAGGAACTTCCCGAGATTGTACGCGAGGATGAACAAAGCCAGCCTCACCTGGTTGGATGTGAACCTCATGCACGATAACCTGGTCCAGGTGAGGGCATACTTCCCTTCTTTAACAGGAAAGGGGATGGTAGCACCGAGAGCAGAGATGTCCGCCTTAGGCGGAGCCCTCCTGGTTTCCGTGCACCGGGGATTCCGATGAGTCCAATTTCGGTAAGGCCCAGCACCCCGTCTAGCTCTCTTGCAGCCAGCAGCCCGGCGTCGGTGGTCACCCTGGCCCCCCGGAATTCCAGCCTCAGATGGCCGTCGAAATCGAGCTTCAGGCCCACGTTTTCGGCTTCACCCGCAAGATTCCCCATGTTTTTCCTTCTGCAACACCGCTAATGCTGTTCCAATGCATATTTCATCAATACAAGCGAGGAATTATCTTCATTTGAAGTGAGAAATAGGGGTAGAATCTTTACAATCTCTTGTTCCCTTTACCAGAGCAGAGCCTTCGCGAATCCCTCGTACATGCCGTCCGCGACCAGTTTGCCGGTGAGGGCGGAGAAGACGATCCCTCCGGGCCAGATAGAGTAGTGACCGGCCATGTAGAGGTTCTTCACCGGCGTCTTGAACTGGGCGAACCGCCCGAACAAGGGCGTCCGGTACATATCATAGGACCAACCCATGATGGAGCCCTGGGGATTCAAGGTGAACCGGGATAGCGTGCGCGGGGTGGCCAGCTCCTTGTATTCCAGCTTGTCACGCAGGCCGGGCAGGATGTACTCGGTATCCTCGATGACGTCATCCAGTACACCTTCCTTTAATTTCTTGTAAGCCTCGTTTCGCGCCATGGGGTCAGAGGAGCCCGTCCCCCACCCGTTCATCCAGTCATAGGGGACGGGTATCTGGACGATAATGGAGTTCTTCTCATCGGGGGCCAGGCTCTTGTCATGCATGGAACACCAGCTGAGCATAGCCCAACTCTTGCGGTGCAGGTCCGGATCGTAGATATCTTCGTTGGCCTCATACGTCCTCCAATAGAGGGTGTGATGGGTCTTCATATTCCTGGCCAGCTCGCCATCGGGCATGTCCAGGCCCAAAAAGGCGGTGATCACCGCGATACTCACCGGGCCGTTCTTTATCTTCTCCCGGTACTTGGCGGGGAAAAGGGAGGGGTCGCACATCTCCGTGACCAGCCTCTTGGGGTTGCCCGTATTCACAATTTTCTCCGCATGGTACCGTTCTCCATCGGAGGTCTCCACCCCGATGGCCGTTCCTCCCGTGGTCAGGATCTTATCCACGGTGCACGAGAGCATTATCTCTCCACCGTGTTCCCGGAAGCTCGAGGCCAGCATGTCCGCCAGGGCCACCAGGCCGCCCTTGGGATAGGTGTAATCGTATAGGAAACTGTACCAGAAGGAGTAGTACATAAAGAGCAGCATGTTGGCATTGCCGAACTCCCCGAAGAGGAAGGCCAGCCGCGGGTCGCGAAAGATCTCCCGGCCCTTCTCTCCGCCCGCTTTCCTCAGGGTTTCGGGCATTAATTTAAGCATGGGCATTCCCACTTTGGCCATCTTCATATTGAGGCGGTACTTCTCGGCGCCCCGCTTGAGCAACGGGAAAGGGAAGTTTCCCATCAGGTCTTTCATGAGGTTGCAACCGGGCTCGATGAAATCGAACCACGCATCGATATCGGATGAGGACTCGGGGAAATCCCGCTTGAAATCCGCCCTTATCTGGTCGAAGTTCCTCAGGACCACGTCACAATCCGGGGTGGCCCAACGCCAATCCGCCTGATCCCAATCGTCGGGATTGTAGAGCCCCAATTCCTCGAGGATAGGGAAGAGTATCCCCACGTTCTCCGTGGACTGCGATCCGGCGTCGAAGAAATAGCCCTTGCGGCGGATGCCCTGGATGTTGCCCCCGACCATTTTGCCATGTTCCAGTACGAGGACTTTCTTGCCCTTACGAACAAGGTAATTCCCGCAGACCAAGCCGCCAACGCCGGCACCGATGATGATCACGTCGTATTTGTTCCGGCTCTCTGCCATCTCTCTCCCCCCTCCGTTCAACCAGGGATTCCCCAAGTGTCTCTCTCATACCCGCTCTTTGCGCTGTTCGTCCGCCTCGCACACGCCAATTGAAGGTAATGCTCGTCATCCGAAGTCCTTAAGGATGAAATCCCCCGCGACCATACCCGATCCTATGGTCGGAGCTATACCTCCGCCAAGATGGGTGGAGGCGCCGGTCAGGTAAAGTCCTTTCACTGCCCTGGAGCGGGTGCCCGGGCGGAAGGCGGCGGAACAGGTGATGTCGTTCTGCAGACCATAAACCGCGCCCCTGGGGTGACGGAGCATCCTCTCGAAGTCCTTGGGGGTGTTGACCTTGGCCACGACGATGTGGTCGCGGAGGTTAAGGCCGAAGTTCCTCTCCAGGACGTCGAATTGCGTCTCCAGGTACTGCTCCTTGATCTTGTCCCAGTCGCCCTCCACGGGATCGTAAGGGGCGAAGGCGACCATGTTCAGGCAGTGGTGTCCCTCGGGTGCCAGGGAGGGGTCGGCGTGGGTGGGCCAGGAGATGAGCCCGGCACCGAACCCCGGTATGCGGTTATTAAGATATTCATCGAACCAGATGCGGTTCATCTCGTCAAGGGTGGAGTAGCAGATGGTATGGTGGGCATCGAGGTCCGGTTTCTTATCCAATCCCAGCATGATCATGGGGGAGGGCATGGAGACCTCGTAACTCTTGATGGCCCTCTTCGCCCAGGCGGGGAGGTTTTCCTCGCCCACCAACTCCAGGTACAGCGGCTTGGCGTTGATGTTCGAGACCACCATGCGAGACCTTATCTGGGTCCCGTCCGCCAGTTCGACGCCGCAGGCACGTTTGCCGTCCAACAGCACCTTCTTCACCGTGGCGTTGAACTTGATCTCCCCCCCGAACTCCTGGAAGGCCTGGGCCATGCCCTGGGGAATGGCGATCATTCCCCCGCGGGGGTAGAAGATCCCCTCGTGCTCGGAGTAGGCCAGGAAGGCCACGTAGCCCGGGCAGAGAGCGGGAGGGAGGCCGATGAAATAGGACTGCAGGCTCATGGAGGCCCTGACGGTGTCGCTCTTGAAGAATTTGCACAGGGTGCTCTCGAAATTGAGGGCAAAGTACTTCAAGTATTTCAAAAGGGCGGGGTTCTCCATTCCCACCTTCATCATATCCTTCATCGTTCCCATGGACTTGCTCATAACCTTGCCGAAGGCGAAGTTGATGGCCTCCGATCCCACTTCGGCGAAGTGGCCCCAGGCCTTAGCGTCCTCTTCGGAGAATTGGGCTATCACCTCCCTGGTGCCGGCCAAGTCCACGGGATAGGAGAAGCGCCGCCCATCGGCGGTAACGAAACCGTAGATGGGATCCACGGGTATGAAGTCTATGTAATCGGAGGTATTTCTGCCCATCCTCTCGAAGAGCTCGTCGATCACCCAGGCCAGCTCCACAACGCTGGCGCCGATGTCGAAGCGGTACCCCTGGTGATCGTAGGATGAACAGCAGCCCCCCACTTGACCGGTGTTCTCGCATATAAGGGTCTTGAAGCCGTTCTGCGCCAGCATGGCAGCGCAGGAAAGCCCCCCAAGGCCCGCCCCTATCACTATCGCATCGTAGTCCACGATTTCATACCTCCTCGTATTTCAGCCTGAAATGTAACCCCCTTTATCGTCGATTGTAACATCGCATGGGGCGTATGGCTAGTGATTATGACCATTGAGTATGACCTTGCTATCCATGGCGAAACCGTGATACTCGAACTCCCGCATATGGAACAAGACCATAAATTGGCGGAGAGGGTGGGATTCGAACCCACGAGACCCCTCGCGAGGCCCAACGGTTTTCGAGCCGTACGGGCTTTGAAATTACAGTTCGCAGACCAATTGATCGCATATAAACCGCAACATTGTTATTTCACTGTTTCCTCTTATCACCATTAACCTGATCCATTGAATAGGGCTATTTACACGGCCCCGTCATTGTTGAAGCTGCCCGCAACGGAGTACTCCTCTTCGCTACTGTTGACCATCCTCCAAGGCGTCTATAGATATCTTCGCCGAAGCTCGTAGGCAACGGCATGCCTTCGATTATCTTGAAGCTCCGCCTCCCGTTATCGCCCCGTTCGGCCCGCAGGAAAAGCGTGACGTCCTTCTCCTGCCGGTAGAGGTCATCCGCCAGGGTAAACAGATGCGTTACATATAATACCTTGATGCCGGACTCCAGCAGTGCCCGTACGACTTGCCGCGCGATCTCCGATCCCTCCCGCTCGTTCGTTGCCGCAAATGATTCGTTGAAGAGCATAATGCTGTGCGGTGTGATCTCTCCTGCTATCGCGCTCATCCTGCTCAGCTCCTCGTCAAACCTCCCGCTTACCATGCTTTCATCCTCCTCACGGATGAAATGCGTGAACAGGCGGTCGCATATGTTCGCGCGAAACGACTCGGCCCCCACGAACATGCCGCATTGCATCATCAATTTGGCGACGCCGATGCCGCGCAGAAAAGTCGACTTGCCTCCCGAGTTTGCGCCGGTTATCATCACCAGCGACTTACCGTCCGCGTCAGCATCATTGCCGACAACCCGTTCCTCCGTCTTCACTGTCAGGCATACGCTGTAAAGACCGCGAAAGGAGAGTGCCGGCCTTCCCTGTGGCAATGGAACGGGCACGCAAACCGGTTCACCTTTACCGGAGAGCTTGTCGTAGAGGTTGAGGCACCCCACGTAAAAGCCGAGTTCCAGGCGCAGCATGTCAAAGAAACTGAGGATGTGGTCCTTCGATTGTGCGAGTGCGTCGGCGACGTAATTGAGGCCACGGTCGGTCAGCTCCCTCAATGCTCTTCCGCCAGCAACGTCGCGGGGATGGATATCGAATGAATACGAGGAGCGCGGCGCGATCCCCATCCGTTCCTTGAGGCTCTGCTTGTGTTTCTGCCCGGGGGCGAGGAGCGTGTAACCAACGCCCTTCCCCCCCCTGCCGAGTTCCGCGCTTGACAGCATGCCGTCTTGGAGCCTCAGTTGCGCAAGATGTTGGTCGATGCATTGCAGATAGTCGTCATCGAGTTCCTTCGCCAGCATGCCGAAAAAGACCGTCAAACCGTCCGATTCGAACCCGCCGGCCTGCTCATCGGCTATCCGCCGCAACCTCTTCAACAGCCCCATGAACATGTCGAGCGTATCTACGGCCGAGCGAAGGATCGCCGAGGGGTGCTTGCTGTAGAACCCCCAGAACCTCGCCTTCTTCTCCCCGACAATAGCATCTACCGCAATCGCGTACATCTCCCTGATGGTCTCGGGATTGGCTATGCAGTCGGCCAGGATGCGCTGGCGGTACGTGATGGTTTCGGGGTCTCCAAGGCTCGACAGGATGACTCTTTTCGAAACGTCGAAGAGGAAAGCGTCGCCCTGTGCCATGGTCTCGAAAAGCGTGGTCAGATCGAGGTCCTGCACAAGCTCCTCGACGTTTCCCGGAAGCCCTCCTTCCAGGCAAAAGTCCTGGTCTTTATAGAGCAGATGGGCCTTCATAGTGCGAGTCGTCCCTTCAGGCGCTCGTATGTAAGCCCGTGTTTCTCGGCGATGGCGGTCGCATAGGCGAGGCCGTCAGCAGGTTTCCTCACGATCTTATAGGTCCGGTGCGCCGGTTTGTCGGGTGCTACCATGCTGACCATGCTCACGGTGGATTCGCCCAATCGGGTGAGTTCATCGATGAACGTCACCATGACGCAGAGCAGGTCTAATTGAATGATCTTTTCCATCACCTTCTTGCCGAGAAAAAGCGCGTCGTTCAGGGTTGTCGAAGCGAAGATCTCGTTGATGACGATGATGCTGTCCGAAGTCGCTTCATCAAAGATCTTCTTGATCCTGAGCAGGTCGTCCTCGAGCTTGCCCTTGGGGTTGGCAAAGTCCTCTTCGCGCTCGAAGTGCGCATACAATCTGTCGCACAGGAAGAGCCGTGCCTGGCTGCCGGGTACGGGGCATCCGATACTGGAGAGATGGTGCAGTTGTCCGAACATGCGGGCGAAAGTCGTCTTTCCGCCCTGGTTCGGCCCGGTGACCACGATGATGCGTTCCGGCCCTTCCAGGTGGAAATCGTTGCTCACGACGTGCGACCCCTCGGAGACGAGCTTGGCCGCCAGCGCCAGGTCGTAGGCGTCGTTCGCGTAGATATGCTTTGACCCCCTGGTGACATCCGGGTAACAGAAGCGAAGGCCGCCTGCCTTTATCGGCCCGATGAAGTCAAGGTATGCCAGATAGAACTGCACCTCGCGGTCGAAACGGCGGATGGTATCGTCGAGATATTCGCGGTAGCGAACGCAGTAGTCGCTCAGCGACGAGAACACCTCATCGAACAGGAGGGCTACCCGGTCGAGAATGGCTGCCTCGACATGGTTCATCCCCGGGCCGTCGTGGAAATCTACCCGGTAGTCGCTCGTCTCACCATGTTTGAACTTCTCAAAAACCTTGAGCACTTCCGCGCTGTAGTCCGCTTCGGACTCATACCTGCGGACGCGGACACGATCGCCCTTGATGTGTATGCAGTAGTCAACCTCGGACAGCTCTACCTTGAGCCTCTTCGTCTCTTCCAGAAGTGAGACGAATGCGAGCGACTCGACATAAGCGGCAAGATACTCGCGCAGGGCTTTGAAGCCACGCGAGGTCACATCCGCCGCCGCGAGATCACGGGACAGGTCGATAACTGCGTCGCAGTAGGTCTCCACGGTTTCGAGGAACCAGCATTGCTTCAGGCGCTTGTAATGGAGCTTGGCCAGCATCCCCAGATACCGGCGCATGTCGCGCATCCTTTCCGCGAAAGACGATATAGCTTCCAACAAGGATGCGTCCTCGAGGTCCCGGAAGACATCCTGGCGATAGCGAACGGCGTCGCTGCTGTCGAGGCTCTCGTAGAAAAACGGCCCTATTTCATATTCCTCGAGGCCGCAAACGATCCTCTCGAGGACCTGGTCGAGGTTGAAATCGTGAAAGAAAGCGGGCTCATCGTACGCTTCCCGCTCGCTTCTCCCCTCTGGTCTTTCGAACAGGATGCTGCTGAAAAACCCGAGTTTCTCTTCATGTATCGTTGCCCGCTCGATCATTGCCTGTCGTCCTCCCGGTCCGTCGCCGCACCATGCTTCGCCATTACATCTCACCTCGGACTTGAGCCTGAAAAAAAGCTTCTATCGAATCGATAGAAGCTATCATCCCAAAAAGAGTAAACGGTGAGCCTCATCACCATATATTCGCTTAACCGGCGCAAACTCCAATGCCGGTTCGCATCCGACCATTCAACATCTTTCTGCTTAAATGCTATAAACAAGCGGCCGTTCTGTCAATGAACCCGCTCATTCCTGGATGGGCATTTCGCTATGTAGTTCATTGGTAGAATGGTGAGCCGCACGTTATGTCCTCGTTCATCTCAATGTCCTTCCTGACATGTTATCCCCGATATCCCCTGATGTTGAAAGAATGGGTCACATGGCATATGCTTTTCTATGTCTTGATATAGCGATCATGATCAAGGTGATGAAGCTCACCTTTCTGCCCGGAAGTGGCTGATAGCTTCTACCTGAACGGTGGAAGCTATTATTTTTATGGAGGATCTGAGGGGATGAGTGGATACAAAGATATACGTGAAGCGGTTGTTGGAGTAATCGACCGGTTTATCCTCCAGTTCGATGCAAACGGCATCGGCCCTTTCGTGGACCGCCTGAAAACGCTCAAGGGCAAGCTCGAATCCGAGCGCTTTCACATCGTGGTAATGGGGCAGTTCAAACGGGGAAAGACCACCTTCATAAACAGCCTCCTGGGGGCAGAGCTGCTGCCGAGCTCAGTCGTCCCCCTGACTTCCATAAACACCATCCTGCGTTACGGGAGCGAACTCAAAGCCGACGTTCACTACCTGGACGGCAGGAGCGAGAAGATCGACATCGCCGAGCTCTCCGAGTTCGTTACCGAAAAGCGGAACCCGGAGAACCGGCTGGGAGTGAAACACGTGGAGGTATTCTACCCCTCTCCGTATTTGAAAGACGGCATATGCCTGGTCGATACACCCGGGACCGGCTCCACCTACCTCCATAACGACGAGACCGCTGTTTCCTTCCTCATACATGCGGACGCGGTCATCTTCATGCTCTCCGCTGACCCGCCCATAAGCCGTTCGGAGCTGGATTTCCTGCACCGCATAAGGGGGGACGTTCGGAAAGTCTTCTTCGTCCAGAACAAGATCGACTATCTGGAGCAGGAGGAAAGAGAGGAATCGCTGGCCTTCAACCGGCAGACCATCTCGACCGCGCTCGATCTCGATGCCGTGTATATCCATCCGCTATCGGCCAAGACGGCGCTCGGTGCGGTCCTGAAAAGTGACGCATCGTTGCTGGAGCGGAGCGGTCTCCCCGGCTTTGCGGCAAGCCTCGAGGAATTCCTGATGAAGGAGAAGGGCAAGGTCCTGCTCGAATCGAGCATCAAGAACCTCTGCAAAGCCCTCGACGACGAATTCGCGGCCAGCGAGCTGGAAATGGCGCTTCTCGTCCATCCCCAGGAAGAACTCCAGGAAAAGATCGCGTCGTTCCACGCTCAGATGGAGCTGATAAAGAGAGAGCGGGAGGAAGTCCGCTTCCTCATCGAGGGGGACCACAAGCGCCTGGTACGGGAAACACTGGACGAGGACGTCGAGCGTTTCAAGGGGCGGGAGACAGAGCCCTTATTGAGACGTTACGATGCCTTTTTCGAAGATAACTCGCGACTCTCCGGATCATCACTCTCGGATGTCTTGGGCAAATTCATCCAGGACGAGATCAGGGAGACGTTCGCCGCGTGGAGGCATGAGGAGGAAGAACGTCTCTCCAGCGAATTCCATGCAATGGCCGGGAGATACCGGGATAAGGCCAATGCGATCGCCAACCGTATCCTCGAGATCGCGGGCGATCTTTTCGGCATCTCGCTTCCCCATCTGGAGGCGGAACTGGACTTGAGCGACGAAGGAGAGTTCTGGTTCAGGATGGGGGACCCTCCGTCGGACCTGGAGGTGTTCTTCGGAGCCGTCTCCAGGGCCTTGCCCAGAAAAATCTCTTACCGCCTGCTCAAGAAGAGCAAGAAGGAGGAGCTTCTCATGCTCTTCGACCGCCATTGCGGAAGAGTCCGTTATGATTTCTTCCTGCGTCTGCAGAAAAGCGTAGCCGCCTTGTTGTGCAGCGTGGACGACGTGATCCGCGAGACGCTGGAGGCGATAGAGGACGGGATCGACAAGGCCGTACAGCAGCTGCGCGGCGGAAGAGAGACCCTCGATGCCGTACTGGACGGACTGCGAGAGAAGCAGTCACGCATCGAAGCAGCCAGGGAGGAGTTGGCGGGACTGATGGTCGCCGTCGCGGAGGTATCTTATGCCCCCTAGGGCGAAGCGAACGGATGGGTCGGTAGTCGAGCAATTACTCGTATCGATGGGGGTTCGCCGCCACCCGGACCCCTTTGCCCACCTGGCCGGTGACGGGAAGTCCGGATCGGACTGGTTTCAGGCCATGGTCGCGCAGAGCTTGAAAGAAGGCCTGTGCCCGCTCTGTCAAGTCCAGGATTCCAGCCTGTCCGACTACCTGTTCTGGCTGCCCGAAAACCTGCGCGACGCCGACTACTTTCTTTCTCTTCACGCATGGGGCGGTTTCTGCCCCGACCACCTTGCGCTGGTCATGACCTACTTGCGCAAGTTCCCCTACAGCCAGGTGCGCCTTTTCATGCTCCTGAAAATGGTCCTGGAAGAGGGGAACTTCGCGTCCACGCGATCATGTCATCTTTGCCGCTCGCTGAAGGAAAGCCAGCAGACATACGGAGACGCCTTTAAGGGCCTTCTGGGTTCGCTTGAGGATGCGAAGGAAGCGGAAGTGCTGACGGCGCATCTGTGCCGACGCCACGCGCATAGCCTCGCCCGCGGCGCCAGCCCGGATAGTAGCAGGACCGAATATGAGCGTGGAGCCCCCCGCGAACTGGGAAGAAGACAGAAAACGGCACTTATCCACGCCTTGGGTGAGATAGAGAGTGGATTTCACAGGATGGACATACATGAGTTGAGGAACAGGCTCGAGACATGCGAGTCCATGCTGCGGGAGGCGATCATCCCGGGGAGGTAGGATAGCGCGCGACTCCTGCTCGACCGGGCAGGGGCTTTCAGGAAGAGGGAAGTAACAGGATAGGCAGTTTGAAAGGCAGTAAGGCATGATAAGATACCTCTTAGTCGCACTTGGTGGAATGCTGGGAGCAGTAGCCCGATACGGGCTGGGCGGTTGGATATCAAACGCCACGGAGGGCAAGTCCCCCTACGGGACGCTGGCGGTCAACCTCATCGGTTCCTTTGTCATCGGGTTCTTTCTGACCCTGGCCATCGACAGGTTTTCCTGGAGCCCGGAGATCAGGATATTCTTCACCGTGGGCTTCCTCGGGGCTTTCACTACCTTCTCCACCTTCAGCTACGAAACCGTGGAACTGTTGCGGGAAGGCGTTTACGCGGTCGCCGCCATCAATATGGGTGCCAGTCTCTTCGGATGCCTGGTAGCGACCTTTGCGGGTATCGTCCTTGCCAGACTTATCTAAGGAGATGAACGTCATGAAGATCGAGGGGGAAGCGAAGCTGTTGACCATCTATATCGGGGAGCACGATCACTATCACCACCGGCCTCTCTTCCAAGCGATAGTGGAAACCCTGCGAGAAAAAGGCATCGCGGGCGCCACGGTCCTGCGCGGTATCGAGGGCTATGGCAAGAAGAGCCGTATCCACACCGCATCGATTCTCAGGTTGTCCGAGGACCTACCCATCGTGATCCAGGTGATCGACAACGTAGAGCGCATCAAATCGATCCTTCCCACCATTGATGAGATGGTGGTGGAGGGCCTGGTCACCCTGCAGACCGTCGATGTGATGATCTACAGGTCTGAAAAGGGAGCATGAGAAGGATGATACCCACATATCACATGATCAGGCGCGGAGGTGCCTGTTGACCGTGATCTTACACATTGAGGAAGAGGTACTTAGCCATTGGTAATGGTGGAATATGGCTGCCCTTCCTCCCCCTGCTCACCCTCGAAGTACATCTCCTCCCGCTCCATGATGTCGGCAGGATAGGTCTCCACCAGTTCCCAACCTGCTCGCAGGTCTGGTGGGAGCTTCTCAGCGATGATATCCTCTACCTCTTCCGGCAACATGGTCTTGAGCAGCCCTACGATCACCCTCACCGCGGCATCCGCCTGCCTCAGGTTGTCCAGTCCTGCGGATTCCTTCACCATGGTCAGGAGCTCTTTACGGTCCATCTTTCTCACTCCCTTCGATAAGTATCGTTTGCCTGATCAATATGAATATCGACAAAGTCAAAAACCCCTACCGACCCATCGGGTAGAGGTTATCAGCTCAAAAAAGAGCGGTTGCGGCGAACCTCATCGCCTATATGTTTCTATTCTATTATCAAGAATAGCAGAAAAGCAGGGCCTGTTCATTTTTCTTCAGTGATATCCCGGCAGCTTGAACCATGCTTCCTCATAACAACGAACAGGAACGCTGAGATCAGAGAAGTGATGCTGCCAAAAATAAAAGGCGCGCTGGGGCCGATATAGGTCCAGAGGAACCCGGCGATAATGGAAGCGAGGAACGCACAAAATCCGATGGTGGTCTGATAGAGGCCGAAGACCGTACCTGCCTTTTCCTGTGAGCACAGGTTGGAGATATAGGCTTTTCCCACACCTTCCGTGAGGGCCATATATATGCCGTAAAACGGGAACAGGAACCAGAGTAAAAGGCTGGAGCCGGCAAGCCCATAAAGCAGGTACACGGCGGAAAAAAGCAGGAAGCCGGCCAGGATCACTTTCCTCGCTCCGATCCTGTCGGCGACGATACCGGCAGGCATCGAGAACACCGCGTAAGTGAGATTGAAGAGGACGTAAGCCAGCACGACCAGGACCGTTGACAGCCCCAGGTCTTGCGCTCGCAAGATCAGGAAGGCATCCGAGCTGTTGCCCAGGGCAAAGATGAAGCTGATCAAGAGGAACACCTTGAAAGAAGGGTCAAGTTCGCGCCACCTGAAATGAAAAGCGGGGGAAGAGTCCTTCACCTCAGCTTTGTCTTTGACCAGTAAAAGCAGCAACAGAACGCCGATACAGGCCGGTATAAAGGCGAGAAAGAAGACGAGGCGAAAATCCTCGTTCAAGTAATGGATCGCAAGGATAGCTATCAGCGGCCCTACCACCGCTCCCATGGTATCGAGGGCCCTGTGAAAACCGAACGCTCTCCCCCGGGACTGGCTATCCGAGCTTTCGGAGATCAAAGCATCCCTGGCTGAAGTCCGCACTCCTTTCCCAAACCTGTCGGCAAACCGAGCTGCCAGAACGACCGGCCAACTGTAAGCCAGACCCAGCATGAGCTTGGAGATGGCCGAGAGCGAATAGCCGGCAAGGACGAAGGGCTTCCTTTTTCGCCACCTGTCGGAAAGCCAGCCCGAGACGACCTTCAGGGAGCTGGCAGTGGCCTCCGCTATGCCCTCGATCAAACCGACAACGGTCACTGGCACGCCCAGGACACTGGTGAGGAATATGGGGACGAGTGGATAGACTATCTCGGAGGCCACGTCATTGAAGAAACTCACCAGTCCTAGAGCAAGGACATTCCTGGAGATCCCGAACCGGTTCTTATCGATTGCTGCGGGCATTTTTATCTTCCCATGTCATCAACCCATTCGCCGCCAAATGCATGACCGCCTTTTATCCCCGCTGCTCTGCCTGATATATAGAAACCTCTACCGGGCATCCCGGTAGAGGTTATCAGCTCCCATAGAGCGTTTACGGCGAACCTCATCGCCTTTTTATATATACCTATTTTATCAGGAAAGCAAACTCAAATCAGTGACTGGCGGGGGCGTTTTCAGACGCATATTTGTCACGATTCTAGTCACAGTCTATTTTTCAGGGTTTCTTACACATTTAAAGGCAGCGAGAACCAAGCCATAAGATGCCTGGTAAAACATATTCTGGCGGAGAGGGTGGGATTCGAACCCACGAGACCCCTCGCGAGGCCCAACGGTTTTCGAGACCGCCGCATTCGTCCGCTCTGCCACCTCTCCGCGCACTTACCTCTCACATTATAGCGGGGGAACGGCCCCGGTTGTACCAGCCGGGGCCGATCAGGTTTTCCGCCCTGGTGTTGTACCCGCCAAGCGGCAGGTTTCGTGGTTGATCCCGGCCGGGTATCGGTCCAAGCAGTAAATGGGATAAGAACTTCCATAGCATGGCATCAGGCCCATTGGAGATGGAATCAAGGCCAGCCATAAAGAGAACTCAGGGCTTGCTACGTGTCCGCCGGGGAATGTCTTGTCCTTCCCGGCTGCGGCGGGAGGTGAAGAACTCGCACAGGAGCTCCCGGCATTGCTCCTCCAGGATACCGTCGGTGATGTCCAAGCGGTGATGGGTGGTCTCGTCGCTTACCAGATTATACCTGCTCCCCGCCGCGCCCAGCTTGAGGTCCCGCGCCCCGAAGACCAGCCTGGCCACGCGGGCCTGCACCAGGGCCCCGGCGCACATGGGGCAGGGCTCCAGGGTGACGTAGAGGGTGGACCCCTCCAGCCTCCATCCCCCCAGCCGGGTGGCGCCCTCTTTTAGGGCCAGGATCTCCGCGTGGTCCATGGGGTTTCCGGTGGCCTCCCTGCGGTTGTGGGTGCGGGCGATTACCTCTCCCTCGTGTACCAGCACCGCCCCCACCGGGATCTCGCCCTCGCCAGCCGCGGCGCGGGCCTCCTCCAGGGCCATGCTCATGTAATCCCTATCGTTCAAGGATCTTCCGGCCTCCTCCCCGGCATCCTCTATCCACGTTTCCTATTTCTCTCATCGTAATAATCCTCGAGAAGGGTTAGGACATCTTCGCGGGAGAGCTCTCTACCGAAGTAATCCTCGAGGCGTCCTCCTCTTCCCCAGAGCGGCCGCTCGCTGAACCACGCCTCCGGCACCCGGTCCTCCTCCGGGCCCAGGCCCTCCCGGGCGTTGAGCTCACGGTAGAGCTCCCAGGAGGCGGCGGCCTTCTCCATCATCTCCCCCACATCGAGCTCCACACCGGTTACGGCCGCCAGCAGGTCCCGGACGAGCCCGGCGTGGTAGAAGCGGTTTATCTGGTAGCGGTTGCAGATACCCAGGGAGCTGAAGAGGCTGAACCAGTCCTCCGAGTAACGGGTGAGCCTCCCCACGTTCATGGACCAGGGAGGGGAGAAGATGCGCCCGAGCGCCTCATCGTCCACGCCCATGCGCTGGGTAAGCCGGCGCAGCCTGTCCTCGGGGAGGCCGGGCACGTAGGTGGCCGAGCCCGCGCTGGCCGAGGTGGGCCCCCGCGGGGATACAACCTGCTCAAACTCCATGGTCCCCAAGCCGCTTGCGCGGGGGTCATAGAGGCAGTCCTGGTTCCGGACCAGGATGGTGTAGCGGCGGGTGCCCTCCCCGAAGTGCTCCAGCACCCCACGCCAGCCCCGGGCGAACGCATCCCCGATGGCCCCCTTCCGTTCCGCTACACGCACGGCCAGCTCCCGCAGCATGCTTGCCTCCCTGGCCAGGGGTATCCCCTCCACGTCCCCCTCCCCGATAATCCCCTGCTCGTATAGCTCCAGGAGATAAGCGGCCTGCCCGATGAGGGTCATGAAGTCCAGCCCCAGGTCGTCCAGGAGGGCCAGCACCGAGGCCGCCTCCTCGGCATCGCGCGCAAGGAAGGCGCAGCCGATGATGGCCGCGTTCAGGAAGGAAGTGGAATAGACGCTCTCGCCCCTGGACGGCAGGTAGAGCTCATCCTTGTCCGCGAGGAAGCAGGAGGGGCAGGCCACGCGGCATCTCTTCAGTTTAAGGTATGCCTGGGGCCCGAACCTCTCGGTTATCACCCGCAGGTCATCCTCGGTGGCCCCGTAGGGGAGGAGCTGCGCGGCATACATGGGCCAGGCCCCGATCATGCCCAGCTCCGCCGCCGCCTCCCGCATGGAGAAGTTTTCCAACCGCTCGTGGAGTCCCCGCACCAGTTCCTCCAGCCGCCGGGGGTGCGCCACTTTCACCCCGCCCCCGCCCCTTACGACCAGGGCCTTGAGGTTCTTGGACCCCAGCACCGCCGCCAGGCCGCCCCGTCCCAGGGTGGCGCAGGCATCGATCAAGGCAAGCGAGAGATGGACCTCCCTCTCGCCGGCGGGGCCGATGGCCAGCACGGAGGAGCCGGGATAGGCGCTCCATAAATGTCGGGTGGTTTCCAGTATGCCCTTGCCCCACAGCGACTCCGCGGGCAGGAACTCCACCCGGTTATCCTCTATATACAGCAGGGTGGGCGCGGGAGCCCGTCCCGTTATCACCACGTGGTCCAGGCCGGACCACTTCATGTTAGCCCCCAGGCCCATGCTCCCGCTGGCGGAGGCCACCGCCCCGGTCAGCGGGAGACACGAGTTGGCCATGACCCGGGAAGACCCCGGCACCGCCGTTCCCACCAGCGGTCCCGCGCCGAGGATAACCGGGTTCTCTGCCGAGAGCGGATCCGTGCCGGGTCGGGAGAACTCGGAGACGAGGCGGTTGTTCACCCCGAACCCCCCGAGGAAATCTTCGGCGAAATTATCCGGGTAGCGCTCCACGGAGGCCTCGCCGTGGGTAAGGTCGACGACCATGAGGTGCCCGGTATATCCTCCCCCCATCTCACTCCCCCTTTTCCATCGCCCCGTAGGGACAGAACCTGGCGCACCGGGCGCATTCGTCGCACTCGGGAGTAAATTCGGCGCGGAAGCGCATACCACAAGCCCGCAGGAGAACTCGGGCAAGGGAGGGGTTGCACTCGCCGTCATGGGCCAGCGAACATATCAACTGGCAATTGCGGCAACCGGTGCACTTCTCGGCCAGGTGCTTCATCACCCTTCTCCATACATAGATCGGGGACCGTGTCTTACTTATTGTATACGCTTACTTATTGTAATCCGACCTGGCGGAGGTCTTTTCGGACAGGTCGGATCCCGCTGGCTCGAAAAAATAACCGGGGTGGGAAGGGTTTGGGACGGAAGGAACGAACATATAACAGAGGAAAATATTTAAGGGTGGCGGGGGGTTTTTCGGGAAGGCAATAAAGTTTATCCACCATAGGAACGATATATCAAAAGGAGTCTTCGATTCCGGGGGGAGAGGTTATACTGTATTATTGCACCTGTAGGGAGCAGCCACCGCCGTAGATAGAGCGCAGGGGTTGAGGAGGAAGGAACTTTGGCGAATAAATTAGCGCAAGAGATAGAGAAAATTCTCTCTGAAGCGGTGGGCGATTTTATCGCCAGGGCTACGGTAAAGAAGAACTGCGAGCTTATAGGAATCACGCCGGATACCCTGACCTCGGACAAACTCCCGGAACTGGCGGACAAGATCGACAAGTCGGTATCCTTTTTCTCCGGCAAGGACGTGGGAAGCGCCCTGGCGGAAAAAATACGCGCGCTCAAAGCGTAATTCCCTCATCGTTCCGCCTTTCATTTCCTTTTCTGAAAAGGGCGGATGATTTTTTGCCTTCCCGGTGGCTCGTCCCCTCCTTTTCCTTGACCGCATAAGTCCATCCCCCCTATTATTTTCTTGGCCATAAACCCATTTGTCCGTTTATTCGTCCATAAGAGTTCGAGGCCATCTTCCGGGAGAAAAGGACATGGAAGAAAATAAAATCGGCCCGCTTGACGTGTTGGAGCTGGTTTCCCAGATATCAAAAAACGTGCTTCGCTACCCCTTCACCTTGAAGGAGAAGGTGTTCTGGACCGGCGAGCCGTCGTTCTTCTTCGGCTTGACCGACCATCCCCTGGACCGTTACGGGGGCAGGTCTTGAACCATGGATTATGTTATATTATGGTAAATTACCCAGGACCCAGGACCCAAGACCTGACCCCATCAGTAGTAGCCGTACTTGACCACCGAATCCAGCATGGCCTTGACGTTCTCCGGCCGGGCGTTGGGCGGGATCTCGCACCCCGCGCCCATGATATAACCCCCGCCTTTGCCTATCTCCTCGATGAGCTTGTGGCAGTACTCGTCCACCTCGGAGGGGGAGCCCAGGGCGAGCATATCGGGGGGGACATCGCCCATGAGACACACGCGATCTCCGATGACCTCCTTGGCCAGGAAGATGTCGGTGGGGCCGTCGAACTGGATGATGCAATTCCCCGCTGGAAGCTCCCGTAGGGTCTCAAGGTTGAGGTCCCAGTTGCCGTCGCAGTGCAGGATGGGGTTGATCCCCACCGCCACCAACCCCTCGACCAGCGCCTTCAGGGAGGGGAAGGAAAGCTTTCGGAAGGCGTCGGGGGAGATGAAATCGGTGGAGGAGCGGTGAACGAAAATCTCTACCCTCCTCACGCCCATGAGGGCTGCCACCAGCCTGGAGATGAAGAGATAACCCTCGGTGAGGTCGCCGGCGGCACGGGCGATCTCCTCCGGCCGCTTCCTCATATCCCGGGCGAAATTTAAGAACCCGCGGGCCAGGGAAAAGGTGTCGTAGGCGGCCTCGGGCAGGAACCCGTAGAGGACGCTCACCCCCCGCTTCTTCCACAGCCCGAACTCGTAGCGCCAGTTGGCCAGGTGCATCACCAGGCGGGGCAGCATGTAGGCGTATGCCCTCCAGCCCTCGCCGACGTTGTCCCAGGCCCGGGAGATCATCCTCATGAAGAAGGGGATGTAGGTGAGCTTGGGGATCTTCCCCGCCAGTTCGCCGATCCACCGGTAGTCCTCAGCCCGCATGATCTCCTCTTCCAGTAATTGGCATATGCTGTCCGGGGGCAGGTCGATGCCCGGCCACTTCGCCTTCATGGGCATAATAAAAGTGTAGACCTCCGGGTAACGGGGATTGACCGGGTAGTAGACGTCCCAGGGTCCCAGGTCCTCGTAACATTTGTCCATGGCCCGGCGGTAGGCGCGTGGATCGGACCATAACTCGTGGACGGTGATCCCCGTGTAGAAGGCGGCAAAATAATAGATGAACGGGCACGACGGTACGCGGTCGGGGACCTGGAGGTTGATCACCGCCTGCAGCCGCTCCTCGGCGGTCATGGAGTCCCTCGCGTGGAGCTTTATACCTTCCTTCATCGCTATCGCCCTCCTTGGTAATAATTACCACATTAGAGATTGTTTCGTCGCTTTGCTTCTCGCAATGACGTTGGGAGGAGACTCCTCGCAATGACGCGGAGGGACTCCTCGCAACGGCAGCATCCTGACCAGCGCGCCACAGCCCTCTAACCCAGGAAGCTGCCGGCCAGCTTCACTGCCTCCGAGGGGTCCTTGCCGTAGGCGTCGGCGCCGGAGTACTCGAGCACCTTCTCGTTTACCGGGCCACCCCCGATGATGATTTTGAGCCCGTCCCTCAGGCCGGCCTCCTGGATAGCGTCCACGGTGTTTTTCATGGAGTCGAAGGCCAGGGTGAGCAGGCCGGACATGGCCACCAGGCCCGCCCCGGTCTCTTTGGCCTTGTCCACGAAGGTCTGGGGCGCCACATCCACGCCCAGGTCTTGCACCTCGTATCCCGCGCAGCGGAGCATGGTGGCCACGATGTTCTTCCCGATGTCGTGGATATCCCCCTGCACGGTGCCGATCACTACGTTACCCTTACTCGAAGCGCTTTCGTTCTTGAGATGGGGTTCTATCAAGGCTATGGACTGTTTGAAGATCTCCGCCGAGAGGATGAGGTCGGGCAGGAAATACTCCTTGGCCTCGTACCTGTCCCCCACCACCGACATCCCCTCGCGCAGGGCCTCCACCAGGGAGAGGGGGTCGGTGCCTTCGTCCAGGGCCTTGCGCACCTCCGCCAGTGTCTTATCCTCCTCCACTTCCGCGATCAAAGCCGCGATATTCTCGCTCACCCGAATCACTCCCTTCCCGTAAACATCCTGGCGAACTTCACCGCGTCGGCGGCGTCCCGGCTCCAGGCATCCGCCCCGGCGTAATCGCATACCCGTTGGGAGACCGCTCCCCCGCCCAACATGATCTTTATTTCATCCCGCAGCCCCTCGCGTTCGAAGGAGACCACCGTCTCCCGCACGGACTCGTAGGCCACGGTGATCAGGGTGCTGATGCCCATCAAACCCGCGCCGCTCTCCACCGCCGCCTCCAGGAACTCGGAGGGCTTGACGCTCACCCCCAGGTCGATTACCTCGAACCCGGAGTAGCGCAGGAGGGTGGATACTATCCCCTTCCCGATGTCATGGACATCGCCCAGGGGCGCGCCCAGCACCACCTTGCCGAGCTCCCCTTTCTCCGGAGGCCGGAAAACTTGGGAGTGGTCCAGGAGGTCCATGACGTTCTTGAAGATCTCGTCGGACAGGATGAGACCGGTCAGGAAATACTCCCGCCGCTCGTATCGTTCCCCGACGATGTCGAAACCCTCGCGGCACAGCTCGATGATCCGGAGGGGCTCGACGCCGGAGGCCAGCATGCCCTCCACCTGTTCGAGGACCTTCTCCTCGTTCAGGTCCCCCATGGCCTTTACCAATTTCTCTTCCGTATCCACCCGTACATCACCTCAAAGAAGACGGCTCGAGGAACTGAAACTGAAGGCATCGCCGCGGTAGATCAACCATCCCCATATAACTCTGCGGTCGTTCGCGGCGTAGATGAGCTGCTCCATGCAAAAGGCGGGGGCCCCCTTCCTGCTCTTTAAGAGCCTGGCTTCCCGCGCGGTAAGTTTGGTGGCGGAGAGTTTGAGATCGGCCCTTACCGGGGCCATCCCCGGGTTCCCGGAGAAGAGCTCCCCTATCGAACCGTGGCCAAGCTCCGCCTCCAGGATGGGTTGGGAGCGATCCACGATAATATACTTGCGGTCGAACACCAGGGGGTCCCCGTCGCCCTCGAGGATCCTCTCCAGGTAGATGGCCCGCTCCCCCTTTCTGATTCCCAGCTTCTCCGCCTGGACCGCGCCCGCGGGCACCACCTTCACCCCCAAAAGCTGGACGTCCGAGGATATGCCCTGCATCCTCATCTCGTCGTGGAAATCGGGTATGCGAAAGATGCCGCCCTCCACCCTGGGCCGGCTGACGAAGGTGCCCTTTCCTTTCTCCCGGCGTACCAGCCCCTTCTCCGTGAGCAGGGATATGGCCTTGCGTGCGGTCATGCGGCTCAACCCGTAGCGACGGCTGAGCTCGTTCTCTGAGGGGACGCGGTCCCCGGGGCGCAACTCGCCGCCCATGATCCCCTTATAAAGGATTTGTGCCAGCTGGAAGTACGCGGGGGTGAAGGAAGCAGTGTCTATCTCCTCTTTCCCGGCCAAGGAAACCTCCGAAGTTCCGGCTCAGCCCTGCCATCCAGCAACGGCTTGTATATACAAGAATACAAGCATCTTAACCACATGATCGCGAGCCGTCAAGTCTTGTTTTTTGCTACCCCAAGGGGTATAGGCATTATCGTCTCGAGGACAAAAAAGGCCAGAGTAATCATTCTGGCCTTATGTCTTATCTGGCACGCCCGGAGGGAGTCGAACCCCCAACCTACAGATCCGTAGTCTGTCGCTCTATCCAGTTGAGCTACGGGCGCGTGCAAGGATTATTTTAGCATAAACGCGGTGCCACGCATGCCGCCCGCAGGCGACGGGGCCTTTCAGAGCCCCAGCTCGGAATCGCTCAACTGGTTCTCGCCGAAATCGTCCACGCTCGCCGGGTTCATACTGGAGTCGAGCTCCTCCAGGTAGGCGTCTATATCGGCCTGATTGGTGATTTCCACCTTTGCCCCGGTCGGGCGGGTTCTCTATGCAGACCTTTCCGCAAAGGGAGATTTACTGGCGGAAGGGGAGGGATTCGAACCCTCGAGGCGGCTTGTGACCGCCCACACGATTTCCAGTCGTGCTCCTTAGGCCATACTCGGACACCCTTCCACGCAAACGAACATCGCCCACACGGGCGCAAGAATTATTATAAAGAGGTAAACGAGGGCTTTCCAGCGACGGTGAAAATCAGGCCTTTTCTATGGACCTGTTTCACCATTCGCGCTGGCCTGTAGGCGCCGGCCTTCCCTGACCTTGAAGCCTGAAAAGGCAAGCTGGCAGGACTCCACGGCTGTTGCTTCTTTGAGGTGAGAATAATAAACCATTACCGTCTCCGATATCGTAGCCACACTCACCTCGTCGGGCGGTATGTTCTCATCTTTCAACATAAAAAAATAAACGGTAAGCTTGGTCTTGTTCTCTTGCCTATAACCTGTGTTTCCCTGCTTGCGGTGGCGGCGGTATCGTTAAAAACGATATTTCCTTATAATGTCCTCAAAACAGTTATTATAAAAATGTCTAAATCTGGCGATCGAACCCATTGTTTGGATTTGTATATGGTTGAGATAATAAAAGTCAGCGCCGATTACGCGGCGTGAATCAAGGCAATCGACCGTTCCGAAGGAGGCCGGTTTGGCGCTTATAGGGATAGATGCGGGCGGGACCAAGACGGCGGGGCTGGTCCTGCACCAGGGCCGGATAGAGGGAAGATACCGCCGATCTACCGATACAAGCTCCCCCGATAGCGTACTGAAAGGGCTGGCGGAAACCTGTTCGCGGCTGCTGGAAAAGGCGGCGTCAAAGGGTCTTGAGATCGAGGCCATAGGGTTGGGTATAGCGGGGTTCGTCGATTATAAACGCGGGGTGGTCACCGAGGCTCCCAACCATCCCCTGCGCAATGCGCCCGTAAGGGATATTCTCCACGGGGAATTCGGCCTCCCGGTCTACGTGGACAACGACGCCAACGCGGCCGCCCTGGCGGAGGCGCGCATGGGGGCGGGAAATGGCTCGCGCTACCTGGTGCACCTCACCCTGGGCACGGGCATAGGCGGAGGGATAATTCTGGACGGCCGCGTGTACCGGGGCGCCCTGGGTACGGCGGCCGAGCTGGGGCACATAATCATCCTCGAGAACGGGCCGCTCTGCAACTGCGGGGCCCGCGGGTGCCTGGAGGCGCTGGCCTCCGGGGTGGCCATATACCGGCGCGTCGAGGAACTGGCCATGACCCATAATAAATCACCCATGACCGAGGAATTCCTGCGAAATTCCGCCCACTTCGCCGCCGAAGATGTTTGCCGGTACGCGGATTCCGGGGACAGGCTGGCAAGGAATATAATGGAAGATGCCGGCAGGCACCTGGGAACGGGGATAGCCTCCCTGGTGAATATCTTCAACCCGGACGTGGTGACCCTGAGCGGCGGATTGCTGGGCTGTTTCCGCCACATGGAAGAGGCCATGCGCCGGACATTCGAGGAATCGGCCATCCCCATCAGCCGCCGCCACGTGCGCATTCTCACCGGGATCCTGGGGGAGGACGGGGGCGCGCTGGGCGCCGCCCTCCTGGCTATATCGCCGGACAGCGATTAGGCCCTGGCTATTTAAAAACAAGGTTTCCGGCCCCGTCACCTTGTATTTAACCAAGACCCGTATGACCCCCCATATTTTCATCATCTGATGGTGCCACGCATGGCATGGGAGTTTGTTAATAAAGCAAAAGCGCATCTCCCGCGCTTGTCAATCTTTACCTACCCTTAAGGACCACACGGCCAAGCTGAGGAAGAACGCCGCCATAAGCAGTAGCGCCAGGATATCTATCCATATTTTACCTATACCCCATCCCTTGAGCATGACCGCGCGGCAGGCGTCCACCGTATAGGTAGGGGGGACGATGTAGGAGAGCGGGCGCAGCCACATGGGGATCGCCTCCACCGGCCAGAAGATCCCCGCCAGAAGGAACGCCGGCAGCACCACGAAGGGAAGCACCTGGATGGCCTGCGCCTCCCGCCTGGCCGTGCTCGAGAGCAGTATCCCCAACGCCTGGGAGACCACGGCCAGCAAGGCGATGACCAGGAACGCGAGCAGGACGTTCCCCACCACGGTGATATGGAAGACCAGTATGCCTATGACCAGGAGCAGCAACGCCTGTCCCACGCCGATGATGCTGAAAGTCGTGGCGTAGCCCAGCACGATATCCCTCTCGGTCAAAGGGGTCGCGAGCATGCGCTGCAGGGTGCCCGAGGTCCTCTCCCCCACGAAGGTGATCAGGGTGAGGAGGGTGGTGATCATGTACACGGCGAAGGCCATGATGCCGGGGACGAAGAAGTCCATGAACTTGGCGCCCTGGCCGAAGACCGCCGTGGACTCGACCTTTAGCGGCGGCTGCACCCCCGCCTGGTCCATGGTCGCCAGCAGGGCGTCGTTGACCGTCCTGGTGATGGTGTTAGCCACGTTGATGTTGCTCCTGTCCAGCAAGAGCTCGACGGCGGTCGCGGAGCCGGAGGCCTTGCCCTGCACATCCGCCAGGACGCGCGAGGTGAAGTCCTCCGGGAAGATAATGGCCGCATAAGCTTCCCCGTTCTCGATCTTTGCCAGCGCCGCCTCTCGGTCGTCGCCGAACTCTATTTTGAGCACCTCCCGGTCGAGGTTGGAGACGATCTTGTCGGAGAGGGAAAGCGGGACCCCGCCTGGGGAGACGGAAGCTCCCCGGTCCAGGTTTACCACGATGAATACGATGTTCTTCACCTCGCCGCTGAAGGCCAGGCCGAATACGAACATGACGAAGATGGGCGCGATGATGATCAGCGCCAGGGTCCGCCGGTCGTTCCTGAGGTCCCGGAAGACCCGCCTGGTCACGGTGAGAAAACGGAGCCGCTTCATCGCTTTTCCCCCCGCTCCGCCCTCTCGGAGAACTTCATGAACGCGTCCTCCAGGTTATCCGCCCCCGCCTTTTCGAGCATCTCGCCCGGCCTGCCCTCGGCGATCAACCGCCCGTCGCGCATGAAGCCTATGCGGTCACAATGATTGGCCTCGTCCATGTAGTGGGTGGTTATCAAGATGGTCCGGCCCCGGCTCTTGATCTCGTCGAAGTAATCCCAGAAGGATACCCGCAGCTCGGGGTCCACACCCACCGTCGGCTCGTCCAGCAGCAGGAGCGGGGGCATATGTACCAGCGCGCATGCCAGGGAGACGCGGTGTTTCATGCCACCGCTCAGGTTGCCGACCAGCTCATCCCTCCACCCGGCCAAGTTGATGAAGTCCAGCAGGGGCTTCTCCCTCCCCTCGATTTCCTGTTTGGGGAGCCCGAATACCTCCCCGAAAAACTTGATGTTCTGGTGGACGGTGAGCCCCGGGTAGAGGGCCGTCTCCTGCGGCATGTAGCCGATACCGGAGGCTATGCGCTTGTCGGGCATCCGCCGGCCGGTCACGTACGCCTCGCCTTCCGTCATCTTGAGCAGCCCGCAGAGCATCTTGATGGTGGTGGTCTTTCCGGCCCCGTTCGGACCCAGCAGGCCGTAGATCTCACCCTTCCTCACCTGCAGGTCCAGGTGGTCCACGGCGGTGAACTTTCCGTATCTCTTAACCAGCCCCCTGGTCTGCACCATGTATACGTTACCATTATCTTCCATGACCGGCAACTCCGTCACCTCGTCTTCTCGCAGAGCGCGATGAAAGCATTGAGCATCTTCACCCTTTCCTTGATGGCTTCGATCCACGCCTCGAGCCTTTCCTCGCCCTGCTGGGTGATGTGGTAGACCCGCTTGGAGGGTCCCGCCTCCCCATGCTCCCACTCCGAGCGCACCAGCTCCCCCTTCTCCAACTCCCGGAGCATGCGATAGACCGCGGCGGAATCGGGGGTGGGGCCGGGAAAGGGGAGCTTCCCGATTTCCCCGGTGAGCTGGTAGCCGTAGCCGGGGCTTTTCCTTATGAGATAGAGCAGCCGGGGCTCGATGAACCTCTTTTGCGGGCCCTCCCGCACGAACTTATCGTGGTCGATCAGATTGAAATCTCCACCCTGTTTCCTGGGAGCTCCTGGAGCCGGCTTGGGCATTCTCATCACCCCTGTTTTGCACATTTATATGACTATCTAAATATAAATGTAGAATACATATACCTTTATGTCAAGCGCCTAATGCTTGCTTGAAGGGCGCGAACGACCGGCTAATGTATCATCCGTACTATCTCGTTAACGATGAATATTATCCCGAATGCAAACAGGAGCATACCGAACAGCACATACAGGACCCGCTCCCTGGTCCTTATGCCTATGCGCACCCCCACATAGGCACCGGGGATCGAACCGATCACCAGGTACAGGACAAGGGACCAAGATATGTGCTGCAGGAGAGAATGCACCACGGTACCCGGTATGGCTACAACCGTGATGACCGCGAGCGAGGTGCCGAACGTCTTCTTCAGGGGCATGTGAAGCAGGTAGAGGAAAGTGGGGATGAGGATTATTCCACCGCCGAGCCCCAGCAGTCCCGAGAAGAGGCCGGCGGCAAGCCCGATCCCCAAGGAAAGCGGGGCGGAAGCACGTTCCTCAACGGGCTCCCGCTCCTCCTCCGGCCCCGGAGCTCTCCCTTGCGTTTTCGACTTCGTGCCATGCCCCGTTATGCCCCGGTAGGCGGTTACAACGGCGACATAAAGGACCACGGCGCCGGTTACGAGCATCAGGTAATGGAGGTTTATGAACCGGGTCATAATCGCACCACCCACGGCGCCTGCAAAGCCGCCTGCGCTGCAATGAGCCGCCACCCTCTTTTCCACAAACCCCCGGCGGTAATAGACAAAAGCCCCGGCGGCTGCGGCGGGAATGGTAACCGGAAGCGTGGTCCCGAGGGCGATAGCTGGTGAAGCGGCGAGGAAGATTCTTATCGCCGGGGTGGCTATCGCGGCGCCGCCGATGCCGAACATGTTTGTAAGCCCGATGGCGAAGAAACCGACCAATACCGCTATCAGAACGTACAATAGAATACCCCCATTCTCGATTTTAGACTACGAGGACTTCGGCAAGCCCGTCCGCGTCCAGCCCCGCGTCGAATACGCGCCTTATCGCGTTGAGCCTTTCTTCGATGTTCATGAGGCCTCCGGTTC